>ENA-OPCM01002524-OPCM01002524.1-human-gut-metagenome-genome-assembly--contig:-NODE-2524-length-10329-cov-1.996399_pt1 | contig 10329 bp, 7 predicted proteins | sample MGYA00241252_ERZ501484 | MGnify/ENA primary metagenome ERZ501484 (study PRJEB25962, sample SAMEA2042583) | human gut metagenome | biome: human gut; feature: human-associated habitat; material: faeces...
GAGGTGATCGGCAGCTGGACCTTGGGTTCGCCCGCGAAGACGACCAGTCCCACGCGGTCCTGCTGCAACCCCTCGAAGAGTTTGCCGATGGCGTATTTGGTCCGTTCGAGACGGTTGGGTTCGAAATCTTCGGCCAGCATCGAGTTCGAAACGTCGACCGTGAGCATCATTTCGATGCCCTGGGCTTTCTCCTCGCGGAGCTTCGAACCGAACTGCGGGCGTGCCGCAGCCAGTATGACCAGCGCGACGGCGGCGCAGAAAAGGATGAACCGGAAAGCCGTGCGCCCGGTCGATACTTCGGGCATCAGCTCCTCCAGAATGCCGGGGCGGCCGAAGCGTGCGAGCCGTCTGCGGCGGTTGCGGCCAGCCAGTAGAGCGCGACGAGCGCCGGGACGGCCAGCAGCAGCCAGAGATATTGCGGATTTGCGAAACGGAACATAATTAATGCGGACCCTGCGGATTGTATCCTGTTTTTTGCCCATATTCAACCCGCCGGGTCTGCATTAGGGCACTTGCAGTGCCCGTTGAATATCGACATTTCCTCCTGAATCCTCCCCTTGGCAAAGGGAGGACTTTGCCCGGGGACCGGAATCGCCGTTCCGTCAGGGTATTCGCTTCAGTACGAGGTTCGAAAGCAGGAACTCGGCGAACAGCAGTCCCAGCGCGGCCAGCGCCCATGTGAGGAACAGTTCGTGGTAGGAGATGTGCTCCATCACCTCGATCTTGCTCTTTTCGAGCTGGTTGATTTCGTCGTAGATGGACTGTAGTTTGGCGTTGTCCGTGGCGCGGAAGTAACGGCCGCCCGTGAGATCGGCGATCTCGCCGAGTATCTTTTCGTCGATCTGCACCTTGGCCTGCACGACGGTCGGGTTCCCGAAGAAGTCCACCGTCGGATAGGGGGCCGTGCCGCGTGTGCCGACACCGATCGTATAGACGCGGATGCCCTGGTCACGGGCGATCTCCGCAGCCGTGAGGGGAGCGATTTCGCCCCGGTTGTTCTCTCCGTCGGTCAGCAGGATGATGACCTTGCTCTTGGCGTTGCTCTCGCGCAGGCGGTTGATTGCCGTCGCCAGTCCGTTGCCGATGGCCGTGCCGTCCTCCACCACGCCGCTGCGCAGGCGTCCCAGCAGGGTTTGCAGCGTTCCCTGATCGGTCGTCAGCGGGCTTTGGGTGAAGGCTTCGCCCGCGAAGGCCACCAGTCCGATGCGGTCTCCGGGGCGGTCGGTGATGAAGTTGCCGGCGACCTGCTTGGCTGCCTGGATGCGGTCGGGCTGGAGGTCCTGGGCCAGCATCGAGGTCGAAATATCGATCGCCAGCACGATGTCGATGCCTTCGGTGTTGCTCGTCGAGCCTTCATCGACCGATTGGGGGCGGGCCAGCGCTACGATGAGGAGCGCGACGGCCGCGCAGCGCAGCGCGAAAGGCAGATGCCGCAGGTAATAACGTACGGTGCGCGGTGCTTCGGCGACACCGTCGATGGTCGATACTTGGATCGAAGCGCCGCCCTGACGGGTCCGCCAGACGTAATAGACCACCATGAGCGGAATGACCGCGAGCAGCCACAAAAAGTATGGAGAGGCGAATTGCATAGCCGTTTCAGAATTGATTCGTTACCAGTTTTTATTGCCGCGTACCACGACCCCGGCTTTCTCCTTGAGTTTCTCCTGGGTCTTGTCCTCCTGGGTCTGGATCGCATCCAGCATCCGTTCCTGTTCTTCCGGGGAGATGCCGTTTTCGCGGGGTTGGCCGGGCTGCCGGTCGTCGCTGTCCGGCTTGTCGGAATCCTGCGGCTGTTCGTCGGGATTTTGTCCGTTCTTGTCGGGATCATTCTGACCGTTCTGCCGGTCTTGTTGATCCTGTTGCTCGCCGCCCTTGTCCTGCTGCCGGTCTTTGTCCGAATTATTATCCTTGTTTTTGTCTTGATTCTGATCCTGACCGCCGCTGTTCTGCTGGTCCTTGTTCTGATCTTTGTTTTGATCCTCGTTCTGCTGTTTTTGCAGCAGTCGCTTGGTGTAGGCGTAGTTGTACTTGGCCTCCTGGTCGGCAGGATTCATCCGCAGGGAGTTCTTGTAGCTTTCGAGCGCTTCCGGGTATTTTTCCTGTTTGAATTGGGCGTTGCCGAGGTTGTAGAAAGCCTCGGCCCGTTCCTGGTCGGTGCGGGTGGAGTCTGCGGCGATGCGTTCGAGCATCTTGGCCGCCTCCTCGTATTTTTCGGTACGGTAGAGGGCGCCCCCCAGGTTGTAGGCGGCCTCGAAGTTTTCGGGGGCCGCTTCGAGCGCCTGCGTGTAGCGTTCGATGCTGCGGTCGTACCGCTCCTTCGCGAAATCCCGGTTGCCCTTGCGCACGAGGCTGCGCTCGGGGTATTTCTGGGCCGAGGCGCTGCCGATTCCGAGCAACAGGGTGATGAATATCAGTAGGATTCTGTTTGGCATGGCGTGTCGGATGCTATTGGGTGTCGTCCTGTTCGGTGCCCTCCTCCGCGATTTCCGCAGGCTTGGTCTCCTCGACGAAATAGTAGGCGTTCAGGTAGTTGTCTTCGTTGGTCGTCCCTTCGGACTGGGCTTTGGCGAATTTCGCCAGGTCGGCGTCCCGGAGGATCGCCTGCAGGTCCATGACGCATTTCTGCGGCAGGTCGTAACGGCGGACTGCCGCGAGAATTTCGTCAGAGGTCATCTCCATCGCGCCGAAGCCGTATCGTCCGGCCAGATAAGTGCGCAGGATGTCCGTCAGGCCCGAGTAATACTGTTTGTGGCGTCCGCTCTGCCAGAGTTTCTGGTTGTGGAGCGTTTCGAGCGCTTGGATGGCCGCGATGTGGGGCGGCAGGGGCGGTGCGGGACGGAAGATGTCGCGTACCTTGCGGGCGTAGCGGGCCATCAGGCGGCGGCCTGCGTAGATCGCGCCGCCCAGGACGATCAAACCCAGCAGGCTCCAGAGGACGTAGCCGCTGATTTCGCCGTAGCGGAAGGGCAGCGTGCGCTGGGCTTTGATGTCGTAGATCGTGTGCGACGTGGAGTCGATCTGAAAGGTTCCCACCTGCAGCCGCAGGGTGTCGGCGGTATAGAGCGTGTCGGTGATGTTCTTGTCCAGATAGAGCACTTGTGCGCGTCCCAGGCCGAGGTTGCCCTCCTCGAACGCCGCCAGCGTGTAGCGTTTGCGCAGGCTCAGGTGACGTCCGTCGCGCCGGAGGGTGTCCACCGGATGCGATTCGACGACCTCCAGTCCGCTCTGCGGAGGCGGGTTGAAGGTGGGAAATTCCACGACCTGCACCAAATCACGATCGACGTCGATCACCACGTCGAAGCGGTCGCCGATTCCGATGCTGTCGGGTTCGACGCGGGCGGTGATCGTCGGCGGTGCGGCGTACAGAACGGTCGTCAGCCCCGTCAGAAGAGCTGTCGCCAGAGCTGTTTTTACTCTTTTCGTGATGGATGTCCGACCGGCTTTCGGACGACCCGAAGACCGCAGGCCGACGGGCACCGCTTCCGAAGGAGGTGTTTGCGCGGCATTTTGCCGCTCTGCGGCGGCGGACGGTTGAATACCGCCGTTGCGTGCGAACGGAGAGCAGGTTGATGCCGGGTTATTTGGGATCGACTTCATCGCTGTTTGAATAGTTTGATGAGTTCCACGACGTAATCCCCGTCGGTCGATACCTCGGCCGTGTCGATGCGGTGGTGTTTGAGCGCCGAGAGGATGGCGGCGCTCCGCTCCTGCCAGACGCGGGCGTAGTGCTCCCGCACCCGGGCCGAGGAGGTGTCCACCCACGCTTTTCGGCCCGTTTCGGCGTCTTTCATTTCGACGATCCCTACGTCGGGCAGTTCGGCTTCGCGGGGGTCGCTGACGCGGATTCCCACCAGGTCGTGTTTTCCGGAAGCGATCTTGAGCGCGTCCTCGAGCGCCGTACGGTCCTTGCCGGGATCGAGAAAGTCCGAGAGCAGGAAGGCCGTGCAGTGTTTTTTGGTGACGTTGGTCAGGAAACGCAGCGCTTCCGAAATACGGGTCCCCCGCGATTGCGGCTCGAAGCCGACCAGTTCGCGGATGATGGCCAGGATATGGCTGCGCCCCTTTTTCGGGGGGATGAATTTCTCGATCCGGTCGGAGAAGAAGATGCAGCCCACCTTGTCGTTGTTCTCCGAGGCCGAGAAGGCCAGCACGGCGGCGATTTCGGTTTGCAGGTTTTTCTTCAGGCGGTCCGTGGTGCCGAACATCCGGGAGCCGCTGACATCCACCAGGAGCATCATCGTCAGCTCGCGCTCCTCTTCGTAGACCTTGATGTGGGGCGTGCGCGAGCGGGCCGTGACGTTCCAGTCGATGTCGCGCACGTCGTCGCCGGCGCGGTATTCGCGCACTTCGGAAAACGACATGCCGCGTCCCCGGAAGGCCGTGTGATACTTTCCGGCGAAGATTTCGTTGGAAAGCCCCCGGGTTTTGATCTCGATCTTGCGGACTCGTTTCAGGATATCGTTTTCGGTCTCCTGCATTATTGCATTTTCAATTAGGGTACGATTACGTTGTTCAGGATGTCGGTGATGATCTGCTCTGTGGTGATGTTCTCGGCCTCGGCTTCGTAGGTGAGTCCGATGCGGTGACACAGTACGTCGTGGCAGACGGCCCGCACGTCCTCCGGAATCACGTAACCCCGGCGGCGGATGAAGGCGTAGGCCCGGGCAGCCTTGGCCAGCGAGATCGACGCACGGGGCGAGCCGCCGTAAGCGATCAGGGGCTGCAGTTTTTCGAGGTTGTATTCGGCCGGTTCGCGGGTAGCGAAGATGATGTCGATGATGTATTTTTCGATCTTTTCGTCCATATAGACCTCTTCGACTACGCGGCGGGCCTTGACGATGTCTTCGGGCGAAGTCACTTTATTGACCTTCGGGAGTCCTTCCCCGGCCAGATTCATACGCATAATGTCGCGCTCCTCCTGTTTCTGGGGGTAGGAGATCTTGGCTTTCAGCATGAAACGATCGACCTGCGCCTCGGGCAGCGGGTAAGTACCTTCTTGCTCCAGCGGGTTCTGCGTCGCCAGCACCAGGAAGGGCTCGGGCAGCGGATAGGTTTCGTCGCCGATGGTCACCTGCCGCTCCTGCATGGCTTCGAGCAGAGCCGACTGCACCTTGGCCGGCGAGCGGTTGATCTCGTCCGCGAGGACGAAGTTGGCGAATACGGGGCCTTTGCGGACGAGGAACTCCTCCTTCTTCTGCGAGTAGATCAGCGTACCGATCAGGTCGGCCGGCAGCAGGTCGGGGGTGAACTGAATGCGCGAGAAATCGGCATCGACCGCCTTGGCCAGCGTGGTGATGGCCAGCGTTTTGGCCAGCCCCGGCACGCCTTCCAACAGGATGTGCCCGTTGGAGAGCAGGCCGATCAGCAGGGTGTCGATCAGGTGATTCTGTCCGATAATCACCTTGCCCATTTCGCTGCGCAGCGTATCGACGAAGACGCTTTCGCGTTCGATCCGTTCGTTGAGTTCCTTGATGTTGATGACTTCACTCATTTTTCGGTGTGTATTTTCGATTTTTCGTTGTTTTCGGTATTTATGCAACGCATGCCCTGCAAAATTATTGCAAAATATGTATTTTTTTCGAAAATCGAAAATCCCGACCGCTCTTTTCGCCCTGATGCGGGGCGGTGCCCCGGTTGAAAAACCGTACCCGGGCGCCGCTTCGGGGCGAAGATCGGGCGGAGGGGGTCCCGCAGGTTCGCCTTCGGTTGCGGCGCTCCGTCGTATTATTCGGCTGCGGACGCTCCGTCGTTGCCGGGAAATCGCTATATTTGCACGTTATGGAATCTCAAATATTGAAAGGCCTGAATCAGGCCCAGCGGGATGCGGTGGTGAACTACGATTCGCCGTCGCTCATCATTGCGGGCGCCGGGTCGGGCAAGACGCGCGTTCTTACTTCGCGCATCGCCTATATGATCGAGCAGGGGGTGGCTCCGTACAACATTCTCGCCCTCACCTTCACCAACAAGGCCGCCGAGCAGATGCGCGAACGCATCGCCCAGATGCTGCCGGACGGACGGCACCGCTATATCCGCATGGGAACCTTCCACTCGGTTTTTTCGCGCATTCTGCGCGACAACGCCGAACGGATCGGCTTCCCTCAGAGTTTTACGATTTACGAGCCGTCGGACTGCAAGAACCTTCTGAAAACCATCGTCAAGGAGTTGAACCTGGACGATACCAAGTATAAACCTGCGATGCTCGCCTCGCGCATCTCCTACGCCAAGAACTGCCTGGTGACGCCGGGCGCTTACCTGGCCAATGCGGGTGCCGCAGCCGAAGACCGGCGGATGCAGATTCCCGAGTTCGGCAACATCTACAACATCTATTGCGCCCGCTGCAAGCGGAACGGGGCGATGGATTTCGACGACCTGCTGTTGCAGACCAACATCCTGCTGCGGGACTGTCCCGACGTGACGGCCCGTTACCAGGAGCAGTTCAAATACATCCTGGTCGATGAGTACCAGGATACCAACTATGCCCAGTACGTCATCATCCGGCGCCTGTCGCAGCTCCATTCGAAGGTCTGCGTGGTGGGCGACGACGCCCAGTCGATCTATTCGTTCCGGGGGGCCAAGATCGAGAACATCCTTTCGTTCAAGAAGGATTTCCCCAACGCGATGATCTTCAAGCTGGAGCAGAATTACCGCTCGACGCGCACGATCGTCGAGGCGGCCAATTCGGTGATCGAACGCAATTCGAAACGCATGGAGAAGAAGTGCTTTTCGGAAGGGGATATGGGCGAAAAGATCCGCGTGCTCCGAGCCTATACCGACCGCGAGGAGGCCGAAATGGTGGTCAGCGACCTGCGCGACAAGGTGCGGGCTGCGGGCGATGAGTGGGCCGAGGCAGCGATTCTGTACCGCACCAACAACCAGTCCCAGGCGCTCGAAGACGCGCTGCGCCGCAAAGGAATACCTTATCGTATTTACAAGGGCAATTCGTTCTACGACCACAAGGAGATCAAGGATCTGCTGGCCTATATCCGGCTGGTTATCAACCCCCGCGACGACGAGGCCTTCAAGCGGATCGTCAATTACCCTGCCCGGGGTATCGGCGATACGACCGTAGAGCGGATCGCTTTGCTGGCCAAAGCTCGTAATCTGTCGATGTGGGAAGCGGTGGATGCGCTGACGGCCGAGCCGGTGACGGATCCCGTGCAGAAGACCATCGTCCGCAAAGTGGCCGAGTTCGTGGCCCTCGTCCGGGGGCTGTCGTTGGCCCGGGCCGAAAAGGGGCTGTACGACCTGGGACTCGAAATTGCGACCCGTTCGGGTATCATCGGCGCTTACCGGGCCGAGAACACCCCTGAGGCGACCAGTGCGCTGGACAATATCGAGGAGCTGCTCAACTCGATGCAGCTCTTCAACGAGCAGCGCGAGGCCGAGATCCGGGCCGGGGAACGTCAGCAAGAGGAGCGGGCTACGATCGAGGAGTGGCTGCAGGGGGTGATGCTGATGACCGATATGGACAAGGATGATCCCCAGGACCGCAACAAGGTGACGTTGATGACCGTACATTCGGCCAAAGGGCTGGAATACAAATTCACGGCCGGCGGCGACTACTACTCCTACATCCGCAACTACTACCGCCCCTCGTACATCCCCCTGCGCGGCCATAAATATTACGACGATCTGTCAGCCCCCAAAGCGCAGAACAACATGAACTCCTATTTCCACTGGACGATCTCCAACCAACTTTCCTTCAACCGCACCTTCGGCGATCATTCGGTCAACGCCGTGGCGGTCTACGAAGCCGAGAAGCAGGGCATCCAGACCTCGCAGATCGTGGGCACCGGCACGGCCGGCGACGACAAGATCCGCACCACGAAGGGCAAGACCATCGACCTGACGGAGACCTACAACAACAAGTACGCCTACACCTTCGCCTCGTGGCTCGTGCGTGCGCAGTACTCCTACAAGGGCCGTTACATGGTTTCGGCCTCGATCCGCGGCGACGGTTCGTCGCGCTTCGCCCCCAACACCCGGTGGGGTTATTTCCCGGCGGCCTCCGTGGGATGGCGCATGAGCGACGAGAGCTTCCTGCGCGATGTGAAATGGGTCGACGACCTGAAAATCCGCGCCAGCGTGGGACAGACCGGTAACGCTCAAATCGGCAATTCTGAATACCTGGCGCTCTACGGCTCGACGAACATCGATCTCGGCAACGGACTCACTTCGCAGGTCTATCCCACGCAGATCGCTAACAACGACCTGGGCTGGGAGAAGAACACGCAGTACAACGTTGGTCTGGATGTCAGCCTGTGGCGCGGCACCCTCGGATTCACCGCCGACTACTACTATTCGAAGACGACCGACATGCTGTTCGACGTTCCCGTCTCATCAGTATCGGGCCTCACCTCGTCGAACGTCAACATCGGTTCAATGCAGAATAAAGGTATCGAGCTGGCGCTCACCTCGCGGCGCAGCTTCGGCGACTTTTCCTACGCCTTTGCCGCCAACTGGGCGCTCAACCGCAACAAGGTGCTGAGCCTCGGCGATGAGAACGCCGACATCATCAAAGAATCCTCCTACGCCGGCGGTTACTACCTCACGCGCGTAGGCCAGCCCGTCGGCTGTTACTACCTGCTTGTGCAGGACGGCATCTTCCACAACCAGGAGGAGCTGGACTCCTATCCCCATTTCGACACCACGACGATCGGCGACTTCCGCTTCGTCGACGCCAACGGCAACGGCATTCTCGAAAAGGACGCCGACCGCGTGATCGTAGGCAACTACATGCCCGATTTCTACTACGGCTTCTCGGTTAACCTCTCGTACAAGGGCTTCGACCTGGCGGCCAACTTCCAGGGCGTCTACGGCAACGAAATCCTGAACCTCGAACGCCGCTACCTGCTCAACATGGAGGCTTCGTCGAACATGATGAAGGAGTCGCTGCAACGCTATCCCTACGGCGAACTGAACCGCGCGACCCGCAAATCGAGCGGCAACAACGGCGCCTGTACCTCGACGTTCCACCTCGAAGACGGCTCCTACCTGCGCCTGCAAAACCTTTCGCTGGGATACACCTTCCCCGACCGCTGGACCCGCAAGGCCGGCATCTCGAAGCTGCGCATCTACGTGCAGGGCACGAACCTCTTCACGTGGACCGACTATTCGGGCTACAACCCCGAGGTCAACAAACGCTCGACGGACGCCCTGCGTCCGGGCGAGGACTACTGCTCCTATCCGCTGTCGCGCACGTTCAGCGTCGGTGTGAACTTTAACCTGTAATCAAAAATGACGATGACTATGAAACCGAAATATTTCCTTGCGCTGGGACTCCTCGTACTGGGTCTGGGCTCGTGCGGCGAAAGTTTCTTCGAACAGTACCCGAGCAACAACATCACCGAAGGCAACTTCTACAAGACCGACGACGACTTCAACCAAGGAGTCGTGGCGTGCTATGCCAAACTCAAAACCCAGATGAGCTTCCACCTCACGGAGATCGGCTACCGCGGAGACGAAAACGTCCTTGAATCGATGGCTGTATCGACGCAGAACCGCTACGACATCGACCATTTCGCTGAGACAGCTAACAACGGCATCCTGAACGACATCTGGAATGCCTGGTACAACGGCATCTATCGCTGCAACGACGTACTCGACCACATGACCGGAGCCAAGATCGCCAACTACGACAAATATCGCGGCGAATGTCTGTTCCTGCGGTCGTGGTGGTATTTCAACCTCTACCGCGTCTTCGGCGTGGTGCCCATCACCCGCACTGTGGTAACCCCAGCAGCTGCCAAACTCATCCCCCGCTGCACAGAGGAGGAGATGTACACGCTGCTGACCGAAGACCTTGCCGAGGCGGCCCGGCTGTTGCCGCCGACACCGGGTCCGGAAAAGGCCCGTGTGGCGAACATCGCGGCCTACACGCTGCTGGCGAAGGTCTACCTCACGTTCGGCAAGCCCGCCGAGGCCAAGACGGCCCTCGAAGAGGCGATGAAGAACACCTCCTACGGACTGGAATCGACGACGAAAAAGGTTTTCGACGTGGGTAACAAAATGAACCGGGAGATCATCTTCGCGCTCTACTACAACAAGACCAACGACAACGGCCACGGTTACTGGTACAGCGCCAACACAGATGTGTTGGCAGACATCAACAACCCCACACCAACCTTCAAGGCGATCTACGACAGCGAGAAGGACAACCGTCTACCGCTGATCAGCTCCTACACCAAGATTAAAGACAATCTCTTCGCCATGACCAAATGGTACGACACCTACGACGCAACCTACACAACGCAGGTGGGCAACGATTTCCCGCACCTGCGCTATGCCGACGTGGTGCTGATGTACGCCGAGGCGCTGGCCGAATCGGGA
>ENA-OPCM01002529-OPCM01002529.1-human-gut-metagenome-genome-assembly--contig:-NODE-2529-length-10319-cov-1.599182_pt1 | contig 10319 bp, 7 predicted proteins | sample MGYA00241252_ERZ501484 | MGnify/ENA primary metagenome ERZ501484 (study PRJEB25962, sample SAMEA2042583) | human gut metagenome | biome: human gut; feature: human-associated habitat; material: faeces...
CCCTCCACATCCTGATGTGCAACCTCCCCCACATGCGTCCCCTCTGCGTCTGTGTGGTAATGGTAATCATAGGAAATTTCCCCCGGTACCTCCTGCACGCCGATCACAAGCTTCTGGGGAATCTGCAGGATGGAATTTTTCAAAATTCATTGTCGCGATTCCTTCTCTTGTCATGATGATATTATGGTAATTATACTCTCCGTGCGTCATACCGGAACGGTTCATCTCTTCCTGATACAATTGTTCATAATCCGACTGTTCCAGTTCGCATACCGCTGCTTCTGCCCACTGATACATCAGTTCAAACTGCTGCAAAAATGCAAATTCAAATTCCCCTTTCGGGACAGCTTTTCTGACAAACTGCCGTACTTTTTTTAACTCCCGGTTATGCCGTCTGTATTTTTCACCGGTCTTAATCCCTTCTGTAATCCCATACTCCAGTTCATGCCTCATAACAGTATGTAATTTCGCCAGATTCCCGGCCGCTTCTAATATTTCCCTGGTCTTTTTTATGTCGCATTCACGGCCTGCATACCATTTTTTCAGCATATACCGGTCACCATTATCCAACGAAGAGATATATTCACCGTTCCGGTTCGCTATCATATAATCGATCTGATGCTCTCCTTGTTCATAAAGCCATGTATAAAGTTCGCATAACGCAGGGATTCTTTTTTCGGATGTTGTAACTTCCTTCAAAAGGAATACCCCTTTGTTCGTTTCGCATAAAACAGCACCTCTGACTTTACGGGTGCTGTTTACTTCTATATCATATTGTTCCAGTATTTTTTGTTCAAATTCCTGCATTTATATTCCCCGCGCTTTACACTTGATATTCTTTTTAAATGTATGTGGGAAATATAAAAAATATTCACTGCTGTTATACTTCTTTATCCGTGGAAATATAATTCAACAGCGTCTCTCTCGTATTCATTTCCGGATTCTCGATCACAAGGTTCAATAATTCGTTTAACTTTTCCCCTATCTCTTTTCCCGGCTTCATTCCCGCCCGGATCAGATCTCTACCTGTCACAGCTAATTCTTTTAATGAAACACACTGGCCTTTTTCTATAATCTCTGCATATGTCTGTTCTACTTCATCGAGGTTTTTTAATTTTTCTGCTCTCTGGTACTCACTTTGTGCCAGAACATCTGCTCTCCTTACTTCCATATAGTATGGGAAAATGTCTTCGCCGATCTTATTCATTGCCCTTCTGACATTTTTCGGCACGGCCGGCATGCGGTAATCATGATTCAGCACAAGTCTTGTAACCTTATGCAGCGTATCATTATCGAACTTTAATCTCCGAAGCACTTCTTTGGCAATCCGCTCGCTTCCTAATGCATGCATTTTAAAATGCGCCACACCGTCTTCATCCATCGTCTTGTATTCCGGTTTACCTGTATCATGCAGTAACATTGTTAATCTTAAGATCTTATCATTGCGGACATTCATCATCGCATGAATGGTATGTTCCCCGACTGTGTACATATGATGCAGTGTTTCCTGCTTTGTCTCCATCATACGGTCAAATTCCGGCAAAAATACCTTCGTAATCCCAAGTTCATAAGCAGTTCTTATAAGCTCCGGCCGGTCAGATGTCAGCATCTTCACCAGTTCTACCTGTATCCTCTCCGCACTGATATTTTCCAGTGTCGGCGCAAGAAGCTTCATTCCTTCTTTCGTCTCCTCATCAATCTCAAATCCAAGCTGTGCCGCAAATCTGACGCCTCTTAAAATCCGGAGCGCATCTTCCGAGAAACGTTCCCTGGCATTTCCCACACAGCGGATCATATGCTTTTCCAGATCCTGCATTCCTCCAAAGATATCTACGATCCCATCCTTGTCATTGTATGCCATAGCATTGATCGTAAAGTCTCGTCTGAGCAGGTCTTCTTTCAGATTTCTTGTAAATGTGACTTCTTTCGGATGTCTGCTGTCTTCGTATTTTCCATCGATTCTGTACGTCGTAACTTCGTATCCCTCATGATTCAAAAGTACGGTTATCGTTCCATGCTCAATTCCCGTATCAAATGTTTTGTCAAATAATGCCTTTGTCTCTTCCGGCATTGCTGATGTTGTAATATCCCAGTCGCCCGGTTCTCTGCCAAGGATGGAATCTCTGACACATCCTCCGACTGCGTATGCTTCAAATCCATGCAACTGTAAGGTATGAATGATAAACTGTACATCATCCGGTAATTTTATATTATAGTTATTCACAAATATTTCCTCCGTTTATCCACGTTATCAACATTCTATATCATACCATATTTTTGCCTGTGTCTGTGGATGAAAATAGACGGTGGATTTTTTAATCCACCGTCCATCTTTATAATCCGTTTATTCTTAATATGATTTACCCCAGTAAGCCATGTGTTTCGCAGGTTTTCCGCAATAGATACATTTATCGGAAATAAACTCTTCATCTTCGATCAGACATCTTGTTGCAGCTCCGCCTGTCTGATATTTTACTTCGCCCTCACATTCCGGATCTCCACACCAGCATGCTTTTACAAATCCACGGTTGGCTTTGAACTTCTCAACCATTTCATCCATTGTAGTAGCTGTATCAATGTGGCTGTTCAGGAATTCTTCTGCTCTGTTGTACATATCCTGCTGTTCCTGCTCTAAGATCTCGCGCAGTTTTACTGCAATCTCATCGAGAGATACAACGATCTTTTCACGGTTATCACGACGTACAACAACAACCTGGTTCTTCTCGATATCCTTTGGTCCGATCTCGATACGTGTTGGGATACCAAGGATCTCCTGCTCAGAGAATTTCCATCCTGTACTCTTATCAGAATCATCGATCTTCACTCTGTATCCTGCTTTTTTCAGTTCGTCAAGCAGTGCATAAGATCTGTCAAGTACACCTTCTTTGTGCTGGGCGATTGGGATGATTCTACATTCAACCGGTGCTACGTGTGGTGGCAATACCAGTCCGTCATCGTCACCGTGAACCATGATCAGGGCTCCGATACTTCTTGTTGACCATCCCCATGATGTCTCATACGCACTGTGCAGTTCGTTGTTCTTATCTACATATTTGATTCCGAATGCATCCGGGAATCCGTTTCCGAAGAAATGGCTTGTCGCAGACTGAAGTGCTTTTCCGTCATGCATCAGTGCTTCGATCGTGTAAGTATCCTGAGCTCCCGCAAATTTTTCACTTTCTGTTTTTCTTCCGGCAACAACCGGAATCGCAAGATCTTCTTCTACAAAGTCTTTATATACTTTCCACATTAATTTTGTACGTTCTTCCGCTTCTTCATATGTCGCATGAATCGTATGACCTTCCTGCCAGAGGAATTCCCTTGAACGAAGGAACGGTCTTGTCGTTTTCTCCCAACGAAGAACCGAGCACCACTGATTCCATACTTTCGGAAGGTCTCTGTAAGACTGAACCGTCTTGCTCCACACGTCACAGAACAATGTCTCAGATGTCGGACGGATACAGAATCTCTCCTGAAGCGGCTCCGCTCCGCCGTGTGTTACCCACGCTACTTCAGGCGCGAACCCTTCGATGTGGTCTTTTTCTTTCTGCAAAAGGCTTTCCGGGATCAAAACCGGAAGATATACGTTTTCCACACCTGTGTCTTTAAAACGTTTATCAAGATCCGACTGAATATTTTCCCATATTGCATATCCGTTCGGAAGATAGTTCAGACATCCCTTTACGCCTGAATAATCACATAATTTTGCTTCCCGCACAACATCTGTATACCACTGTGCAAAATCTTCGTCTCTCGATGTGATCGACTGTACAAGTTTCTTTTCTTTCGCCATTTTCTTACCTCATTTCCCAAATCATTTTCGGAACTTTTTATCTTTTGTTCCGACTTTTCTTCCATCGCTTCCATAGCGCAGCAGTTTAGCCATATCCGTCCGAATCGACCGTTTCGACCGTTTCTTCCGTTTTGCCCGTTTCTCCCGGATCGTAAAAGTCTCCGGTAACGCGGCAGATTCCCGGATAGCGCCAAAACTTCTCTGCCGGAAAAGCGTCTCATTTCCTATATGCGCCTATATAAAAACGCCGGGACGCTCGAGCATCTCGGCGGTACCCCCCTTATTAACCCCGCAGACGTCCTGCCTGCCGTTGTTCTCTCTTTTATCTTTAACGCAGATATACGCTGTATTTTCATACAGAGCTCCGGAGCCGGTTCAATGTGTTCCTGCAAAGGCTTTCACCAACCGCCTTCTCTCTGATGCATTCCACACATATACTATTCTCTTTCCTCGCCTGTTTGCATCTGTGATTTTACCCAAAATCCGGCAGAATGTCAACCGAAACCGCCGTTCCAAGTATTCATTCCGAAAATACCATCCTAAACGTGCATCTAAGACCTTATCCCAAACATTATCCGTGAAGCTGCAAAAGCTTTCCTTTTAATTCCTGCTCCATATTGCGAAGTTCCGCCTCCGCAGCCTGACGTTTTTCCCTGCCTTCACGCTGGATTGCCATTACTTCATCAAGCGTAGAGATCAGAGACTCGTTCGTTGCTTTGAGCGTATCCATATCCACGATTCCCCGCTCGGACTGCCGAGCCGTTTCCGTCGTTGCGATCTTCAGTTTCTCTGCATTTTTCTTCAAAAGCTCATTCGTCACATCCGTAACACGCCGCTGCGCTTCCGCTGCCTGCGTCGAATGTTCTACCCCAAGCGCAAGAACCATCTGACTCTTCCAAAGAGGAATCGTATTTACGATTGTAGACTGGATCTTTTCAACCATCATTGTATCATTATTCTGAACGAGCCGAATCTGAGGCGCAGTCTGAATAGAAATCATTCTTGTCAGTTCAAGATCATGGATCTTCTTCTCAAACCGAATGCACATCTCATCCAAATCTTTCGCCGCCTGCGCATCTTCCGGCAGTCCTGATGCCTGCGCCCTGCTCATCAGATCCGCAAGCTGTGTTCTTTTCACTTCCGCAAGTTTCTTCTTTCCCGCAAGAATATACATCGACAATTCCTTAAAATATGTCAGATTCAGTTCGTACATCTTATCAAGAAGCGCTGTATCCTTCATAAGCTGTACCTGATGCTTCTCCAGCGCCTTGATAATCTCATTTACATTCGTCTCGGCTTTTGCGTATTTCGCTTTCATAGAATCAATTTTGTTCGACGCTTTCTTAAAAATGCCGAAAAAGCCTTTTTCTTCTTCATCTTCATCAAAACTTTTCAACTGCGTCACAACGCCGGTAAGGAGATCCCCCACCTCGCCGAGATCTTGAGATTTCACATTATCCAACGCCGATTCGGAGAAATCCGCCATCTTCTTCTGCGTTCCCGCTCCGTACTGAAGGATCAGCGATGAATTCGTCAAGTCGACCGGCTGCTGTGATCTGCTTTGCAAATGCCTCGACCGTCTGACGCTCTTCTTCTGTCAAAATGCTGTCGTCCAGCACCGGTTCTTCTACCTGCTGCACGGCCGGAGTTTCCTTTTTATCCGCCGCCTGAAACGGATCTAACGTCAATGTCGGAGTGGTGTCTAAGTCCTTAAATTCTGTTCCCATTTCTTTAATCTCCTTTTCCATTTCTTTCTTCAGCCCTATCTTACTTATCTTCACTCATCATTCCCCGAGCTTCTATTTTATCTTCTTTACTCGCTGCGAACATCTTTTCTATCTTATCTTCTCCACTCGCTGCGCGCTTTTACTTTCTGATCTCGTCTTCCGTAAGTCCTTCCTGTGCCAGCATCGTATTCAGAACCGATATATCCGACGACACGTCCCACGCCGTATCCTGAAAAAGATCGTCCAACAACTTTTCAAACGCCACATTAAGAGTGTCAATCGTCTTTTCGATCTCTATTTTGGAAGAAATAATATTTTCTCCCTGTACAGGCTGTGCATCCAAATCTTCATACGCCTGCAGCAGTTTCATCGTCATCGGAAGATAATAATCCATTAATTTTCGGATATCACTGACCGTATCGGGTTTCTGCTCGACCCGGTCAAATATCCTGTCTACAAGCATTTCCATACGGGCGATTTTCTCCGAAATTTCTTCTCCGGGTATTGCGTCATTCGCCGCTTTGATCGCCCTCACATATTCGTCGCCTGCTTCGATGATCTTCTGGACTTCCGGAGAAAGTCTGGAAAACTCTTCCTGTTCCTTCGCTGCCCGCTCTTCTTTTTCCTGTTTTTCCCGACGCGTTCTTTCCATAAGCGCCGTGTATTGGCGATAAGCTTCGTTGCTCGTCATAAGACATGTTTCCTGCTCATCAAGATGACCTTGCCGAAACCAGCCTTTTTTAATCATCTTTTTCAAATCTTTCACAACTGCTTTCACAGAACGTCCGCTCTGCTGTGCAAATTCTTTTACGTCACAATATTCCCTGTTTCCGATCATTTTCACATATTTTCCAAAACGGCTCACCGTACACGCATTCGATGTTCCGATAATTCCCATCACTGCAAACGCAACAGAAAAACCGCCCATCAAAGCCGCCATGACATTTATCTCCATCTGCCAGCCTGTTACCGAACTTCCCAACAGAAGCATCAGACCGATGATCAGAGTAACGATCATCCCAAGGTATCCCGTAATCGCGAGGAAGATACCGCCGACCTTTATTGCCGTTCCCTTCAGATAAAGGATTCCGCCTCTGTGCACGGAATTCCCCGCTGTTCCCGTTCTTTGATCCTGCGCGAAGCCGCCTGCTGAGCCCGCTCCCTGATTATGTGTAAATCCGCCCGCTGCGCCTGTCCTCTGATTCTGTGTAAATCCGCCTGCTGAGCCTGTCCTCTGATTCTGCGTGAATCCGCCTGCTGAGCCCGCTCCCTGATTCTGCGTGAAACCACCTGCTGATCCTGTTCCCTGATTATGAAACGGCGGTGTGTTTCCCGCTTGTCTCTGCCTCTGTGCAAAATTATCCGCAGCGGCATTCATCGCATCGCTTCCGTAACGGATTCCGTTTCTTAGTCCTCTGGAGAGTCCTTCCATCGCACGTCCGATCGTATCCGTCACATTCTGATTTAACCGTCCGTAATTTTGATGATCGATAGCGTCCTGAATCGTCCGATTCAATTCATCCAACGATCTTTCCCACTCATTATTTATCATGAATTTCCTCCTTAAAGGGTTGACCTGAAAATTCTTTTATATGATAATCAGTTTAGCCGTAACACATTGAAAAGTCAATAATACGAAGGAGCGAAAATAAGACAAATGATAAAAAATGCATCCCCGCTTATTATATACGAAGACGAGCAGATCATCGTCTGCCATAAACCCGCAGGAACGCCGACTCAGAGCAGTCATATCGGAACTTCCGACATGGAAAGCCTGCTCAAAAACCATCTTTTTTCTTCACGTAAATTTCACCGGGCAAAATCAGGCGAACCGTATCTTGCGATCATTCATCGCCTCGACCAGCCTGTAGAAGGGATTCTCGTCTTTGCAAAAACACCTGCCGCCGCAAAGGAACTAAACCGCCAGCTCACTTCCCAAGAATTTGGGAAATATTATCTTGCAGTAATATCAGGCATTCCCGAACCGCAGGAAGGCTCTCTTGAAAACTATCTCGTCAAAGATGCCCGTACAAACAGTTCCGCAGTCTGTACGAAAACGACTCCGGGAGCAAAACTTGCCAGACTTCACTACAGAACAATAGAAACATACGGCGCGCCCGGAAACGAAAAATTTACCGATTCCAAATCGACTGACACGCCAAAACACACGTCCCGAAACCACAGGCAGCCGCCATTGCAAAATGAATCTTCTGCCTTAGTAGAAATCCATCTTGACACAGGCAGACATCATCAGATTCGTGTGCAAATGGCACATTTCGGACACCCCCTTATAGGCGATCGGAAATATGGCAAAAAAATCACCGATCATATGAATTCCGTACAATCTTCGACAAAACGATTTCAGGCAGGACAACTTCATCTCTGCGCTTACAAGCTAACATTTCGTCATCCCAAAACCGGAAAAGAGATGGAATTTCAGATTTGAAACTCCATCTCTCATAAATCCGATCTTCCTGTTTGGAAAAATCTCTTCTCCTGCAATCCCGAATTTTAACTCGTCGCACAAAAAAGACGGTGCCTTACGCGCACCGCCTTTTTTGTTTCATATAATCTTCATCTTACGAATCAGATATTTTTATTTCACTCTTTTTCTTCTAAAGAATGTTACTACAGCGATTCCGCCCGCTGCCACAAGCGCCATCAAATATCCTGCGATGTTTGCGCTGTCACCTGTAACAACAGCTGCATTGCCACCGTTTCCGTTGCTTCCATTGCTTCCGCTATTTCCACTGTTTCCACTGTTTCCATTGCTTCCGCTGTTTCCGCCACTACCGCCGTTTCCATCCGGATTCGGGTTCGGGTTCGGATCAGGAGTTGTGTCTTTTACAAGACCGTCATAAGCTGTCTGCAATGCTTCTTTTGCTGCATTTACTTCATCCTGTGTTGCATTCGGATTTGCAAGAACACTCTGTGCTTTCATAAGAGCTTCATTGAATGCTGTCCAGCTTTCTGCTGTATATCCGTCTGCTTTGGTGTCTTTGTACTGATTATAAAGAGTCGTCAGTCCACTCTTATCTACATCGCCCGGCTGCGGATCTGGATTAAGTTTCACAAGTCTGTCATGCGCTGTCTGCAATGCTGTCAAAGCTTCGCCTGCTGCTGCGTTTGTTGTATCTTTTGCTTCGATGAGAGCTTTCGCTTCATTCATCTTCGCTTCGTATACTGCCCATGAGTCTGCTGTGTAGTCTGCTTTATTCAAGTTTTCTGCCACATAGCTGTCATAGAGAGCTTTCAGAGCTGCTGTCGTTCTCTCTCCGTAGAAACGGATCTCTGCCATACTTGCGAATTTATCCTGTGCTCCTGCTTCAAGAACTTTGAACTCTACATATCTTACATCTTTCGCATCAAAAGCAATCTGCTGATACTGATCTCTGTTTACAAGAACATTGCCTTCTTCATCGAACTCATATGTTCCGACAGATTTCATATCGTCTTTGGCGCTTCCTACAAAGATCTGCGCTTTCAGGATATCACCGTTCGTTACTCCCTGACGTGCAAGGAATGTAATGTCTGTCAAGTTGTAAAGTCCGCCGAGATCAAAATTGAGGCTCTGCGGCAATACATCTTTGTTGTACTCTGTATGCCAGTAATTATCCTCTTTTCCGTCAAGTACGTTTGTTGCAAGTCCATCCTCAAGTTTATCAGGATCACATTCGCTTGTTGCCGTCACTGTGAATCCTTCTGCTTTTGCATCAAGCAGTTTTGTCTCATCAAGCGGACGGAATGTAAGTCCGTCGATTGCCGCGTAAATTGCCATCTGTGCTTCAAGTACCTGATTCTTAGTATATTCGCCCTTCAGCAATTCTGTAGCTGCATTTACTGCTGCTGTAAGCTGTCCATAACTTTCTTCTGTGTAAGCAGATGCCTGATATGTACGAGCTTTCGCAAGCGCTTCGTTTAAGCCTGAGATATCAACGCCTGCTTTTACTGTAATTTCATAAGTTGCTTTCGCATCTTTATTGCCTGCCGCTGTCAGTGTAATCGTGCTCTTTCCTTCCTTCATTGCTCTTGCTTTGTAGGTCGGATGGCCGTTCTCATCTGCCAGTGTAAGGATCTTCACAACATCTTGATTGGAACTTTCTACTGTGAAGAATTTGTTTGTTGCATTGTCCGGCTGAACTACCGCATTAATGTCTGCCAGTGTTCCGACATACATCTCTGTCGCGTTATTCGGATCTACAGTAATTCCTGTAACCGGTGTGTTAGAAAGATTTGACAGTTCAAGTTCTGCAAGTGTGAGCATGTTCTTCACAGCACTTGTTGATTTTGCATCTAAGAATGTAATCTGAACTTCTTTTACTGCCTTATCACCTGTAAATTCAAATGTATATTTCTCCTGTTTTGATTCAAACTTAATCTCGTCTGATGACGTATCATCTGTATAGATCAGTTTTGCAGATACTTTATTCAAGTAACCGTTTCCTTCATTTGCATTAGATACGACTACTTTATTAAGTGCTTCCGGATTCTTCAATGCAAGATGCATTGTTGTCGGAAGGATGATGTAGTCCGGAAGTTTTCCGTTTACATGGTTGGATGAAATATCCCACTTAAACTCAAAATCACGCCCAAATGTTCCATCAAACAGTCCGTTGTAATTATTCTGTTGGATCAATTTATTTACATTCGGATCATCTGTGTTATCTTCTGTGAGTTTCTCATTTGTCATTGTGATATCGAAGTCTGCCTGTCCAAACTTCTTCTCTGTTGCCGGAACATCCGGGATCTCAACTTCTGTATCTACCTCTGACTCGATCGTGCTGTAGTTCGGTCCGATC
>ENA-OPCM01002530-OPCM01002530.1-human-gut-metagenome-genome-assembly--contig:-NODE-2530-length-10318-cov-4.965215_pt1 | contig 10318 bp, 8 predicted proteins | sample MGYA00241252_ERZ501484 | MGnify/ENA primary metagenome ERZ501484 (study PRJEB25962, sample SAMEA2042583) | human gut metagenome | biome: human gut; feature: human-associated habitat; material: faeces...
ATACTCTTCAAATTTAAAAGAAAAGACTGTTAACATTTAGTTTGTCAACAGTCTGCCTTTTTTTATTTAATAGGTGGTGAGATCTCATGATTATTTCTATAGTACATTCAAATTCTCATATAATAAAAAGAATAACCAATATACTTGATTATCATCTACATCATCCTTATACAATATCTAACACTCTTATTCCTGCAGATTTATATTTTACTGATACACTTGAAGATATACCAAGAATAAGAAATATAAATAAAAAGGCTTTTATTGTGATAGTTACCAATCACCCATTAGGTCCTGAAACTGTCATCTATCAGCCTTTTTACTATATATTTGAAGATAGTCTAGAAAAAGATATTCCTTTCATATTATTCACACATTCTCGTGATTATTATCATTTCAAATATAATTACCAGGATATTTCTATTCCTATTAATCATATTATCTACATACATACACATGAACATCTCACTACAATATATACAAAAGAAAAGAACTATCATCTCTATAAACCTTTAAAGGTGATATTAAAAGAGATTGGTTCTAAACAGATTGTACAAATTAATAAGAATACATGTATAAATACACGTTATATTACTAACATTAATCAATTAGATATCTATCTCAATCAAAAGATATTTAAACTAGGATATAAATATAAAAATACCTTTTTTGAAGCATTAAAAAAGAAGTCCGAAGACTTCTAAATAATCTGGAAGATATAGAATTTTAAGTAAGATGTTTCTTCCATAGTCCAAAGAATTGGATGATCGGCATTCTGTTGAGTCACTGATACTTGTTTTAGAGTCACTCCACATTCTTTTGCGGATTCTCTTAACATCTGTTCAAAGAGTGCAGTTTCCATAAAACGTGAACAGCTGCATGTAATTAAATATCCACCTTGTCTTAAAAGCTTCATAGCTTTCATATTAATATTCTTATAGCCATTATAAGCATGGTTGACAGTTCTTCTTGATTTAGTAAATGCAGGTGGATCTAAGACAATAATATCATACTGTCCCTGATGACATTTATCTAAGTAATCAAAGACATCATCCTGTACAAAAGACATTCTTTCTTCTAAGTGATTCATCTTTGCATTCGCAAGACCTTGATCTAAAGCTGTCTGAGAAACATCAACAGCAGTGACATATTTAGCCCCTCCAAAAGCTGCATTTAATGCGAAACCACCTGTATGACTAAAACAGTCTAATACTGTCTTACCTGCAGACATGTTTCTAAGTAATACTCTATTAGATTTCTGATCTAAGAAATAACCAGTCTTCTGACCATTTTCTACATCTACATTAAGTTTCAAACCATTTTCATTAATGACTGTTGTAGTAGGTAATGTGCTTGGTTTCCAGAATCCTTTATAGAGTTCTAAACCTTCCTTCGCACGTACTTTAACATCATTTCTTTCATAGATGGCAGATACATTCTGACCATCTTCTTTTAATACTTCTAATAATAATTCATAAATCATATCCTTGATTAAATCTAAACCATAAGAAGTAATCTGAGTCACAATGATTTCATTATAACGGTCTGCAGTTAAGCCTGGCAAGCTATCTGCTTCACCAAATACAAGACGACAATTAGTTAAGTTATCTTTTTCTACTGTCTTTCTAAAATCATAGGCAAACTGAATTCTCTTTTTAAAGAATTCTCTATCAATCACTTCATTTTGATCCTTAGTTAAGATACGCACTGTAATATGACTTTCTTTAGAAAGAAAACCTGTACCTAAATAACGTCCTTGAGTCGTCATAATATCTACTAAAGAACCATTCTCAATAGAATCATCTAGACTACCTAGATTATTCTTATACATCCACATCTGCCCTTTATCGAGCCATTTTTCTCCTTCAGGAGTAATAATAATACTTGGATAATTTCTTTTCATTTTATACACCTCGTTTATAAAATAAAGTATATAAGAGATAAAATCAATAAAAAAATCAGAGTTCATTAAAAACCCTGATTAGGAGGGAATCTCCTTTAAATACGGTTTGTTTTTACTGTAATGTCACGCATTCGTTCCTTTAATGAATCATTAAAGGCATTCTTGTCTAAACGCCACATCCAGTTATTACCTAAAGTATTAGGTTTATTCATACGTGCTGTATTATCAAGTTTTAAGTAATCCTGCATTGGTACAATGCACTTATCACTTACACTTGCCATAATACAATCAATACTCATATCCACTAGAACAGCGTCATCATCACCATCATAGTGTAGATAGTCTTTCAACGTCTGTCTTTCTTCAGGCAAAATATTTTTAAGCCATCCAATCATTGTTTCATTGTCATGAGTTCCAGTATAAACAACTGAATTTTCTGTATAGTTATGAGGAAGGTAGTTGCTTGTACCAGAAGAATCACGTGAATCAAATGCGAATTCAAATACCTTCATACCTGGATAACCACAATCAGCGACCATCTGTTTAACTGTATCAGTCAAATAACCTAAGTCTTCTGCAATAACATTTATCTTACCTAAAGACTCTTCAACTGTCTTAAATAAGTCATAGCCTGGACCTTTTTCCCAATGTCCATTTCTTGCAGTTGTATCACCATAAGGAATTGAGAAATATTCATCAAAACCTCTAAAATGGTCAATACGTACAACATCGTAAGCTTTCTTGCAATATGCAATTCTCTGGATCCACCATGCATAACCAGTTTCCTTATGTTTCTTCCAATCATAAAGTGGATTACCCCAAAGCTGTCCATCAGCAGAGAAACCATCAGGTGGTACACCTGCAACTGCAGTTGGTTTAACTTCAGGATCTAGCTGGAATAATTCTGGCTGTCCCCATACGTCAGATGAATCATATGCAACATAGATAGGAATATCACCAATGATTTCTACCCCTTTACTATTCGCATAATCCTTTAATGCATACCATTGTTTCCATACATAGTACTGTAAGAACTTATGGTAATTAATGTCATCACTTAGTTCGTTACGTTTCTCGGTAAGGGACGCATCATTTCTTAAACGTAATTCTAAAGGCCAATTTTCCCAGCCCTGATTATCATAAGATGCTTTTATTGCCATAAATAATGCATAATCTTCTAACCACCATGCATTGTCCTTACAGTAAGCTTTAAAATCTTCATTATCAGTAATATGTGAATTCTCATAAGCTTTCTTTAATAATGCATATCTATTTTCATAGAGATAAGAATAATCAACATAATCACTGCATATATCTGCCTCTGGTAAATCTTCTTCCTTTAAATAACCACATTTCACAAACTCATCTAAAGAAATAAAATATGGGTTACCTGCAAAAGTAGAGAATGACTGATAAGGTGAATCACCATAACCAGTAATACCTAAAGGGAGAATCTGCCAATATGTTTGTTTAGCTTCTACTAAATCATCTACAAACTTATAGGCAGCTTCATCAAAACAGCCAATACCATACTTACTAGGTAAAGATGATACGGATAATAACACACCACTTTTTCTCATAAACTATCCTCCATAAATAATCCAAAATGATCAGAAACTACATCTTCATGTGTACCATCAAATATGACATGATGGCTTTTTACATGTTCTTTTTTATTACACCAAATATAATCAATACGCATACCATCCACTGCTTCATCCCATCCATCTATTTTACCTTGAGCAGTAAAACGACCTTGGACATCATCAGCTAAGTCACGTGTATCAAACCATCCATCTTCTTTAATAGTCTCATAACTTTGGTTTGGAATAATATCAGGTGCATTGAAATCTCCTGCTAAGTAAACAGGGACTTCTTTATTCGCCACAACATTGAGCTTATGCCATTGGTTGATGAAAGGTTCCTCATCATCATTCCACCATCCTAAATGGGCTGTATAAACCCAGAAATGTGTGTTTTCTTTTACTATTTCTACTCCAAGAGAATTACGTTTCTTCCAGAACGTATAATCATTAGTTTGCGTCAATAAAGTATTTTCACTATTCACAATTGGGTACTTAGAGAAGATGGCTACACCTTCATCAAACTTGCCATAACCTACTTTAACTGGTATATAGTTCCAATTGTATTGATCACCAAGTAATTGGCTTAATCCAAGTGCATAATTGTCTTCTTTAATAATGTCTCTACCAACATAAGATTTGTCGGTAGAAACACTTTTTTCGGTCATACTTTGATTGACTTCTTGTAAACAAATGACATCAACATCATGATTTAGAATAAAATTTGCAATTGTCTGGAGCTTATTCTTTTCATCACATTCACTTAGTGAATGTGTGTTAAGTGTCATGAACTTCATTTTCTTTTTTCTCCTTTTAATAAGGTTATGTCTTACCCCCTTTTTCTTACAAATTCTATTTTAATGATTGTAAACACTTACACAATAGATTTTATGCAACAAAATAAGGTATTTACGTATATAATATGCAAATGTTAGCGCAACGCAACAATAATAAGTATAATAAAAGTGAGGTGATTTAAATGAGTATCACAATTAAAGATATCGCGAAAAAAGCAGGTGTATCTCCATCTACTGTATCTCGTACAATTAATAATCATTATTCTATTAGTGAAGAAACGAAAGAAAAAGTACGTAAAGTAATGGATGAACTCGGTTATGTATATGATAAATCACATATTAAGAAACATGATGTTGGTGTCGTCTTTCCTCGTTCTAGGGTAGATGTCTATGAGAATCCATTCTATCTAGAAATAATAAGAGGTATTAGTTATATGTGTAATAAAGGGCGTTATAGTCTCCATATTATTACTGGTGCAGATACGAGAGAAATGAAGACAAGTATGGAAATTGCGGATTGTGAAGGATATATCTTCCTCAATACAAAAATTGAATCTTCTGTGACAGACTATTTAAGAGAACGTATGATTCCTTATATTATGATTGGTAAACCACCAATGAATTCCATTACATCAGTCAGTGTAGATACAGATAATGTCCAGGCAGGCTATGAGGCAGTGAAATACTTATTTAAAAAAGGACATCAAAAGATCGGCTATATTGGTGAAAAAAAAGATGTACAGTATTCTTTAGATCGACGTCTTGGCTATATACAAGCTTTATCCGAAGCAGGTTATGAAGTGAAAGAAGACTATATTAAGAATCTTTCTTCAAGCTATTCCTATAACCCCAATGAAATACTTGAATTATTAAGAAGTGATGAATGTCCTAGTGCCTTTGTGGTATGTGATGATATTTATGCAGTCATTATGGTTAGACTAATTACTGAAGTAGGAAAGAAAGTACCTGATGATATTTCTATTGTGAGCTTTAATAATTCTATCTTTGCACGTTTCTCAGAACCACCACTGACTTCTATTGATGTAAGTCCAAATCAGTTAGGCATGGAAGCAGTTGTCCAACTTATTAAACATATAGAAACACCTACCATGTTTGCGACACGCTCAATTGTGCCATTCACAAAACGTTAATTTATACGTTTATTCAGAGAAATTCAAAAAACTCAAATCGATATTTCAATTTGGGTTTTTTTGTAAAATGAAAATGAGTACAATGTTTACTATGCTTTGAAATGAACTTGCATATTAAAATGTGTAATGCTCTAATTTGATCGCAAATTAGAGAACAATTGCATCAAAACGAAAAGGTAAGGATGGGAGAGATCCTTACCTTTTCTAACTTTTAGAGTTAGTTGTTTTGAAAAACAAAACATTTATGAATATAATATAATTCAATACCTTTGTGCGAATTTAGTTTTATTATTTTCCAGCTACGCAACCACTATCAACAGGAAGTACAACACCGTTTATAAAAGATGATGCATCTTCACATAAGAATACTGCAGCATTAGCAATATCTTCTGGCTTTCCTAAATGACCACTTGGATTTGATTCTTCTGCTTGTTTATAAGCATCGGGAGCGATTTCTTTGAGTGAATTTACTAATTCAGTTTCGATAGTTCCTGGTGCGATAGCATTAATAGTAATATTAGATGTTGCGTAATCAAGAGCAGCTGCTTTTGTAACACCCACAACACCATGCTTAGCTGCACAATAAACTGAGTTTCCTTTGATTCCTAATAATCCAGCACCAGATGTCGTATTGACAATACGCCCAAAACCATTTTCTTTCATTATTTTTATTTCTTCAATCATACAATTTGTAACAGCAATTAAACAAATTCCAATTACTTTATTAACTTCTTCACTGGTACATTCATCAAGTGGCTTTGCTGGAATACCAAATCCTGCATTATTCATAGCATAATCTAATTTTCCAAATTGTTCTTTTATCCATACATAGGCATTTTTGATTTCATCAATATCAAATAAATTTACATGTTTATAAACAACCTTTTTTCCTTGATCACATAATTCTTTTGCTAAAGTTTCTCCTTTGTCATCCTGAACATCAAAAATAATAACTTGGCAACCTCTATCAGCAAACATACGAACCATACCTTTTCCAATTCCACTTGCTCCACCAGTAACTAATACAACACGATTTTCCATTTTTCTACCTCCAAATATTTGATTATATATAAATTATAATTTATGGAGTAACTCTATAGTCAAGGATGGCTTATTTATCTAATTTAGGTACATTATCTTCTAAAAATACACAAAATTGAAGAAATAAATCTTGTATGATATAATTTTATATCAATAAAACATTGGACTAACTTTAATGTTAAGGAGATCATATTATGAAAATTAGTGAAGCTGCTAAATTGTTAGGCATATCTACAGATACAATACGTTATTATGAAAAAGAAGGAGTGATTTATCCAAAAAGAATAAGTCAAAACAACTATCGTGATTTAGATAATAAAGATGTTATTTCATTATTAGCATGTTTATATAATCGAAAGATAGGGTATTCTATGAAAGAATCAGTAGAGTATGTTGAAGGTATACCTGTTTCTAAAGTAACGGATATTTTAAATAATAAAATTTGTGAATTAGAATCAGAAGTAAAGGAAACTAAAAATCTTATAGATTATTTAACAACTTTAAAGGTTGAGTCAGAAACAGATTTTTATAATATTGGGAACTATTGGATCACTGTTGAACCTAAATGTTATTTATTACCTTATGCGAAAATTTCTCAATCAGAATTTTGTTTTACTAAAGATGATCCAAGATATTATGCAAAATTATTTGAATATCTCCCATTCATTAGTCAAGCACAAGTAACAGATGTAAAACAATATGATTCTTCACAAAGTGTAACAGAGTGGTTTTTTGTGATACCCGAAATTATTTATAATCAACTTCCTCAAGAATTTTTAAAAGATGCAAGAGTTATGCCAAGACAACATTGTTTAAATACAGTTGTTATTAATGAGAACTGGGAATATCCAAATACTGAAATTTTTAAAGATATATCTATTTATTTGAAAAAACGTAATATTAAATCTTGTGGAATTGCGACAGCAACTTATCCAAATTACTATTTTCAAGAGAACGGTAAAAAAGTACGTTATGCAAAAGTTAAAGTACCTATAGAATTGAAATAAATAGTTGAATAGAGAATATGAAAAATATGTAGACTTTATAAAAGTGTGCATATTTCTTTTTTTGTTTTATAATATGAATATATTTAGAAAAGGAGAAATTTTATGAAAAAGAAATATGAGGTTCTTTTTTATATTGATAAATTATCTACAAAAAAAGATCAAAACGATCCCTCTAAAATGGTGTTTTCAACAAAAGAATTAGCAAGTCATTTAAATATTCAACGTTCTAATTTATCAGCTATTTTGAATGAATTAGTTAGAGAAAATAAATTAGAAAAAATAGCTGGGAGACCGGTACTTTATAAAATACATAATAAATTAGATGAAGACGATTCTATATTTAATCAACTAATAGGATTTAATGGAAGCCTTGCTAAGTCTATTCAAGATATTAAATCAACACTTTTATATCCTGGTAAAAAACCGGTTATTTTATTGTCAGGGGAAAGTGGTACAGGTAAAAGTTTACTTGCTAAAAAAATATATGAATTTTCTAAAGAAAAAGGCCTAATTAATGAAAATGGTCAATTAGTGAAACTAAATTGTAAATACTTTATGAATGATGAAACTATGATTAAGAATTTATTTATTGATTATGGAAAAGCTGCTTTAGAAAAGGCGAAAAACGGAATGATTTATTTTGATAATGTTCATTTAATACCAGAAAAATATAAATCAATTATATATGATTTAATTGAAATGAGTTCACTAAAAGAAAATAACTTTATGGTTGTTTTGTCATCGGATTGCTTTAATGAAAATGATTTAAAAAGTAATGCTCTCGATAATATATCAATAAAAATTGATTTGCCTTCTTTAGATAAAAGAGGATTGGTTGAAAGGATGGAATTAGTTCAGGGATGTTTTAAAAAAGAAGCAAGAAAAATAGATAAGTCGATTGTTATAGAACCTGAAACATTAGAATGCTTATTACTTTATCATTGTAAAAATAATATAAAACAACTTGTAAACGATATTTCTAGTGCATGTTCACATGCTTTTTTGAAAAATTTAGATAATAATTCAAATGTCTATGTCTATCTTGATGATTTTCCAATCTATGTAAAAAAAGGCTTTATTTTTTATAAAGAAAAATCGACAGAGATAAACAGACTTATTTCACATGATTTTTTATATTATTATTCAAAAGATTCTATTGAAAAAATAAAAATAAAGGAAAGTACTTCTGCTGTTTATGAACATCTTGAAAAACAAGATACATCATTAGTTGATAAATCCCTTTTGTTAAAAAATAAATACAATCAATTAATATCAAGTTATAGACAATACATTGATAAAGAGAAAATAAATGAATTGAATATTAGTAAATATATTCCACAAGAAATTATAGATATTGTAAAAGAATTCTTAGATAGTTCATCACAAAAATTAAAACGAGTTTTCCCGCAAGAAGTCTTTATTGTTTTATCTCTTCATTTAACAAAAATAATAAATAATAAGCAAAATGAACAAATTAATTTTGATTTAAATCAAATAGTAAATAAATATCAAGAAGAATATATACTAAGTTTAAAATTAATAGAACATTTAGAAAAGAAATATAAAATAGATATACCGTTAGATGAAGCAATAACTATTGTTTTGATTTTACTTTTGAATCAATTAACAGAAAGCGAAAATAAACCTGTATTGTTAATTGCTATGCATGGAAAAAATGTAGCAAGTTCGCTTACTGGTGTTGTTAAACAAATGTCAAATAGTGATAGTGTTTATTCATATGATCTTTTATTAGAAAAGAAAATGCAAATGACTTATGAAGAAATGAAATCATTGATTGAAAAAATTAATAGAGGTAAAGGTGTATTACTTATCTATGACATGGGTTCTGTAAAAATTATGGGTAAATTGATTTCTAAAGAAACAGGTATAGATATCCGCTTTATTGCTGCACCTTCCACAATGATTGCTTTAGAAACCGTAAAAAAGATGAGCAGCAATGACGATTTAGATGATATTATGTCTGAATTAGAACAAAGTTATCAACATTATTTTCCATCAATTGTTGAAAACTATCATCGACAAAAAAAGAAAAATGTTATTATCACTTTATGTATGAATGGCGAAGGTGGTGCTATACAAATAAAAAAATACCTAGAAGATTCATTAGAATTACAAGATATTGATATTGTTCCATTATCAATGAATAATCATAAAGAATTATTGTTTAAAATTAATGAATTGAGAAAATCGTATAATATTTTATGTACAATGGGATCATTTGATCCTCAATTATATGGCATTAAATTTATATCTGTAACTCAATTATTTAATACACCATTAGATAAATTATCACTATTAATTTCAAGTTCTAATCAAGACATTGTCATTAAAAAGAAAATAAAATATTCATTAATATTTAAAAATATTGAAAAACAAGCACCGAATATTGATATTGATATCTTGAAAAAAGTATTACCAGAATTTATTCAAGAATTAGATTGTCAATATCAATTATCCTATGATAAAAAGATAGGTCTTATTATGCATCTTAGTGGTGTTATCTGTAGCTTGGTTGATAATGCACCGATTCCTAAAAAATATAATTATAAAAATATAATTTCAACACATAAAAAAACATACGAATATTTATATGATTTAGTAGAAATGATAGAAGAACCTTTTCATATTCAATTTTCTGATTCTGATATTGCAAGTTTAATTACGATTATTAAAGAAATTTAATACTTATTTTAATAGCTTATTGTAAAGTAAGCTATTTTTTATTTATTAGTGTATAAAGTGTATAAAAAATATTTAAGAGTAATTTGAATACCCACAAACCACAGGTTAGTGAAAATTAAATTTCATAAGCACC
>ENA-OPCM01002536-OPCM01002536.1-human-gut-metagenome-genome-assembly--contig:-NODE-2536-length-10305-cov-2.452878_pt1 | contig 10305 bp, 7 predicted proteins | sample MGYA00241252_ERZ501484 | MGnify/ENA primary metagenome ERZ501484 (study PRJEB25962, sample SAMEA2042583) | human gut metagenome | biome: human gut; feature: human-associated habitat; material: faeces...
CTCTTTTCCCACAGACTGGCTTCCTGTGAAAAAGATATAGTCAAAATGCTCCTGAAGAAGACAGGCATTTTCTGCACGTCCTCCCATAACAACTGCTACATGGTGCTCCGGAAAGCATTCCCGGACGATTTCACAGATAACAGCTCCGGTGGCAGGAGAATAAGCACTTGGCTTAAGGACTGCTGTGTTTCCGGCAGCAAGCGCATCTGCCAAAGGGTCAAATGTGAGAAGAAACGGATAATTCCATGGACTCATGATCAGTGAAACACCGTAAGGAGACGGCTTCTGGAAGCTTCGTGAGTGAAATTGTGCAAGTGGTGTATGCACAGTTTTTTCTCTGGAAAGGGAACGGATATGCTTCAGCAGATAGGTAATCTCGTTGAGAACAAGACCGGATTCACACATGTAGCTCTCAAAGCTGCTTTTCCCAAGATCTGCCTTTAATGCGGCATCAATCTGCTCCTGATGAGCCTGGATGGAGGCCTGAAGCTTTTTCAATGCTTCAATACGAAAATCAATATTAAGTGTAGCACCTGTATAAAAGAATTCCCGCTGTCTGCGGATAATTTCCCGGATAGCTTCCTGCGTCATGGAATTTTCCTCGCATTATAAAATGTAGTATTGTTTAGAGTCCCTCTCCAGGGACGAGATCCTGTTTGAAAAAAGCGTTTTATGCTTCCGGCTGTTCTTTATCCGGCATCAGCATATAATAAAATTTTTCCAGCTCCTGCGCATCCATCAGTACCGGTACCGGATACAGCGGATTCGCCTCTTTGTCCGCATAGTGTGACAGCTTCGGAATGTCTTCTTCCTGGATTTCCGGGATGGTATCGCCGATTCCGAAGCGGGCCTTCATGTCTTTGACCGCCTGGATAAAGTTTAATGCGGCTTCTTCTTCCGGTGTTTCTTCCTCATTTCCCATATTGGCCCCGAAACGGCTAACGCTCAAGATGATGCCGATATAGGCGCAACTGATTACAGTCGACGTACCTCCCCGGCTGACCAACGGCAAAGGTTGTCCGGTCACCGGTATCAGGTCTACCGCCACCGCCATATTCGTCAAGGCCTGGACGACAACCAACAATCCGCAGCCCAGCACCAGGAATTTAGGAAAGAGCTTATCACATCTACGAGCAATCATCCCCACCCTGACAAGCAAGATGATATACAGGAGCAGGACAAAGACACCCCCGACGATTCCCATCTCTTCTATAATAATGGCATAGATAAAGTCCGAGTAAGCCTGCGGCAGAAAGTCGCGTTGCTGCCCATGTCCGGGGAACTTCCCGAACAGACCGCCACGTGCTAGTGCAATCTTGGCATGCACCACCTGGTAATCGTCACCGTCAATGCTGACAGCTCTTCCCGGTTCAAACTTGACGGCATCCGCCGGATCGGAAAAACGCTCGATACGTGCTTTCCAAGTGTGCACACGATCCGGCATCAAGTCGATCACCTTGTCCGGGGCAAACCGTATAAAACCCACTAACATCAAGACGCCGATGATACCCGCACCGCCCAATCTCAGCAGACGTCCGATGGATATCTGCCCGATGAACATCATCATGAAAGTCACGGCGAACAGCAGGATAGCGGTCGACCCGTTATTGAAGAAGATCAGAAAACAAACACCTCCAACGCCTCCCAAGATGTACCAGAACATCTGTTTATCCGTGAACCAATTCCGCTTGCTCAGGATAAACGCCGTATAACCGATAGCGGCTATCTTGGCTATTTCCGAGGGCTGGAAACGGATTCCGAGAATTTCCAGCCAACGAGGTTCCCCATTTACCACGACACCAACAAAGGGCGTAATGGCCAACAGAACCATCGAGACCGGCAAAAGCAAACTCAACAAGGAATAGAACCTGCACGGTATGTTGTGCATCAACAGTACAAGCACGAAACCTCCCAACAGGAAAGTCGCATGACGTACAATAGGAGCCCAATGATTCGCATTCTTATAAGCAATCGTACTGGTTGCACTGAAGACCTCGATCACCGAGACCAAACACAGGAACATGAAGATCACCCATATCACCCGGTCGCCCTTGAACAGTTTACTTGCTAAGTCCATTTCTTCGTCTTTCTTTACAGGTTACGCACACAAGCCTTGAACTGGTCGCCACGATCCTCATAGCTCTTGAAGAGGTCGAAGCTGGCACAGCAGGGTGACAACAGGACGGTATCTCCCTTTTCGGCCAGCTTATACGCTTTCGCTACGGCTTCTTCCATCGAACGGGCATCCTCGATAACAGGAACCTTCCCGTCGAAGAAACCATGCAGCTTGGCATTGTCCACACCGAGGAATATGAGGGCATGCACCTTTTTCTTCACCAGCTCTTCGATTTCGGAATAATCATTTCCCTTATCCGTTCCACCCAGTATCAAGACCAGCGGAGTGGTCATGCTCTGCAAGGCATACCAGCAGGAGTTTACATTCGTAGCTTTCGAGTCGTTGATATAATCGACTCCGCGCACACGTGCCACTTTCTCCAGGCGATGTTCCACCCCGGTAAAGTCGCTCAGCGAAGCCCGTAAATTCTCATCGTGGATATCCACCAATTTGGATGCGATACCAGAAGCCAGCGAATTATACAGATTATGCGTTCCCGATAATGCCAATAAATCTTCTTCCATTGTAAACGTTCCGTTTGAGGTTTCAATTATTATCTTTTTGTCTTCCGTATAGCCCTTTACGCCGGCTTCGTGAGTTTCGGCGAACGGGTAGAGAGTTGCCTGCGGATGGCGTTTGGCGATTTCGCGGGCAATAATGGGATCGTCGTTCCAGAATATGAAAGCATCTTCAGCCGTCTGGTTCCGGATAATGCGGAATTTGGCATCCACATAGTTCTGCATCTCGTAGTTATAACGATCCAGATGGTCAGGCGTTATATTCAGCAAGATGGCGATGTCCGCCTTGAAGTCGTACATGTTATCGAGCTGGAAACTACTCAGTTCGATCACGTAGACGGCGTGAGGATCTTCAGCCACCTGGAGGGCAAGGCTGTTCCCGACGTTCCCGGCAAGCCCCGCATCCACTCCCGCCTGCCGGAGGATGTGGTAAGTCAGCATGGTCGTCGTCGTCTTGCCATTGCTTCCGGTGATACAGATCATCTTGGCATCCGTGTACCGTCCGGCAAATTCTATCTCGGAGATGATAGGCGTACCTTTCTCCTTCAGTTTCTTTATGATAGGAGCCTTGTCGGGAATCCCCGGACTCTTGATAATCTCGTCGGCATTCAGGATGTCGGCTTCGGTATGCCGGCCCTCTTCCCAACAGATACCGTGGGCATCCAGCATATCCTTATACTTGGGTTTGATGGACGAGAAATCGGAAACGAACACATCGAATCCTTTCGCCTTTGCCAGCACGGCAGCACCTGCGCCACTTTCACCGGCCCCTAAGATAACAATCCTTTTCTTCATTTGATTTATGATTTCTTTATTCATTTATGATTTATGATTTATGATTTATGCGTCGATAATAAATCACAAATTATAAATCATAAATCACTTTACCTCATCTTTAACGTCACAATCGTTATAACTGCCAGGATGATACCGATCAACCAAAACCGGACCACGATCTTCGATTCGGGCACCACGTTAAAAGGTTTCTGTATCAAAGCCTGTATTCCCGCATTACCGGGCTTCTGGAAATGGTGATGAAGGGGAGCCATCTTGAAAATGCGCCGTCCCTCACCGTATTTCTTCTTCGTATATTTGAAATAGAACGTCTGCATAAGGACGGAGAGATTCTCCACCAGGAAGATGCCGCACAAGATCGGGATCAGTAATTCCTTCCGAATAATGATTGCGAATACAGCGATGATACCGCCTAACGTCAAGCTACCCGTATCCCCCATAAACACTTGTGCCGGATAAGCATTGTACCACAAGAATCCGACCGTTGCCCCGATAAAGGCAGCCGCAAACACCACCAGTTCTTCCGCTCCGGGGATGAACATGATATTCAGGAAAGAGGCGAACTCGAAGTGCGACGACATATACGCAAGTATTCCGAGTGCCACCCCGATAATCGCCGAGCTTCCCGCCGCCAGACCATCCAAACCGTCCGTCAGGTTCGCCCCGTTCGACACGGCCGTTACCACGAAGATCACCATCAGGACGAAGACCAGCCAGGCTGCCTCTTCCTTATATTCGCCTGCCCAGTTGACCAACTGCGCATAATCGAAATTGTTGTTCTTCACAAACGGGATCGTCGTCTTGGTCGACTTCTTTTCAACTGCATGGTAGCGGACTTCCTCGATCACATTGTCATGCCGCACTTCCATATTCTCCTTGATCACCACATCCGGACTCATAAAAAGCACCAGGCCGACGATCAACCCCAGACCGATCTGTCCGATAATCTTGAACTTGCCATGCATGCCTTCCTTGTTCTTCCGGAACACCTTGATATAGTCGTCGGCAAATCCCAACGCCCCTAACCAGATGGTCGTCACCAGCATCAGGATCACATAGATATTGGTCAGCTTCGCACAAAGCAAGGTCGGCACCACAATCGCAATGATAATGATGATACCTCCCATCGTCGGCGTCCCTTTCTTACTCATCTGCCCTTCCAGGCCGAGGTTACGCACCGTCTCGCCGATCTGCAACATTTGCAGCTTGTCGATGATACGGCGTCCGATAGCCGTCGAGATGAACAAGGACAGGATCAATGCCTGGGCGGAACGGAATGATACATACTTGAACATACCGGCCCCCGGAAAATCGAGCTGATCCAAATAATTAAACAAATAATACAACATAAAAAACTTCGTTTTTCAGTTGAAAGTTGAGAGTTGAAAGTTAAATACTGCTGAATATAACTTTCACCTTCCACCTTTCAACTCTTAAATATTTCTTTTAACTGTTCCCGGTCATCAAAATGATGCTTCACGCCTTTTACTTCCTGGTAATCTTCATGGCCCTTGCCTGCAACCAGGATCACGTCACCTTTCCTGGCGAGCATAGTGGCTGTTTTGATCGCCTGCGCACGGTCCGTAATGCAGAGCGTATGTTCCATATCGGCAGCATTCAGGCCGGCCACCATATCTTTAATGATCTCATCCGGTTCCTCGAAACGGGGATTGTCGGAGGTCAGGATCAGCTGATCGCTCAACTTGGCTGCCTCCTTCGCCATGATCGGGCGCTTTCCTTTGTCGCGGTTGCCGCCACAGCCAACGACCGTGATCACACGGCCGTTGCCGTTCAACACCTCATGGATGCTGTTGAGCACGTTCGTCAATGCGTCAGGCGTATGGGCATAGTCCACGATTGCCGTATAGCCTTTCGGAGACTGGATCGTCTGGAAACGACCGGAAACCGAATGCAGATCGCTCAACACCACCAACACTTCTTCCGGATCTTTGCCTAACGAAACAGCAGCTCCATACACTGCCAACAGGTTATAGGCATTGAAACGGCCGACAAAGCGTGTCATCACCTCACGCCCGTTAACCAGCATTTCAGTCCCTTCGAAATGGGATTCCAATATCTTTCCTTTGAAATCGGCCAATGTGCGAAGCGAATAGGTCAGCTTCCTGGCAGCCGTATTCTGCAACATGACAAGACCGGCTTTGTCGTCCGCATTCGTAAGTGCGAAAGCCGAAGTAGGCAGATCATCGAAGAATTTCTTCTTGGCTTTCAAGTAATTCTCGACTGTCTTATGATAATCCAAGTGATCACGCGTCAGATTGGTAAAGATACCTCCGTTGAACGACAGGCCGCTGATACGCTTTTGGTCGATCGAATGCGAACTGACTTCCATAAAAGCATACTCGCAACCGGCTTCCACCATCCGAGCCATCAGATTATGAAGGGTGACAGGGTCAGGCGTCGTATGATCAGTCGGGATTGCTTCGCCATCGATATAATTGCAAACGGTAGAGAGTAATCCTACTTTATGCCCCATCTTCCGGAACATCTCGTACAGGAGCGTCGCAATTGTCGTCTTTCCGTTCGTGCCGGTCACTCCAACCAATATCAGATTGTCCGAAGGATTCTCATACCAGGCAGAAAGTGATTTGCCTAAAGCATCCGCCGAATCTTTCACCCGGATAAAAACCGGTTTGCTTTCGGATACCTGTATGTCTTCATCCGAAAGAGCAGGAATTTCCTCGCAAACGATTGCGGCAGCCCCTTTCCCGATCGCGCTTTGGATATAATCATGGCCATCTACGGTCGTACCCCGAACCGCCACAAACAAAAAGCCTTTTTCCACTTTACGGGAATCAGACTGAATACCGGAGATCTCCACGTCGGTGTTTCCTACGACCTCAAGCACTTCCAACGGATGAATAAGTTCTTTTAGTTCCATAGCCTATTTTAATGTTAATGAAACGGTTTGTCCTTTCGAAACCCGTGAACCGGGAGATACGGATTGAGAAGATACCCGCCCCATACCATTCAACGAAGCCCGTAATCCAACGCTTTCCAACAGGTAAACGGCGTCTTTCGCTCCCATGCCAACCACATTCGGCACCAATCCTTCGCGGATAGGGATATCTTTCAGTTCCACATCTTCCCTGCCGTCCTCACGCTTAGCCGTCACCCATTGGGTTTCGATACTGTCGTTATCGGCCTCTATATCGAGTTTGTCCAAAACATATTCCAACGCTCCCCGTTCACCGGCTTTCGGCTGCGGCAACGTCACTGCCAATGAATCCTTTTCCATGTCGCGGATGTCGAATGACATATGGCTGGCATAGACCTTCTCGGCTATCGCCTTCACTACGCCGCCTGACATCGTGCCCCCCGAAGGATAGCCGTTGCGCGGCTGACGGATCACGACGATGCAGGAATATTTCGGTTCGTCGGCCGGGAAATAGCCGCAGAAGGCGACCTGGTGGCCAGCCTGGCGGTAAACACCTCCCGAAGCGATCTGGGCCGTACCGGTTTTACCGGCAATACGGACAAAGTCAGAATGGACAGCCTTGCCGGTTCCTTTTTCCACTACGCCTAACAACATATCCTTTATCATATTCAGCGTACGCTCCGAGCAAATGGATTCCCGGATCACTTCAGTAGAGAAGCTCTGCACGGTCTTGCCGTTGTGCATGATTTCTTTTGTAAAGATCGGACGCACCATCTTACCGTTGTTGGCAATCGCATTATAGAAGGCAAGCGTATAAATCGGCGGGATCTGAGTCTCATACCCGAAAGACATCCACGGCAGAGCAGTCTTCGACCAGTAGCGCACAGTGTCGTCCGGCCGGCGGATTTTAGCACGGCCCGCTCCAGGGATTTCCAGACGGAGGTCTTCATTCAAACCGATACGGTAAAGCCCTTCCACATACTTAGTCGGATTCTTTTCATATCCTTTCAGGATCGTCTTGGCCACCCCGATATTGGAGGAATACCAAATAGCCTGTTCCACCGAAATACGGCCGTAACCGCCTTTATGGTTATTATGATCCGTCATACGGGCTCCTTTATACATATAGATACCGTTGCCGACATCGACCGTATCGCCGGGCTGGCAGACACCATCTTCAAGCGCCACCATGATGGAGGCGACTTTAAAGGTCGAACCGGGTTCCGTTTCGTCTGCCACGGCATGGTTGGTATCCTCGCCGTAGACGCCTTCACGAATACGCCCCATGTTGGTAATGGCTTTCACCTCGCCTGTCGCGACTTCCATGACGACAGCCGTACCCGATGCAGCGTCGATCTTTTTCAGCATGTCGAGCAACGACTTCTCGGCTATATCCTGGATATTGATGTCGATCGTCGTGCGGATATCCATTCCTTCCACCGGATCGACCTCTACGACATTCGTCCATCCTCCACCGAGACGACGTACGGAATTCAGGCCGGCTACGCCGTGGAGCAAAGTATCGTATTGCAATTCCAGACCGTTCTTTCCCTTTGTCAGTCCTGTTTTAGGATCGATATCGCGGAACGTGTCGCCGATCGTACGGGAGGCCAATGTCCCGAACGGCTTCTGCCGTTCGACCATCTCCCGCGTGTAGAAGCCGCTCTTGAACCGTCCCAAACGGAAGAACGGGAATTTCTTTATTTCCTTCAAGTCGGAATAGGAAACTTTACCGTCACAAACGGGGAACTGGCGGCTTTTCTTCTTCAGACCATTCAGCAGGTAATTCTTATATCCGACAGGCGTCCTGTCTTTCAATTTGCGGGAAAGGTAAAAAGAAAGGGAGTCGATCCCGTTATGTTTACTTTTCAGAAGCGTATCCAAGCTGTTCCACTTCTTGGTCGGATGGGTATAGCAGTCTGCGTTGAAATCGATATACAGATAAAAGCAAGGCACACTGGTCGCCATCAGCTTGCCGTCGGAAGAATAGATATTTCCACGGCTGGGATAGATCAGGCGGTTCGGACGCTTCTGGCTCTCGGCCACCTTCATCCAAGTCTCCCTTTCCACAAAAGCCGTATCGAAGGCACGCACCAAGATGCCTATTGCTACCAATCCGAGCAACAGCACGATAAAGAAGTAACAGAATAAAATCCGGTTACTCTTAGGAGCTTGTTCTTTTGATCCGATCTCTTCTTCAGCCATCTTTTACTTATACAATTCATACGGCGGATTCTTCGCCGCTTCCAATTCTATACCCTGTTCTTCTATCAACAGTTCAATCTGCGACTGACGGCTGTTGCCTGTCAATTCCGAAGAAATGGACAGCGCCTCGAACCGCACATCGCGCAATTGCTGTTGTAAGCGGTCGATTTCACGCAACCGCTGCATACAGACATATCGGTTACCGATAAATATGAATATCAGTACGACAACAAGCACGATCATCTTCGTATGCCTGACAATGAAATCCTCTTTCAGGATCCCCCCCCCCAATATATACAAAAAAGAAAAACGATTCTCCTTCTTCTTTTCCTTCTGTTTCGTTTCCATTGCCATACTTTTTCTGTTGAAAGTTATCAGACTCTATTATCCAACTCCGCAATTCTTAGCTTGGCACTCCGGGAGCGGGGATTCCGTTCGATCTCCTCGTCCGACGGAACAATCACCTTATTGTTTACCAGGCGAAACGGAGATCTTATATTTCCAAAGAAGTCCTGCTCCGCCTTTCCTTCAAAGTTACCCGTCTTCAGGAAGTTCTTCACCAACCTGTCTTCCAAAGAATGGTAGGTGATGACAACCAGACGTCCGCCGGGTTTCAACACTTGCAGCGTCTGTTGCAACATCTCGCGCAAGGCACGCATTTCATCATTCACCTCGATACGCAAGGCCTGAAATACCTGAGCCAGGAATTTCTTCTCCTTATCTTTTCCCGTAAAGGGCTTTATCACTTCCAAAAAGTCGGCGATCGTTTCTATCTTCTTTATTTCGCGGCTGCGCACCAAGACGGAGGCCAGCTTGCGTGCCACTTTCAATTCTCCGTAAAGATAGAACAAGTCTGCCAACTGTTCTTCCGTATATGTATTAACAATATCCGCCGCAGTTTGTCCAGCCCGTGTATTCATCCTCATATCCAACGCTCCGTCGAAACGGAAAGAGAACCCGCGATCCTTGTCATCAAAATGATGGGAAGAAACGCCCAAGTCGGCCAACAACCCATCGACCTCACCCGCTACACCATGATAACGCATGAAGTTATATAAGTAACGAAAATTACTGCGGACAAATACAAAACGGGAATCCGCCGGAATGTTTTTCTCCGCATCGGCATCTTGATCAAATCCATAAAGCTCCCCTTCGTCATTCAGCCGGTTCAAGATTTCACGCGAATGCCCTCCACCTCCGAAGGTAACATCGACATACACTCCGGATGGTTGAATGTCCAGTCCTTCCAAACTTTCATGAAGCATTACCGGCACATGATAACAGACTTCTTTTTCTTCCATTTCTTCGCTACTTCATGTTAAACTTTTCCTTAAAATAAGGGCCTGTAGTTGGTTGATTTGCACATACATCACCCTATTGGAGGGTAAAAGTACACATTTCCTAATTTAACCGCCAAGAAATATATGGGAAAAGTAACAAAAAGTTATCAACAGGTCGGAAAAACATTCACATTCTGACACCCCTAAACCCTGTCAGAATCGCGTATTTGGACGATTATACAGGGTTATTTTCAAATATCGCATTCTCCGGAAGATAAGCAGCTCCGACTTCTTCAAATTCCCCCAATCATACCACTCGTATATATGCACAAAAAGCCTCTCCGATATTTCTACCGGAAAGGCTTATTTGTTTTCTGCCCTCTTTTCTCACGAGAAGAGGAGCAATCGATTTATTTAATTAATAAATGCATCGAACTTATTTAACGATAGCCTTAACAGCTTCTTCGCCTTCAACAGCTACTACAACTACACCCT
>ENA-OPCM01002549-OPCM01002549.1-human-gut-metagenome-genome-assembly--contig:-NODE-2549-length-10269-cov-2.005483_pt1 | contig 10269 bp, 9 predicted proteins | sample MGYA00241252_ERZ501484 | MGnify/ENA primary metagenome ERZ501484 (study PRJEB25962, sample SAMEA2042583) | human gut metagenome | biome: human gut; feature: human-associated habitat; material: faeces...
GCCAACAGCCCAAGGTATGATTGAAAGTGCTAAAAGACATGTACAAATTCTAGAAGATCTCGATTTCTATGATACGGTATTATCTTTTAAATCCAGTGATCCATTACTTTGTATTGAAGCCTGTCGCTTGGCTGCCCAAACCTTTGATTACCCACTACACTTAGGTGTAACCGAAGCTGGTACTACAATGACAAGTGCCATTAAGTCTAGCTTAGCTTTAGGTACATTATTAAATGAAGGTATTGGAAATACGATTCGTATTAGTGTGAATGGGGCTCCTGAAAAAGAGATTCCAATTGTCAAAGAATTATTAAAAGATTGTAAATTGATTCAAAACGTACCGAATCTAATCGCATGTCCAACTTGTGGACGTACACAATGGGATATGGAGCCAGCCGTAAATGAAATTGAAAGCTATCTTCAAACCGTCAACAAAGATGTCACAGTCGCCATCATGGGATGTGCTGTCAATGGTCCAGGAGAAGCAAAACATGCCGACATCGCCATTGCGGGCGGCAAAAAAGAGGGGTTATTAATCAAGAAGGGTAAAATCATTGAAAAGATTCCTCAAGAACAAATTGTGGCTCGTTTAAAGGAAGAAATTGATAAATTTTAAAAAATCTCAGCGCAAAGCTGAGATTTCTTCTTTATAAGGCGCCTTTCCATCAATAAAAGGTGTCTCTAATATTTTTGTGACATTGCATTTTTCCCCTTAATCACTTCCGTTTAGATGCTCGAAAACCGCATAAAATCGTTTTAATTTTCCCATTAATCTCTTCCCTTTCCCTAAATCCTGTATGGAAATAAACATTAATTTTAAATATGCCACCGATTTTACATTTTCCGCAATTAGTATGATTTTTACCCCGGCAGCAGATTTCTTTTCCTGAAGGCTGTTTTGTTTCTTCGGGTATTTAAAAAATGGTTGAAATTAGGTACTTAACCAATGTGCCCGTAAATGCTGGTTGTTAAATAACTGGTTGGAGCTTAATGAAAGAAAGAAAAGCCTCATTTGACTCCTATGCACGATTGAAATAATTAAAACCTATTCGTTGTCATTGTCATGACCAGCATATTGACTATTATTTGGATTGCATTGGTTTGCGTGATTATTCAAGTTAGTCTTGTATGCATTGTTGTTTGGATTATGCTGATTGGCATAATTATTAATCTGTGCTTGCGTGTGAGTACGTCCGGATATTCCACGCCCTCTGCTTTTACTCATGTGAAATAATCTCCCTTCTATGTATTTCTGCAATCAATTTTGCCTGCAACAGCGTTATAAATGATTGAGTTATTAACACTTACCCTATACATGTCAGAAAAACGTTTGCCGATTACAATTTTTGTGCAAGAAAAAAGACACCAGCTTTTTGCCAGTGTCTTCGTCTTACGGATGCCCTACCATCCCTCGTTTGAAATTCGTATACTGTACATTCTTTACAATCACACCATCAGGAAATCGCACATCCATATCATCGCTTTTACGATACGAAATAATCTCTGCTTCAAGTCCGCATTTCATAATTCTCTTTTCGCCGATACGGAACTTCCCTCTATTTCTTCTGGAGTCCTGCGGCCTTGCAACACGCCCTTCCGTAAAATTTTTGTAATCAATATGCTCCGCAACCGAACCGTCCTCAAAAAGAACATCCATATCTATATGTTTTCGATATGCAATAATTGTAGCTTTGAGCCCATTGTTCATAATACCTGTTTCTCCGACACGATCAATCGGAGGCCTGATGGACCCGTTTAAAAATTCTTTATATGCTGCATGCCTGGCAATATAGCCATCTTCAAACCTAACATCAATATCGGCATAAGCTCCATACCGAATAATCTCAGCTTCAAGCCCGCAGTTCATGGTTCTCTTTTCTCCAAGTCTGCGCTTTGCCTGTTCTTCAGGTGTGTCATCGGGACGGCCGATCATTCCTAACTTAAAATTCGTATAAGTCGTGTGTTTGGCAACAGCTCCATCCTCAAACTCTACATCTAAATCCATCGAAGACCGATAAGCAATAATCCTGCATGTTTCACCACTATTCATTGTGGCTTTCCTGCCGATTCTGTCCCGATACTTATAATTGCACTTGTCACATAACTGTCTTTTTGTAAGACCACGAGCATTCAGCGGCAGTATATATTCCCTTCCGCATGGTCTGTGACGGATTCTGACATGAGCTTCATCCTCGTATCCAGTCACCTCGTATTCTCCGTTCCAGGAAAGATCTATTCTTTTCTGCAGCAGCTCCAGGCCATCATATTTCCTCTCGCATATCGGACATTCATATCCATAAGACCTGGCCAGGCCGAAGGAATGGTAAATCGTCCCGCAGTGCGGACATGTATTGCTTGCAATCTGACATCCTTCTTTTTCTCTTCCTTTGATCTGCTCTATGAACTCGTCAGGCTCATACTTTTCACAGAAAGCTTTGATAATGCAGTTAATTGTCAGCCTGTCCAGTATCAATCGTCCGGTCTTCGTACCGGCAAGCAGGTCTTTTATATCATCTAACGTGACTTTTGGCTGATGCAGATAAACCTGGTAGAGGAATTTCGCATACCGGAGGCTTTCTTCATCTGCTGGAACAACCGGTTTATCGCTGTCATAGATTGAGTAAATCTGTAACCTGCAGCCATGCTTTGCACAGGCTGTTACACCATGGAGCGAATGCCACGCTCTGATATAGGGACGTCTCCCGTTTGCCATGTCTTCAGCCAGGCATTCCGGACAGCACCTCAGTACTTTGCAATGATTCTTTTTATTGCCTGGAATCATATGAAAATCTTCCGCCTGCCGGATGACCTGCTCTGCCACAAGAACATTCATGCTTTCATTACGAAACGGCATCATCGTGCTGAATTCTGAGTGCCTCGACATAATCTCTTCCAGCGTCGGAAACTTATCACCTTCATATTTTCTACAGATATTCTCAAGCTCTAACAATTCCGTACTTCCCTCTAAAGTAACAGAGAAAGCCTTTTTTGACATTCCGTTAACTGAAAACAAAGCTTCCAGCCATGACACAATGTTCTCATCCGGATATATCCGAAACCATATTGGAAACCTGTATTTGTTCAATCGTATACACCCCTTTCTTTCATCTCTTTACATACCCATGATTCACCAGATCCTGCAGGATATTTCTTTCTTCCCTGGTAATTGTCCTGCCCTCGAATCCATCTTCGGAAGCGGTCCAGCAGCCTTTCTCATCAACGCCTGCCTTCACAGCATCATAGATTCTTATTCGGATGCTCTTTGGTAATCTCATAATCTTCTCCTTTTTTACAATCCCCGCTTCTCACTGGAAACGGAGGATATTTCCTGCTCATTCATAGCTTTTTTCAAAGCTGTAAGCCCCTGGCTTGTCTCTCTGTCAATCGCAGCTGCATCGCTTTTCCCTTTCTTCGCCTGATTAGCTGTGGCGGTATTTTTACGTTTCACCTTTGCGTTTGCCTTTTTCAATATTTCCATAGCCTTCTGTGCAAGAAACTTCGAAGGGTGATCCAGGATATCCGGTTCCTTATCGATTGCCTGTCTGATTGCGCGGTTGATCTGCGTTTCAGTATAATTTGAAGTGTCGCTGATTGACTGGAAAGCTCTGCTGTGGACCGCTTCTCTTTTCCTGGTCAGTTCGCCCGCCGCCATCATATCAAACAGCCTTCCTTTTTCTTCGTCATTTTCCGTAGCGACCTCTTTAGCCTGCCTTGCGTAGAGCTTTGTAATATACTCGTGATACTGTGCATCTTCCGGATCATCAGGATCAGCGAGCAGTTTTCGGAGTGTCTCCATGTCCCTCCCAATCGTTTTCTCGATGAATGGCACATCAATCGGCTCCATGCGCTTTTCGATTACATCCTTCGTCTGTATAGTAATCACGATGTATTTCAGGAGTGCTATATTCCTGGATGAATGGTACATGAGAAGTTCCTCAATTTCTGTTGTGAACGGACTTTCCACGTTCCCGAACTGATATCTCCAAAGTGTCTTGATTGCATTCTCAAACAAACGTACATTATTCTTCGTAACCTCGTCTGCATTGATAATGTTTTTTGCTACGCGCCTGTTAAGCCTGTCATATTCCAGTATAGCTCTATATCCGTCATCGTTACCAATGAGTCCGAACTGCGCCCCGGTTGCCTGTGTGATACTTACAATGTCCTCGATGTTCTTCTTTTTTGGCGAGAAATCAAGGAACTGTACTTCATCTACGATGATGAGTCCGACATGATAGAGTTCGATCCATTTCTTTACAAGCCCTTCTGTTGCAGAGATACTCTTGGCCCCAACGGCCCTTCTTCTATGGTAATCTCCGGTATCCAGAAATCTGTCAAATGCTGCGGCAATGGATTCAAACACATCTCTGATATCTTTTCTGAGCGCTGTCACCATGACGATGGGGATCTGTACATAGCTGCAGTCCTCAAACTCATGATAGATTACATTAGGATACATGCGACACGCTAAGTTCACAGCCATAGTCTTTCCGCATCCGGTCTTCCCATGAAGCAGAAATCCAATCGGGCTTGGGGCCTCCAGCTTCTGATACAGAACGATAGCACGTCCAAAGCTTCCTTTCCCATACGCTTTCTCATCTTCGTTTGCGGAAATCATGACGTCAGCCCCTTTATATCTGCGGTCCAAAAACTTCCAGATTGTACGGGCTACATCTACATGAATTCCAAGTGGGATCATTGCCATGTCAATGTCTTCTATTGCGGCTAATTTTTCTGCAGTACTCATTTTTTCTACCTGTTCTCTGTCGTATCCTGGAGGATTCACCATTCCAAGAGCCAGGATATCCCTTACCGAAGGCATCTTCGGCAATGCGCATACATCAGGATTATCTTCATATCCGGCGACTCTGCGGTACTGCGCATCTACCATGCTCCCCGCGGTCAGGTCTACATCATCATAAAGATTTTCATCTTTTCTAAGTTCACGGAATGTTAAATTACATTTCAGTCTCTCCATGTTTTCTTCCTTTCTTATACTTCGTCTTCTATCAGTGCCAAGATACGATTGATTTCTTCTTCTCGGCTGAGTTTTCTGTCTCCCATCGTCCTCATTTCATCTGGGATTCTCAAATGCTCAATCGCTGCCAGCTCTTCCTGCTGCTTTGTTAATGTTTCTTTCTTAGGTTCCGGATCAATGGAACTATAAGAACGTTTCGTAATTCCATCTGGATCTTTTCTCATTTCCTGTTTCTTGGCTGTTTTATCCTCCGGATGCGCTTTGCCGTATTTTTTCTTCTTCTTTGGATTCAGGGCTTTTGCCATTTCTGCCTGTTTCTCTACCGTATCCTGCAAATTCAGTTTCGTGTCCAGATATACCTGTTTTGCTTCTTTCATTACCTTTGAGTCCCTCTTTTTGCGGATACACTCGTCGTATTCGTCCCAGGTTAAGTCTGCGTATGTATACTGCTGTTCAATCTTTTCTGCAAGAGGTACTCTGTGGATCTCTTTCTTATATCTGATATAGACATTCCTGATATCGTCCACATTGTATCTGACCTCAATATCTTCCGGATGTGGTTCATCTTTTAAAATATCCAAGAACCATGGTTCCTGCGAATAAAAACGCAGTTCCGTCTTATAGAAGGTGTACACGATACCTTTTCTACGGTTCCATGTAAATTTTCTTTTTTCTTCTTCCTTTGCCAGCATTGCAAACAGATAGGCTGGTCTTGTTGCATCATTTACATTGGTTGGATCTCCTGCTCTGCCATGAGCTTTTTCGTATGCAAAAATCCCTTTCGGTGTTGGCGATACATTGTTATCCACATACTTCTTATCAATGAGTCCCTCAAAAACACGGCGGTTATACAGAATCACTGATTGGTAGACCAGTCCTCTTATTTCTTCCAGTGTCAGACATGCAGCCCCTTTCGCCAGGTCACCGCCACGGTATTTGTCTTCTACATATCCGTTATTCTTTAACTGTGCTTTTAAATAGGTCTGAACCAGTCCGTTGAAGGATTCGACAACCCCCTTTAAGGAACCGCATCCGGGTGGAACCGGAGTATTACGGATGCCAAGTTCCCCCATCGCTTTGCTATATGCCTTGGACATATACTCTGAGCCTCGGTCACAACGGATCTCGTTTGGTACGATCATGGACGGCCAGTCTTCCTCATCATAGTCAATGTTATAGCCTTTTGTCTGGTTCTTATGCGGTTCCAGGAGTGACAGAAACACCTGCTGAAAGCCACGCATGCTGTTATTTTCAAGACTTACATATGCACCGATGCAGATTCCGCTCAATACTTCGACCATACAGTATACGACAGCTTTTCCAAGAACAGTTTCTCCATCATTCTGGTCGACTACATAACAGCCAAGCTCCATCTCATCTGCTTCAACAATCTGTCCCAATTCATAGACTCCGGTTTTGCTGTTTCCAACCAGCTGTCTGTCATTGTTCTGTTTGTCTCTCTCATCTTTTCCCATGCAGGAATAGTCTTCTGTATGCTTTCTGATATAGTTGTAGAGCATCTTGTATGATACTGATCTTTCCTCTTCTGGGAGTGTTACCATCTTGACAGAAGAACCATCTGGCGCCTCGACCGGTTCACGAAAATACCGGCGCAGAACTGCGTCATATGCCTGTCCCGGTTTTCCATACTTTACGAACATCTTAAGACCGTATTTGAGGATTTCATCAACGTCATTCCTTGGATTCTCGTAGTCTTTTGAATGGGGTACTCTTTTTCTATAATTACCTTTGCGATGGTCAACAAGACTGAATTTATTGCGGCCGGAACGAAGATAATCATAAAACAAAGTTCTCAAATGCCTTCTTGAAATATTAAGAAGTATTGCATCTGCATCATGGTTTACCCGCAAACGACATTTGATAGGATATTCTTCTCTGAAAATAGCTTCCATTACTTCTGCACGGTGGTTGATTGTCTCCATTTCTTCCGGTGAAATCGAAAAAGACGATCCCGTTTTTTCTTTTATCTTCACACACTCTCTGTTTTCAATTGCTGTAATAAGTTCCGCAGTATCTTTCAGCCTTAATTTGTTATTTTTAAGGTTAATCAGATTAACATTTTTATCTCTCACATCGAAAACTCTCCATTCCTGGTCTTCGAAACTGTAAATATCACCTCTTCTGATAACAGGTGAATCCTCTTTTTCTTCAGCCACCTGATTTTCATCGCCTTCAAGAGTGATAACTTCCAGCGGCTCTATCGTCTCTTTCTTTTCGGATGTTTCGTTATTTTTTAATTCTTCCATTATGTTCTCTCCTTTCTGTAATTTCTTCATGAAGGTCACGTGCCACTAATACTCGCTTATACAGCTCATCAATATCGAAACCAGCACGCTCTACAATCTCATGGAAATCCAAAATCTGTTTATCCATCGGAATATATACATATTTATGTGCAATCAGATATTTCAGTTTCTGTTCTTTGCTGATCACCTTAAATGATTCGTAATAGCTCATGACGCTTTTTACATTCCACACAAGCACCTGATTAATATCTTCGTTCGTTACCAGCTTAAACCTCACTTTCTGAGATTCCCAATAGATCTGTTCTGCTCTCTGACGCATTACCAGATTGTGCAGCCTTGATTCTTTTCCACGGTAGGTACGTTTATTCGGATCAAATGCGCTTCTGTCATATTTGACTGAGAATGCTGTCTTGCTTCCATCATCGTAATCTACTAAGAAATCTGTGGTCCACCATGGAGCTTTCTTCATCCCAAGTTCTTCTGCAATGGCATTCATCCTGTCTGTATCTAAAAGATACTGTTCGCGGATATGTTCCACATTGTCCTGCCAGCGGATTGTTTCATACACCGCAACTTCTGTCTGCGACAGGCAGTGGATCAATCTTTCTTCAAAGGGATCCCAGATGACTGATGCTGTACCCCGCCCCTTATATTCTCTGACCAGAATAAATGGGGTATAGTCTTTCCCGTATCCCTGACAACGTCCTTCTTCGATTTTTCGTTTATGTGATTTCAATGATTTCTCCTTCCTGTTTATTTTTTTGCCTTCGCAATTTATATGCCTGATTTCTCATGTGCTTTTATTTTTGCATACAAATAAACGACCTTTTTCAAACAATTTTCAGACAATAATTCATCTGCAAATACCGTTTTTATACGGTTTTATTTCATTTTTTTGAAACTTCTAATTTTCGGACAACATTTTTAAATAATATGATACAATGTAGTGGTTAGTCCTAGTAACCATTACAAAAAGAGAGGAGGTTGTGCCATGAGTGAGTGGTGGCTGTTTCGTAATACACGAATTGAAAATGTTAACGAACAACACGAAATAGCGCGCAAACATTTGCCAGATACAACCCACTGGCTCGGCTCAGAACACAACTACTTCTACATTAAATGTTGTGACGTGGCTCGTTCTGTCTATTCGGACAGCGACACATTTAAGGGCGATATTTCACCACGTCGCCCTATTCAAAGTGGCGATACGTTATATGTAGCAAATATCTATGTACTTGGCGGCACCTTGCCCAAAATACAAAAAACACTAAAACTCCTTCAAGACAAACAGATCCACCTGCGAATCCCATCGCTTGAATATGACGACAAAGATGATACCCACGACCATGAGCTATTATCCGGAACACTTAGTCAAATCCATAACTACCGTCAGTCGCAGCCTATCGAGCAGCTTCCTGGTCACAGAAAAGCTCCTGGAAGACCGAAACGTCGTATATCTCTAATGGGCTTGCAACGAGCAGAATTTAATGTCATAGAACAATACTGCCTACATAAAACTACAGAGCGTCAAGCGATGAAATTATTGACAGATAAGCTTCCAGATAAGGGACCGGTTACCCGTTACATATTCCGAAAATTAGTTGATGAATACAGGAAAATGTTCCCAGATTCGGGCGAGATCGATGCTGATCAATATAATGTATAAGTACGGTGCTCCGCATCATAGTCCGTCATCACAGGCGCAATATGCCCCGTATCTGGATCGATAAAAATGGCATGTCCCCAAAATTCATTGATGGTCGTGTTAATAAGAAGCGAATAGCCACGTTTCTGGCCATCATCAAGCCATGATCTAAGGATGCCGCCCAACTCAAAGTCTGTTTCCTGATCACAGCAAAATTCCGGTTTCGTAAACAAGCTTACGTATCGAATGTCGCATCGAGTTTTGAAAATAGCCAAATTCCCTTCGTATGTCTTCGGATAAAAAACCAACTTGTCAAGGCTGCTCCAAAGCTTTGCCCAATTGGCCCCTTTCAGCTTCTCCATCCCGTCACCAATAAGGGATTCCGTATCCCTCATCAATTCAAGGTAGTTCCTTACTTCTTCGTTATGTTCCTTGCTCTCCGGGTTTGTGAATTCAATTTTCTCCATGTGTTTCCTCCTTTTTGAATACATAATTTGTTTGTGCCTAATTTTGTCCCTATTTTTAGGGATAAATTACTTTGGCATATACTATATGTCAGAATCAGGCAACATGTTTTGTTTCTCATACAGCCTCAAACTGAATGTTGTAATTTTGCCTGTAAATCCGCGTTTTTCCTAATTGCAACTCAAAAGAAATCTTACATACATGTTCTATTTAGGCATAAAAATACCCACAAGCTTATTAGGCCTGTGGGCATTCTTAAATATTCTTATTTGAAAAGTGTGCGCTCTTCTTCCAGTCTACTGAAATATTCCTCAAAATATTTCGATAAATTTTTTCTGTAGCAACAGTTTTAGATATTCCTGATTCTTCGCAAAACTGTTCCAGCTGATTGCTAATCTCTCTTGCTAGTTTGATATTAAGGATTTTTGCATCTTTTTTCTGTCTTGGCATATTAATCTACCTCCTATAAAAGACTTTCCAAATCCGTAAGAAGCGAGACAATCTGTAAATTATCAAACAACCCGGCAAAATGAAGTTCCTCTTTCAACAGGTCCTGGCAAACTGCCTTAATTCATTTATTTCCCCTTTATTTATTTCTATCTCTATCCCTTATAAAAATCTCTAACGTTAGAAATCTTGATTTTTTGAGTGTTTCGTACTATCAATATTCTGAAAGGAAAAATATTGATATTATTTCAATTTAATTTAAGGTACATCAAATAAACTGTATCTGTTCATATTTCGCCACCCTTTCTTATAACTACTTTCTTTTGGTGCAATAGTATGGGTACTCCCCGTTTTATTGCGTGTGAAAAACAGAAAAGGTACTCAATCTGAGTTCCTATATTCTGTCTTTTGATCTATATTTAGTTAGCTTTTGTTTTTCCACAGCCACTGCACTTGTAGCCTGCTAA
>ENA-OPCM01002551-OPCM01002551.1-human-gut-metagenome-genome-assembly--contig:-NODE-2551-length-10267-cov-2.155699_pt1 | contig 10267 bp, 7 predicted proteins | sample MGYA00241252_ERZ501484 | MGnify/ENA primary metagenome ERZ501484 (study PRJEB25962, sample SAMEA2042583) | human gut metagenome | biome: human gut; feature: human-associated habitat; material: faeces...
TGCCGTATGTGGCAGAAGATGCGGAACAGATTGACGAGGCACGCAAGAACAACTATATCTGCAAGCTCACAAAGCAGCAGGATTCAGAAGGCTCCAACTTCTCAGCCCTCGACTATGCCGGCACCATCGATTTCACCAGCGAGAAGGCGACAAACTGGTATAAAGGTCTGCTGAAGAATCTTCTCGATATGGGAGTGAAATGTATAAAGACCGACTTCGGAGAGAATATCCACATGGATGCCGAATACGAGAACATGTCGCCGGAACTCCTCAACAACCTCTACTCGCTGCTCTATCAGAAGGCGGCATACGAGATAACGAAGGAGGTGACAGGCGACGGCATCGTGTGGGCACGTTCCGCATGGGCAGGATGCCAGAGATATCCGCTGCATTGGGGCGGAGACTCCTGCAGTTCGTGGGAGGGACTCGCCGGTTCGCTGCGTGGCGGACTCCATTTCGGACTCTCCGGCTTTGCCTTCTGGAGCCACGATGTGCCGGGATTCCATACGCTGCCAAACTTCATGAACTCCGTTGTCCGCGATGATGTGTATATGCGCTGGACACAGTTCGGTGTGTTCTCCTCGCATATCCGATACCACGGCACCAACAAGCGTGAGCCATGGCATTATCCCAACATCGCACCGATGGTGAAGCGCTGGTGGAAGCTGCGCTATAAACTCATTCCATATATCCTCCGCGAGAGCGAGAAGGCAACACACAGCGGATCAACCATCGTGCAGGCACTTATCTTTCACCATCCCGAAGACAACAACTGCTGGCATATCGATGATGAATACTATTTCGGCGACGACTTCCTTGTGGCTCCCGTAATGAGCAGCGACAACTGTCGCGACATATATCTGCCGGAAGGAGAATGGGTAGAGTTCTTCACCGGCGACCGCTTCTCGGTAAGCGACGGCGGCAGATGGCTGAAGGACATAGAGACACCGCTCGACCGTATGCCGGTGTTTGTGCGCAAGGGTGCCGTAATCCCCGTTTATCCGGAGGATGTAGACAGCACCGACGACATGGACATGAGCAAGGTGAAGAATCTCATCATCAACGAGGAGTTTAAGGGATTTGAGATTTGAGTGAGGAGTTTGGGGTGAGGAGTTCTGATTGAGGAGTTTGGATTGAGTAGTTTGGAGTGGTATTTCTCCTATGTGTCCTATGTGTCCCATTCCTCCCATCCCCTTTCCCAAGAAAATTATAAATCATAACAATTATGTGGAAACCCAATTTAGAAGAAACCAAGAAACACTATATAGACTGGTGGAACCATAAGGGTATCGTGCTCAATATGTGGGAACACTTCCAGGAAGGCGTCAAGCCCCATGCCGACGTGCCCATGCCGCCGGCACCGAAGTCGCTCGACCAGAAATGGTTCGACCCGGAATGGCGTGCCGAATATCTCGACTGGTATGTGGCACACAGTTCGATGAAAGCCGACATGTTGCCTGTTGCCAACACGCAGCTCGGTCCCGGTTCGCTTGCAGCCATCCTCGGCGGCGTGTTTGAGGGCGGAGAGGATACCATCTGGATACATCCGGACCCCAACTACACCGACGACATCAAGTTCGACATCAACGACCCTGCCAACAAGAACTGGCAGCTTCACAAGGACTTGCTGCGTGCCTGCAAGAAGAAAGCCAAAGGCAACTACTATGTGGGCATGCCCGACCTGATGGAAGGCATGGATGTGCTCGCCGCCATGAAGGGCACCGACAAGGTGCTTCTCGACACCGTGATGCAACCCGAAGTGCTGGAGCGGCAGATGCAGCAGATAAACGACATATACTTCCAGGTCTTCGACGAGCTATACGACATTATCCGTGAGGGCGACGAGATGGCATTCTGCTATTTCTCATCGTGGGCACCGGGAAAGATGACAAAGCTGCAGAGCGACATCTCCACGATGATCAGCGTGGAGGATTACCGACGCTTTGTGCAGCCCTTCATCCGTCAGCAGTGTCAGAAAATAGACTACACGCTGTATCATCTCGACGGTGTGGGGGCAATGCACCATCTGCCAGCCCTGCTTGAGATAGAAGAGCTCAACGCCATACAGTGGACGCCGGGAGTGGGAGAGCCACAGGGCGGATCGCCCAAGTGGTATGACCTCTACAAGAAGATTCTTGCAGGAGGAAAAAGCATCATGGCATGCTGGGTGACCCTCGACGAACTGCGTCCGTTGCTCGACAATATCGGTGGCGACGGAGTGCATATCGAGATGGATTTCCACAACGAGGACGAGGTGGAGAAGGCATTGCGTATAGTAGAGGAATACCAGGAGAGCGCCGACGAGCCGGAAGCCGCCGACAACACTATCCGTATCAACAAGACCATGACTCCCGACGAGGAGGTGATGGCCATCATCGACAAGATAGAAAGCGGGGATGCCAATGCCGCTTCTGCCGCTGACGACAAGATGAAAGCCCTGCCTCTCAAGGCTGCTACTCTCGGCAGACCGTCGATGGATGCCGTGGCAAAGGAAAGGATATTCGTTCTCGACGGTGCTACAGGAACCACCATCCAGCAGTATAAGCTCACAGAAGAGGAGTTCCGTGGGGAGAGATTCAAAGACTTCGACGGGGAGGTCCGTGGAACAAACGACCTGCTTGCTCTTACTTGTCCGGAGATTGTGACAAGTATGCACCGCCGTTTCCTTGAAGCAGGTTCAGACCTCATCACCACGAATACGTTCAATTCACAGCGCGTCTCGCTTGCCGACAAGCATCTGCAGGACTATGCAAGGGAGATAAACCTTGAAGCTGCCCGACTGGCAAGGAAAGAGGCTGATGCCTATACATTGATGAATCCGCGTAAGCCCCGTTATGTGCTTGGTAGTGTCGGTCCTACAAGCAAGACCCTGTCTATCGGAGAAAGTGCGGAGTTCAACGAGGATATCCTTCATGATGCCTACTATGAGCAGATAGAGGCTTTGATAGACGGCGGCGTGGATGCCGTGCTTATAGAGACGATATTCGACATAGAGAATGCCAAGGTGGCCTTGCAATGCTGCAAGGAAGTGATGCTGAAGAAAGGCTTCCGTCTGCCTATAATGATGAGCTTCACTGTAGCAAGCGAGGATGGACACAACATGCTCGGACAGTCGGTAGTGGACTTTGTCAAGAGTCTTAATGACGACAGCGTGTTCAGCGTAGGACTTAACTGTTCGCTCAATGCCGCCAAGATGGCTCCTATCATCCAGCGTATGGCTGCCGAGACCGGCTATTATATAAGTATGTTCCCGAATGCGGGATTGCCGGACGAACACGGTCACTACCTCGACACTCCAAAGATGATGCAGGCCGAGGTATGGCCAATCGTTGAGGCTCATCTGCTGAACGTGGTTGGTGGATGCTGCGGTACTGACGATTTGCATATCCGTGAGATAGCAAAGCTCGTGCAGCCGATAGAAGGATTGTTCATCACTCCTCACTATCCTGGAGGGGCTGGAAATTCTGGGGGGGCTGGCGTTTCTAGTCTTTCTAGCGTTTCTAGCGTTTCTAGTGATTCTAGTTTTTCTAGAATTTCTAGTTTTTCTAGCATTTCTAGAGATTCTAGTGCTCCTGTGAAAGAGAAGAAATGCTCCTGCGGCATCGATCACGATGCCGCCCCTGTAGCCACATCCAAGCCGGAGAGCAATGCAGCAGAGGAAGTCTTTGAGGCAATCCTCGCCGGCAAAGGCGACAAGGCTGCCGATGCCACCAAGCGTGCTCTTGATGAAGGCGTGGCTCCACAGGACATCATAAACGGTCAGATGATACGCGCCATGAGTGAGGTGGGACAACGCTTCCAGGACGGTAAAGCCTTCGTGCCGCAGCTGCTGATGGCAGGACGTGCCATGAAGGCGGCTCTTGAGATTCTGAAGCCGCTGCTCGCCGGACAGGCATCCACTACGCTGGGCAGGATAGTGATAGGAACCGTGAAGGGCGATCTCCACGACATAGGCAAGAATCTCGTTGCCTCTATGCTCGAGGGTTGTGGCTTCGAGGTGAAGAATATCGGCATCGACGTGCCGAGCGACAAGTTTGTTGAGGCTGTAAAAGACTATAATGCCGACATTCTCTGCATGAGTGCGCTGCTTACAACCACCATGACATATATGAAAGATGTTATCCAGGCTCTTGAAGATGCCGGAATACGCCAGAACGTGAAAGTGATGGTTGGTGGTGCTCCCGTGACACAAAACTTCGCTGACGAGATCGGTGCCGACGGCTATAGCGACAATGCAAACTCTGCCGTTGCCGTAGCCAAGGAGCTGATGGGAAAATAAGACGAATACAGATAGGAAATAAAACGAATAAAACAATAAGACCCACCCTTGCCATCCCCGATGGGAGCCGGGTGGGTTTAAAACTACAAAACCTATGAATACTCAAAATCTTGATGCACTTGATTGGATAATCCTTGTCGCTTACTTTGTGGTGCTCATTGCCATAGGAATGTGGGCAAGCTCTAAGGCAAAGAAAAGCGGAAATATGTTTCTTGCCAGCCGCTCTCTGCGCTGGCATCATATTGGTTTCTCCATGTGGGGCACCAATGTCGGTCCGTCGATGCTCATCGCATCAGCCAGTGCCGGTTTCTCCACCGGCATCGTGTCTGGCAACTACGCATGGTACGCCTTCGTGTTCATCGCCCTGCTCGCCTTCGTCTTCGCTCCACGATATCTTGGCACCGGCATCTCCACGCTGCCGGAGTTTATGGGACTGCGTTTCGGCGACTCCACACGCAATATCCTGGCATGGTATACCATAGTGACGATACTCATCTCTTGGCTTGCCCTCACGCTCTTTGCCGGAGGAATCATAATCCGCCAGGTGTTCGGCATGCCGATGTGGCTCTCGGCAATGCTGCTTCTCGCCATATCAGCGTTTTTCACTATGCTCGGCGGACTGAAAGCCGTGGCATATACCAACGTTTATCAAATGGTGCTGCTCATCATCGTGTCGGCAACGCTTACGGTAGTGGGAATATGGAAGCTCGGCGGCGAGTCTTTCTCTCATGGAGTGGCAGTGCTTGCCAATCCCGATGTGGTGCCGTCAGACTATTGGAACCTCTTCCGTCCTAATACCGACCCCGGTTATCCGTGGCTGCCTATCATCCTCGGCTATCCCATCATGGGTGTGTGGTTCTGGTGTACCGACCAGTCTATGGTGCAGCCGGTGCTTGCGGCGCGCAACCTGAGCGAAGGACAGCGGGGAGCCAATTTCACCGGCTGGCTGAAGATTCTGGATGTAGCGATATACATCCTTCCTGGAGTGGTATGCTTCGCCATGGTCAAGACAGGGTTCTTTGGTAATGTGCAGGTAAATGCCGATGACGCCTATTTAAAGCTCGTCTATGAGCTTTTCCCTGCCGGTATGGTGGGATTGGTGCTCGCAGTGCTTACGGCGGCTCTGATAAGCACTATCGGCTCTGCCCTGAATGCCTTGAGTACGGTGTTCACCATGGACATCTATGTGAAGAACATCCGTCCGCAGGCATCTCCCGAAGAAATCCGTAAGACGGGACGTGTCGTTACCGTTCTCGGAGCCTTGGTGTCCATCGTCATCACGGTTGCCGTAGACGGCATCAAGGGTATGGACCTGTTCAATGTGTTCCAGTCTGTGCTCAGCTTCATCGCTCCGCCGATGGCGGCAGTGTTCCTGATGGGAGTGTTCTGGAAGCGCTGCACCACACTTGCCGCCAACATGACTCTGACGTTCGGCACGGTGCTCAGCATCGGCACAGGAATACTCTATCTTTGGGTTATACCGGGATTTTCTGAGATGGTGCATTTCATGCTCCTCTCGTTCTTCATCTTCATCGGTCTGGTAGCGATGATGATAGTGGTAAGTCTGTATGACATGAATGCCAACGAGAAACACGTCATCGTGGCTGTGAATGAAAAACCGGCAAGGAGTGTCATCATAGCATGGGTGTCGCTTGCCGTGGTGATGATAGCCCTCTATGTGTTTTTCAACGGCAACTGATAAGATAGTAGCACGGAATATATAAGATAGGATTATAACAATATTAAAAGAATATCTTTGTTTTCAGGATAACTTTGCTTGTTCGGACAACTTCTATGGATGAAAAGCCAAAAATATTCAGACTGAAAGAATATTTAGTGTCCATCCTTATGTCGTTGGGGCTTTAAACAGTTTACGAGCAAGGAAGCCACGGTAAAGGCAATTCCTACCCCCACCACACCTGTCCACCCGTAATGCTGCCATGACAGACCGGAAACGAATGTTCCGGCAGAACCACCCAAAAAGTAAATGGTCATATAAACGGTATTGATGCGATTGATGGCAGATGCGTCAAGGGCGACTACGCTGGTCTGATTCGACAAATGGATGCATTGCATACCGGCATCAATCAGCAAGATAGCAATTATCATCCACAAATAGCTGTCATTCCCCCAAAATGCCAGTATCCATGCGGCCAACACTACGCATCCTCCGGCAATAGAGAAGAACCTCGCACCGTACTTTTGGACGTAGCCGCTGATGAAAACCACCGTGGATGCACCTGCCAGTCCACACAAACCGAGTGCTCCGATAATGTCGTCGCTAGCAAAAAAAGGTTCCTGTTTCATCCGAAAAGCAAGGCAACTCCACAAAGCGAAGAACGAGCCATAAGCCAATGCCGCCCTCAGCGATGCGATACGCAAGTACGGGTATTGGGAGAGCAGGCGCAACAAAGATCTCATCAACCTTGCATATCTTTCTTGCGAACAGGTAGACAGCGCGGGTAGCATCTTGTGAATCATCAGGAAGCATCCGAGCATAAACAAGCAAGCTACAAAATAGACGGAACGCCATCCACATACGTCAGCCAGAACGCCACTGAATACCCGTGAACCAAGAATACCTATGAGCAGGCAAGATTGTATAATCCCTACGTTGCGCACCTTGTGCGCAGGGGGTGAATAGTAAGATACTAATGGAATGAAAAATTGCGGCATAACCGAGGATGCGCCGGCAAGCAATGATGCGCCCCACACCCAATAGATGTTCGGGGCAAGGGCTATGGCAAGCAAGGCGCACGAAGATATGATATAATTGGTCAATATCAGCTTCTTTCGTGAGACCAAATCACCAAGCGGGATGACAAACACCAGTCCGGTCACATAGCCTATCTGTGTCAATGTCGCTACCATGCTAGCAGAAAAGTCGTTTACCGCGAAATCTTTTGCCATGCTACCCAGCAAAGTTTGGTTGTAGTAGCAGTTGGCAACGGAAAGTCCGGTAGCAACTGCCAGCAGAGCCAGCAGAGGTACCGGAATGCCTTGGTTCTCTCTTAATTCATACTTCATTTGTCGCCTTCTTTCAGTATGACACCACTTTCAATCCTATCAAGGATGCAATGAGCGCGAAGAGGAAGAAAAGCCGGATGGGAGTGGCAGGTTCCTTGAAAACGAATATCCCAATCAAAACCGTACCAACCGCTCCGATTCCCGTCCAAATGGCGTACGCAGTTCCCAAAGGCAAAGTCTGTACCGCTTTGGCAAGCAAAGTCATGCTCAGTACGGTAGAGGCAAGGAAACCGCTTCCCCACAAATAAAATCCAACTCCTGATGCCGCTCTCGCTTTCCCTAAACAGAATGTGAGGCTCACCTCAAACAATCCTGCCAATAATAAGATTATCCAATTCATACCTATGATTTATTAAATTCGGGCGCAAAAATAAACAAACAATCCCTAATAGCTTTTTGCATTTGGCAAAAACAGACTTTTCATTTGACAAAAAACATATGTTTATTCTCGTTTCCGTATGCTATTTTATAATTTTGCACACTAACAACAGCAATGAACTATGGATATAAAGGAAATCATCAACCAAAGATACGCCATGCCGGACGCATCTTTGGACAGGTTGCAACAATGCCTGACTGAAGTCTCATATCCCAAAGGATTCCGAGTATTGGAATGCGGCAAGGTGGAGAAAGACATCTTTTTCATTAAACAAGGCATTGTCCGTGCCTATACTTCGGTGGATGGGAAAGAAATTACTTTTTGGGTCGGCAAAGAGGGAGCGACCCTTGTTTCTATGAAAGGCTATGTAAATGACGAGCCGGGATATGAAACGATGGAATTGATGGAAGATTCCGACTTATATGTATTGAAAAGGAAAAAATTGAAAGAGTTGTTTTCGGAAGACTTGCACATCGCCAATTGGGGACGGCGTTATGCGGAGATGGAGCTGCTTGCCACTGAAGAACGGCTGATTTCTATGTTGTCCGCTATCGCTTCGGAACGGTATAAGGAGCTATTGGAAAAAGAACCAGATTTGTTACAGCGATTGCCGTTGGGAAGTATCGCCACCTATTTAGGCGTAACGCAGACAAGTCTGAGCCGGATTAGGGCAAAAATCACACGGCCGTAATACTGCTCGATAAACTCCGGGAACGAACCTGCTGTAAATTGGAACTTTTTTTCCAACTGCAGGGGATGAAATACATATTTGTGCACAATAACCGAACGAATTCTGCTTGAACGGGAAATAATACACCAATCCGGCTTTTGACAGGCCGCAGACTTTGGCTATTTCCATCTGGGTTGGTTCACCACGTTTACAATAGCGTCCCATTTGGGTGAAATTTACTTTTCTGGGTATTACCATCAAAAGAAATAGCATCTCAATGATGTTTGATTGGATACTTTTGTTTAACTTCGCCCCACCACAGAATAAAAATGCTGCTTTGCAGAGCTCCATATAACGAAAAATTTAACCCCAATCGGTTATTAGGGCTTGCGTATAAAGAATGTTGGTTTTATGACGGTTGGATGCCAACCCCATAAAACCAACATACTGCTTTTGTTACCCTCCCCCAATAAGACCCGGTTCGGGATTTAGTGCCAAAATACTTATTCGTCCACCAGCACCACGGTGACTCCGCGGGCTGCCTGTGCTCCTATGACAAGAGCCTGCTCGATGTCGGCAGTCTTTGACGGTCCGCTGATGAACGTTCCGAAATTGTAGCGCGGGTCCATCTCTATGCTGGCGTATGCGTCGTGCATGTTGTTTACGACATTCTTCTTGTCGAGCACAATCACGAGATATTCGGATATGAACAGCAAGGCCTTCTCCTTCATCGTCTGCGGAATCCAGATGCATCCGTTCTCTGCCACTCCCACCGTGCCTCTCACGATTGCCACGTCGGTGCCGTTGAGGTCGTTGGCCTCCGCCACGGTGTCGGGATTGCGCAGCTCCACGGCGGCAGCTCCATTGCCGGCATTTGCCTTCAAGCCTTCCATAGTTATTCCCTCCAGGTTTGAGGCAAATACCCTGGCATCGGGGTATGCCCTGCACACCAAGGCCTTAAGGTCGGAACCGGCAGAAGCGTCGGTGATGACATGTCCGCCCACCGACTCCGTCATCTCGATGAACTGTTTCAGTGTGTCTTCGTATTCGATACCTTTTATCTCCTCCTTTGGCATATCGTATTGAAAGTGCGTGTTCTGGCGCAGCTTATTCAGAAAATCTTCTTTTTTCATACTCTCTTGCGAATTGTTTCTTCATGCTTGTTTTGCAAATCGTTTTTCCTCACTTCCTACTTCACTTTTCCTTCCTTCCACAGTTCATGGAATGATTTCTTTGCGAATTCAGGCATGGCGTGTCCGATGCCCCATGCGTTGATGTTGCCGATGTTGGTGAGGCAGTCAGGAACGTAGTTGGCGAGCGGAGCGAATTTCAAGGCTGTGGTGTAGAGGGCAGGGCGGTCGAACAGATATTCCATACCTGCCGACATCGCCTTCTTCAGTTTGTCGGCTTTTCCCAGTTTCTCCAGACTCTGTCGCCATACGTATATCTGCGAGCCAGGTCCTACCTTCGACGGGCATACATTGTCGCAAGAGAGACAGAGAGTGCAAGCCGAAACGTTGTCGCTGTATTTCCGTGGGTCGCGCAGCATGCCGAGGTTCACACCCACAGGACCAGGGATGAAATACGTGTAGCTGTATCCTCCCGAACGGCGGTATACCGGACAGGTGTTGATGCAGGCTCCGCAGCGCATACATTTCAGCGTCTGCCAGTGTTCGGTGTCAGCCAGCATATCGCTTCTGCCGTTGTCCACGAGCACCACGTGCATCTCTGCTCCGGGACGTGCCTGGCGGAAGTGTGATGTGAAGGCTGTGGTGGGCTGTCCTGTGGCGCTGCGGCACAGAAGGCGCTGGAATACGGCAAGCGACTTGTAGTCGGGCACCAGTTTCTCGATGCCCGTCGCCACGATATGCAGCTTGTGTAGTCTGGCTGCCCATACTTCATAAATACTGTT
>ENA-OPCM01002562-OPCM01002562.1-human-gut-metagenome-genome-assembly--contig:-NODE-2562-length-10220-cov-3.475357_pt1 | contig 10220 bp, 9 predicted proteins | sample MGYA00241252_ERZ501484 | MGnify/ENA primary metagenome ERZ501484 (study PRJEB25962, sample SAMEA2042583) | human gut metagenome | biome: human gut; feature: human-associated habitat; material: faeces...
ACGTGTCGGCTTCCCGCCACTCGTAACCCCATTCTCACAGTATGTCAAGAACATCGCCCTGATGAACCTTCTCACCATGGCTCAGGGCAAGGGTCGCTTCGTGATGATGGACGACGCCATGTGGGGTATGATCCTCGGCAAGAGCGGTACGCTCCCTGGCAAACTCGACGACGAGATTGTGGCTCTGGCAAAGAAGAACGGCAAGGAATTCACCGATGCCGATCCTCACACTCTCATCCCTAATGCTCTCGATGGCTTCAGAAAAGAGATGGACGAGAACGGATGGGAATATGGTCAGGACGACGAAGAGCTCTTCGAGTTGGCTATGCACCCAGAGCAGTATCGCGACTTCAAGAACGGTATGGCAAAGAAGCGTTTTCTCGCCGACCTTCAGAAGGCAAGAGACGCAAAGCTCGGAAGCAACCTCACACCAGAGAAGATTGCAGAGTTCAAGCATGCCAAGGCAGACGCCGTTGTCTCTCCGGTTAAGGGACAGGTGTTCTTCGAGTTCCAGGGCTCAAGCGAGTGCACACCATGCATCGAGCCATTCATCGGTCAGCACTATGATGAGGGACAGACCTTCTGCTATGTGCAGGCACCATGGGGACAGTTCGTTGAAGTTCCTGCTTGTCTCGGCGGCAAACTCGTGGAGATTGCCACACGCCAGGGCGGCAAGGTGAACCGCGGCGATGTGATAGGATATATAGAGCGCGACCATGATTGATTGGGAAGCGATAATAGACAAATATTGCGGTGAGGATGATGGCGAGTTGCGCCACATCCTCATCGTTCACTCACGATCTGTGGCGCAGAAAGCGCTGCAGATTGTTTCTTTGCACCCCGAACTGAATCTCGACCGCGACTTCATCGAAGAGGCGGCGATGCTCCACGACATCGGCATCATAAAGACCGATGCTCCCGGCATACACTGTTATGGCACGGAACCATATATCCGCCACGGCATTCTCGGAGCAGAGATGCTGCGCAGCGAGGGACTGCCTCGTCATGCCCGTGTGTGTGAACGCCATACTGGAGCAGGACTCAGCAAAAGGGAGATAGAGGCGCAAGACCTGCCTCTGCCACATAGGGATTTCCTGCCGGAGACCCTCGAAGAACAGGTGATATGCTATGCCGACAAGTTCTTTTCAAAGACCCATCTCGACAGGGAGAAGACGGTGGAGAAGGCAGAACGCAGCATAGCAAAATTCGGTGACGAAGGTTTGGAACGTTTCAAACATTGGGAAGAGATTTTCGGTTGACAGACACCGGGAATCTTTTTTTATGTCTTTTGTCTGCCTTTGGGGAGAGGGACAAGTAATAGGGCTGTCAAGACGTTTGCGTCATTCACTAACATCTTTTGCATCACCTTTACCAACGTTGTTTTAGTCTCTGTTTTGGGCACGCTGCTTGCCCCTGATGGTCAGAATTACAGCCAACGGCTGCCCAATAAGTGCATGTCGCAATAATCATATTCCAGTTTAACCCAAATTACTTCATAGGTGTGTATATAGCCCAAATGCTACCACATGATTTTTTACAAACCTTTTGTTTGCAATGTAGGCAAATGTTGATATAACTTTTATATTTATAACCAATATGCCTTGTTTTACCGCACCGCTTGCACACAAAAGTTCCATTTATGCAGCGACCTCTTGATTCTGCTATAATATCATCAAATGAATGGTTGCATCGATGAATATTTTGTTTTTTATTATTCTTAAATCGTTTAGAAATTTGTTTTTCTTTTGATTCATTTTCTTTATTCCTTTTCTGATCCTTAACAAGGAGTGAATCCGCTTTTTGTTTTATAATTTCCTCTTTTGTTAATTGTCTTAGTGAATTTTGAGGTGCAATATAAACGGAAGGTTTTATTTCTGAATCAAATAGATTCTTTTTTTTCTTGGGACTTGTATTACGCTTTATTTTTTGTGAAATCTCAGATGTATCCTTGATGTCGCAATATCTCCATATATAATATGACATTTTTGTTAATTCACTATTCCTTTTTTTAGGGAACAGACACTTTAGATGTGCCAATATATCTGAATATTCTACCATATCGTTATTTAAATCACATTGCAAAGATATACCATTTTTACTTTCTTTGCAAATGAGCGTTTATTTATCTTACACAATCAACCTAAATCCGTATCAATCTTACAGCGGGAATTTCTTTCAGCAAGAGATATAGATGATATCGAAGGCGGCAGTGCGGTGTTCTTTGATTCAACTCTAGTAGTTTTTAACTTAAAGTCTTTTTTAGGATCATAATATCAGTTTGAGTTAACGAAAACCATTCACCACGAATGCGCTTGTTTGCAAAAGTTTTATGCAAAGCTGCTTCAAATGCCTCTGCGATAGTACGGATTGGATATTCTTTACAACAGATCATTTCTATTGTAGGTTTTTCACTTTGAAGCGTTTTTTTCTCTATATCCAGGATTGTTAGATATTCCAATTTTGTAAAAATCATTTGTTGTATCGTGCATTAAATATACAAAACACGGTTCTATGGATTGGATATTCTCATCTATAAAACTTACGGATTTATGACGTGAAACTTCAATATTACGCTGCTTAAGTTCATTACAAAATGCTATAACATATTTTTGTAGAACAAAGCCTGATATTATTGAAGGGGTCCATGTACTTTCGTTTTTCCCATCTATAGGCAATCTACGATTATTTGAGAATTTCAGCCTCCAATTTGTGCAAAAATATGATTTAAGAAGCTCCAAATCTTCTGAGTATAATGTGAAATAATATAGTGTATCATATTTATAAATATTAGAATTACCTAATATCGTCGGTTTGTCCACAATAGAAAGTTCTAATATCTTTTTATTGTTATCGTTTTCTAAAAGCATGCAAAAAGAATCACCACTACATAATTGAATATGAGAAGATTTTATTCCCAAAATGAGATGTGGCTCTTCTTTAAAATATTCAAAAGATAGGTAAATATTAATGCCGTTTTTTGAGGACATTTCAAAAGTATTAAAGCCTTCATTTACATCAGTATACCTATTTGCCACAACTTTCCAATGAAGTCTTATGTCTTGAGTGAAAATGTCTTTATCTTCTATCACTTCAAATGTACCATATTTGTCTTCTATCCATATTTTTTTACTTGGATATATAGAATACAATAATGCTTCTTGACTAAATTCGTTTTTATTAAATATTAAAAAATTATTTTTATTAATATTATTATAGAATGATTCTGTTTCTATAGAAATAAATCCATCAGATTGTGCAATATATTTCTTGCTAACAAAAAGGGAGTCTATTTTTAAAGTGCCGAGTTTATCTCCTTTCTTTACGTAATCACCAGTTTTAAAGTTCCATAATAATTCAACTTCTATGCTATCGCTATGAGGCCTTATTAGGTTTAATATAGTTGGACTTATAAAGCGACAATCATATATATTAAAAAACTTGTCATAACAAATGTTTTCTGTTGAATTACTTATTACCAATTCGAATTGTATGTCTTTTCGAGTGGCATTAGAACATAAAGGAATCACAAGGAAGCCTTTTTGTAACGCTTTTATTGGAACTGTAGGAAAATCAGTTTCTCTAAGCATCATATTAGAGGATCCTGTATATTTGCAGCGGCATACGAAAATTGTTTCTCCTTCAATAATTTCCTTTTTACTGGAAATAAGGTCTTTTCTAAAAGAGTATTTGGGATGTGTATAAATAACTTCAATATCCAAATCTTTTCTATAGATATATAGAAATTTAGCAAGGGTTTGGGATTTTTGATTGCGGTCAGACGTTAATTCTTTAATTGAATAACTGATAATCTTATCTTTCTGTAATTTATAAATAATAGAATTATTTTCCTTTTTAAAGGATAGATATGGAGAATTCGGACAGTTTATATAATCATCATCATTTTTACTGATTGCAGGCTTAAAAAATATTGTAGAATCTTCAAAATAATTTTGGGCGCGTTTTTCTATGTTCTCTAAGTATTGTTGTTGTGTTTTCGAAAAATCGAGACAAAATATTTGGTTCCCTTCATTAATTACGCAGTATAGAAATTGATAAATTGATTTCCAAAATTTTTTAAGTTTTTCATCATCTATTTTTGATAAAAGAATTGCTATTTTATATTCATCATTAGATGCATTAATTCCCCAGTTTTTATAAAAGTATAATTCATTATACAAGTCGCATTCAATTTCATATGTTACAATTTTAACATATGTCATATAAGAGTATTCTAGTCCAAGGATTTGACTCATATATATATAAACACCTTCAAAGCCAGAAGCGTATGGATTGAGTCCTCCAAATATGTTTTCGAAACTTGTTAAGATATCTTGGATAGACATTGCTTTTAATATGAATGAATAATTATGCCCGTCTAAAAATACATTAATATTTGGTATTGACATAATCGCTTTAATAACGTCTTTGTCATTATTTAATATGTTGATAAACTCAACAATACGATTTGAATATTTTGCAACTTTGTTGAACGCTTCTTCACTGATTGGTATAATCATATAATTAATTCTTGGTTAAGGTCTTTTACAAAGATAATTATTAAAGTGAAACTGAGAAAATAAAATGTAACGATTAACTTTACTTAATACTACAATCACCCGTTGGCGGAATTAATTTAAGTTGATAAATATGAGTAAAAAGTTGCACATATCGCTGATTATAGCAACTTGGTGATGATCAAAACATTAAGTTTTAATCACCGTGTATACGTAACTATTCAGCGGTAGGGCTGCACCCTTAATCCACGATTGAAATATACTGCAAAAGACCTATAAAAAGACAAAACAAAGTGTCTCTATTTCTTGCGTATGTGGGATATTTTTCGTATCTTTACACCTGTGAAAGAGAAAGTTACGGACATATCAAAAGTGCTGCAAGACATGACGGCAGAGATGCGGTTGATGCGTGAAACCATCAATCAGCAATATTCTGAGATTGCCAAACTGAACCGTAACATAGAAGCTCTGAATCGTCAACTGCGCAAGAAAGACGAAGAAAATACAAGACTTAAAGAGCGTCTGTCCAAATACGAGAAGCCCAAGAAGAATTCCGGCAACAGCAGCACTCCGCCAAGCAAGGAGACCATGAAAGACGAAATAGTCAGAAGGACAAAAAGTCTCCGCAAACCAAGTGGAAAGAAGCCAGGTGGACAGGAAGGTCATGACGGGCACAAACTATCCTGCTCTCCTTCGCCAGACGAGATAATTGATGACACGCCTAACTATTGCACTAATTGCGGTGGCACGCTCGCAGACGCAGAGCGTGTGCTTGACTATGTAACGCAGGTAATCTCAATTCCAGAACTGAAGCCGGTAATCAAGGAGATACGCCACTATGTGATGATATGCAAGAATTGTGGCGGACGTATTCGTACCGCACCAAGACGCAAGTCTAACGATGTGGTCTACGATGCAAGCGTAAAGTCACTTGTCGTGTATCTCAGTGTCGTGCAATTTCTTCCATACGGACGTATAGCAAGTTTTTTGCGTGAGGTGTTCGGGCTTGCTCCGAGTGAAGGTTCGCTTGTGAACTGGGTGAAGGAATCGAAAAGAAACGCACAGCCTGCCATTGAAAAGATTAAGGAGTATATCATGTCGTCAAGTGTTGTCGGTTTCGACGAGAGCGGATGCTATTGCAACAAACGTCTTGACTGGGCATGGATAGCGCAGACCGTTTACTACACCTTACTCTTCCGTGCTGACGGCAGAAGCTCAGAAGTATTGACGGACAAGTTCGGCGACAGCCTGGAACGAATGACAGCCGTAACGGACCGTCATAGCGCATACTCTGCACTTCAATTCCTCAACCATCAAGTTTGTATGGCACACCTGCTGCGAGAGTTGCAGTATTTGTCAGAATTGAACGACAAGCAGGATTGGTCCGACAAGATAGCAAGCTTGTTCCGTGAAGCCATACATGAGAGAAACTCGAACCCATCTGCGATAATACCCAAGGCATCGTGGCTGGAACGCTTAGACAACCTGCTCAAACTGAATATCTGCAATTTTGGCAAGAAGTTTGAAACACTCAAGAAAGGATTGATAAAATGTCGTGACTACATATTCAATTTCCTTGAAGACCCAATGATACCATCTGACAATAATGGAAGTGAACGGGGAATACGCAAGTTGAAAATCAAGTTGAAGGACTCCTGCACATTCCGTTCTGATTTTGGGGCAGATGCATTTCTTGAATTACATTCAATCGTTGAAACTGCCAAGAAACACAACAAGACTCCGTTCAATGCAATTCAAGCCTTATTTGAGGCTTGAAACCCCGCCATGCCCAACCGCTGAATAGTTACGCTGGATTTGTGCTTTATTAAATAAACATAAATAAAATTCCAAGATTGCCTAGTTTTATATTTATTTATTACTTTTGTGATAACAATAATCAAAAACTATCTATTATGGTTAATTTTGTAGCACTAGATTTAGAAACAGATAATATTTAAGAATATGAAGCAGTCAATATTTTTCATCATTGCTATATTACTAGTGGCTTGTGAAAACAGACCAAAGAACAATGATAGTTCTTCTATTGAAACAACTGGCTATCCTACCGCCAATAATGGTTATGCACAACCAAGCAATAGAGTGGTAACAGAAAGCCCTTCTAATGAACCACCACAAAATGACTTGGTGTTTGAAGAAAGGACTGAATTTGTTGGCGACAATAATTCTAATACCTATTCCAATTCCAACGACACAAATTCCGAATACTGGAAGGATTGGGAATCTACAGACTTTAAAATTTATGTAGAGTTGGAAAATTGCCATTCTTTGGAAGAAGCACAAGATTATGATTTGAGTGCAATAGAAGAAGACGATAGGTATTTTATTGAGAAGTCCATCCCTTCTGGCATTTATGAAGTTGAAGTGATAGAGAAAGTAAATAGTAGAATGTGGAAATTAAAAGGCACTAATTTGTTTCTAAAATTCCGTTTTAACCCTTGGCTTTACAAATGGGATAAAGGAATCATAGACACATTTGCTGGTAAAGGAACTTTCTACAAGAATCCAGACAATTAGAGAGTGTAAATAGAAATATGTTAAACAAACAAAAGCCAGCCCACTAATAGGACTGGCTTTATTGCTTATTTTAGTTTAGGTGCTTCCCCATATATCATTTACGAACTTTTTCGATTTATATCTCCAGCACTTTACGAAAGCGAAAAAAACATTCTGTTTTAGTTGTATCTATGATATATTTGTTATTTATACTTGGAATTCTGATGAGTTATTTCGTTATATTTCCCATCTCTTTTCGTTTTTTGGGAACTTATAGCGTTGCAGAAAAGGTACATAGTACGATAACGTTAGATTCTTATATAGAAACATTTACTTCGCTAACATTTGTAATGGGAATTGTCTTTCAACTGCCTTTAATAATGTTTGTGTTAGCTAAAATGGGATTTGTTTCTTATAGTATTTTGGCAAAATACAGAAAACATGCATTAATAATCATAATGTTTGTCGCAGCTATTATAACTCCCCCAGATTTGATGACTCTCATCTTGGTGACAATACCTCTATATTTGTTGTATGAGATTAGTGTCAGAGTGACAAAACATATTAATTAGATTGGTAATTGTGCTCAGATATTACAGTGAGTGATTAATCCCATTGTAATATCCGAGCGATTATCTCTTTTCTTGTCAATATGAGATTTATCGATAGCCTATAGGTTTTTCTCTTTGTTGTTTTTTTCACCCCCAACTTCTGTATTCCGTCCCAATTCGTGAGTTGGTCGGCACAACCATTGGAGGCACCGAGCGAAACATAAGTGTCTGCGCTACATGACATGTTACCAACAAAAGCGTGGAAGATGTCAATGGCATTGTCTGTTAATTGAACTTCATTCGTGGCAAAGAGTTTACCTCGGTTCGAAATAAGAAATCCCCTGACATCCACGTCTACATTCTCAATTTGAGTGTACGACCATTTTGCCATCTGATTGTGCACTTCCTGTTTGTCCCCAATCGTTATTACATTGCTATGAATTTTGTTTATCATCAATAATCTGTCATAGTATCATTTCCCTCCTTAATGACGCCGCTAAATCGCTATAGACTAGCGACTTGACTCAATGATACTTTTCTGAATGTTTTACAGAAAAGTATCATTAAAGTATCATTAAAGTATCATGGAAAGTAAGCGTAACACTATCATCGCGGATGCGCTTACAATTATCAGATGACATCAACTTATTGGGCAACCGCTTGGCATAAATTCTGCCCAACAGGGGCAAGCACCTTGCCCCTGTTGAGAAAGCACCTTGCCCCACATGGGCAAGCATCGTGCCCATTTTAGAGCATAAAACTGTTGAGGCTCAAGTATCCTGTTCTGTATTGGAGACAGGTAAAAGCATGGAGTTTCTGCCGGTTTAAAACAAAATGATCATTAGGACTTGCTTGTATTTTGTTTTTTCTAATTTGGGTTAAACCGATTTAAGTTTGTGATAGTTGCAGTCTATTGTGATATAGATATGCTCATTTGTTTGTCTATAAAAGAAGCCGTATCTTTGCATCGTCAAAATTGATGACAGACCAAATGATGAACACCCAAGTATTAACCAATAAATATAAAAGATATGGAAAAGCTTTCAGATATAATAAAGAGCGGCCAACTGACTCTCGTTGACTTCTTTGCCACATGGTGTGGTCCGTGCAAGACAATGCATCCCGTTTTGGAACAACTGAAGAAAGAACTCGGCGACAGCATACGCATAGTGAAAGTTGACGTAGACAAAAACGAAGCCATAGCTATGCAGATGCGCATCCAGTCCGTTCCCACCCTGATGGTTTTCAACGGAGGAGAGATGAAATGGCGACAGAGCGGTGCCATGTCGGCAAACGAACTGAAGCAAGTGATAGAGAGCGTGAAGTAGAAAAGACAGCAAACAGTAATAACCCCAATTGAGTAATGGTAAAACAATAACTTGACCAATAAAAATACAGGTCAAAATTTGATCAAGTTATTCTTTCACCATTACTGAACGTCCTGGTGACCGTTTTGGGAGTAAATATTTATCGGCCATGACAGCAAACAAGAAAAAATTCCTCATAGTGGGTGGAGTGGCAGGTGGAGCTACTGCAGCCGCACGCATCAGACGAATGACAGAAGATGCAGAAATCATACTCTTTGAAAAAGGAGAACATATCTCATACGCCAACTGCGGACTGCCATATTATATCGGTGGAGTGATAGAAGACCGCAACCGTCTGTTTGTGCAGACTCCAGAAGCTTTCGGCAGACGTTTCAATATCGACGTGCGCACAAGGAGCGAAGTGACGGCGATAGATGCGGCAGCCAGAAAAGTGACCGTGCGCACCGCCGACGGCAAGGAATATAGCGAATGTTACGACAAACTGTTGCTCTCACCGGGAGCGTCGCCAGTGGTGCCACCTCTCGATGGCATTGACAGCGAAGGAATCTTCACGCTGAGAAACGTGAGCGACACCGACCGCATCAAGCGTTACATGAGCAACCACAAGGTGAGGCGAGCTGTCATTGTGGGAGGTGGATTCATCGGTCTGGAGATGGCAGAGAATCTGAAGCACGCCGGAGCACAAGTGGCGGTAGTGGAGATGGCAAACCAGGTGATGGCGCCTATCGACTATTCGATGGCGGCTATCGTGCACGACCATCTGCAGCAGCAGAACGTGAAACTGTATCTGGAACAGGCTGTGGAAGGCTTCTCTCAGGAGGGAGAAGAACTGGAAGTGCATTTCAAATCAGGCATCAGTCTCAAGGCAGATTTGGTGTTGCTGAGCATCGGTGTGAGAGCGGAAACACGACTGGCACAGGCAGCAGGACTGAAACTTGGCGACATGCGCGGCATATGGGTGAACGAGTATCTGCAGACATCAGACGAGAACATTTATGCCGTAGGCGACGCCATCGAATATCCACATCCTATCACCGGAAAACCATGGCTTAACTTCCTGGCAGGACCAGCCAACCGCCAGGCACGCATCGTGGCAGACAATATGGTGATGGGCAACAACGAGAGATACGAAGGGGCAATCGGCACGGCAATAGCCAAAGTGTTCGACATTACCGTGGCATCAACCGGTCTGCCGGCAAAGCGGCTCAAGCAGATGGGCATACCTTATCTCTCAGCCACTATACATAATGGCGCCCACGCCGGATACTATCCCGGCAGTATGCAGATGGACATCAAGATAACCTTCTCGCCTG
>ENA-OPCM01002575-OPCM01002575.1-human-gut-metagenome-genome-assembly--contig:-NODE-2575-length-10184-cov-1.892289_pt1 | contig 10184 bp, 11 predicted proteins | sample MGYA00241252_ERZ501484 | MGnify/ENA primary metagenome ERZ501484 (study PRJEB25962, sample SAMEA2042583) | human gut metagenome | biome: human gut; feature: human-associated habitat; material: faeces...
TCGGTGCATTTACTTCCTTCAGTACATATGGAAGCGCACCAATATGATCCTCATGACCATGGGTGATCACAAATCCTTTCACCTTGGAAATATTCTCTTTCAGGTAGGTAATATCCGGAATTACAAGATCGATTCCCGGCATATCATCTTCTGGAAAAGCGAGTCCGCAGTCTACTACCACTATACTGTCTTCATACTCAAAAGCTGTAATATTCATTCCAATCTGCTCCAGACCACCAAGTGGAATGATCTTCAGCTTGGAGCCATTGTTATTTTTGCGTGGTCTCTTTAAGGCAGGCTTGCCCTGACCGCGGAACTGAGGTTTATAATTCCCCTTAGTCTGCTTATCCTGTCCTTGTTTCTGACCATCTTTTCCTTCCTTTTTCGGCTGTGCCTTATATCTGTAATTTTTATGTCTGAAATTTGGTTTTCTTGTTCCGTTTCCGGCTGCCGGAGTCCTTTGCCCGTTGTTGTTCATTTCATTTTCCGTCTTCAATCAATCCATCCTCCATTTTTGCGCACTTTGCCCTCAAACCTCACGTACAAAAGCAAAGCGTCTTTATTTTGTTACGGCGTAAGGAGCATTCGTCCTGGCTGCATCATTCTCACATCTCAAGATCCACGTCATCCAGCATCTGTTCAAATACCTTGGAAATTGCCAGCAGTTCTTCATCGTCTTCCACCATCTCGTAGCTGGCTTCCTGGCTTCCTTCCTCGGAAACATCCTTCATAATGTAGGCATTTGCCTCATCGTCCTGTGAATCGGAAACCAGAAGATAAGTGATTCCTGCAACTGTAGTCTGTTCTTCCACAAAAAATTCTATAATCCCATCCTCAGATTGAAATTTAATTTTCTCCATTATTTTCGTCCTTATTCATATTCATTCGGTCTAAGTATCCCTGTAAGATCAAAACCGCAGCCATCTGATCGAGAAACTGCTTCCTGTTCTCACGTCTGACACCGGTCTCCATCAAAGTACGCTCCGCTTCTGCCGTAGTCAGTCGTTCATCCCACATCACAACAGGCAGGCCAGTCCTCTTCTCCAGCTTTTCTTTAAACTCAAGAGATTTCACCGCCCGCTCGCCTACAGTATTATTCATGTTCTTCGGATATCCAAGTACAATACGCTCTACCTGATACTCCGAAATCAGTTCTTCAATCCGTGCCATCGTCTGGCGAAGCTTATTCTCCTGCTTGCGCCAGACAGTTTCCACGCCCTGTGCGGTCAGTCCCAGAGGATCACTGACGGCAACGCCCACCGTCTTGGAACCGTAGTCTAATCCCATTAATCTCATAATCAGTATTCCCAGGATCTGTTCTTAATATACTCGGTCAGCAATTCCTCAACAAGTTCGTCACGCTCAACCTTCATGATCATGCTTCTGGCTCCCTTATGGCTGGTGATGTAAGTCGGGTCACCTGACATAATGTATCCTACGATCTGATTTACCGGATTATATCCCTTTTCACTCAATGCCTTGTATACGATTTCCAGAATATCTTTTGCACTGATCTGCGGTCCACTTTCCACCTGGAAAAACTGGGTATTTGTCATATTTTTCATGTAATCACGTCCTCCAAAAATATTTCAATTTTATTCTACATGATTAAATCTTAAATTTCAATGCAATATTTGTAATTGGTTTTCAATTTCTACATTTACAAGCTGATTAATAAGATTATTCGGATTTTTTACACCAATTTTCACATATTCCTTTGTGTGGCCAATCTGTAATTCTTCTCCGTTGCGTATAATTTTCTCTTCGATCAGAACTTCCTGCGTGGTTCCGATCAGTCTTTCTTCGTATGCAGCCTGTTTTCTATGGCTCAGTTCTATAAGTTCCGCACTTCTTACAGCCTTGATCTGATCCGGGACCTGGTCTTTCATTGCTGCGGCCTTCGTTCCTTCTCTTCTGGAATATTTGAAAATGTGTGTCTCGTAGAAATCCACTTTATCTACAAATGCTTTTGACTCGACAAATTCTTCTTCCGTTTCTCCCGGGAATCCAACGATCACATCTGTTGTAAGTGCCGGGTTACGGAAATACTTACGGAGCAGCCGGCATTTTTCGTAATACTCTTCTGCAGTGTATCTGCGGTTCATACGCTTCAGTGTTGCATTACATCCGCTCTGCAGTGACAGATGAAAATGCGGACAGATCTTCTCCATCTTTGCCAGTTCTTCTGCAAATGTTTCCGTCACGATTCTCGGTTCCAGCGAACCTAAACGGATACGCCGGATTCCCTCCACCTGATGCACCATCTGGATCAGATGCAGCAGACTTTCCCCGCAGTCAATCCCGTAGGAGCTTAAATGAATTCCGGTCAGTACCACTTCCTGATATCCGGACGCTGCCAGACGCTTTACTTCCTCCAGAACATTCTGAACATTTCTGCTTCTCACCCGTCCTCTGGCATACGGAATAATGCAGTAACTGCAGAACTGGTTACAGCCATCCTGTACTTTTATAAACGCGCGGGTATGCTCTGCTGCATGATCCAGTGTCAGCTCCTCAAATGCCTGTTTTTCGTGGTTAATATCCACCACAGCCTCCACCTTTTCTCCTCTGCCCGCAAAGAAAGCATCCAGCCGCTCTACCAGTTCTTTTTTCTGATTATTTCCGATCAGAATATCAATTGCTTCATCACATTTTGCCTCATTCTCTTTGGTCTGTACATAGCATCCGGCAGCAACAACAGCCGCATCCGGATTCCGCTTTTTTGCCCGGTGCAGCATCTGTCTTGATTTGCGGTCCGCCATATTTGTTACGGAACAGGTATTGATCACATAGACATCTGCTTTCTCCGAAAACGGCACGATTTCGTACCCCGCTTCTTCAAGCATCTGCTGCATAGCTTCTGTCTCATATGCATTCACTTTGCATCCCAGATTGTGTAATGCTGCTTTTTTCATTTTTACTCCTTTATACAATTATCTTCATACATTTCTTGACTTTTCCAATAAAAAATATTACTATCAAAGATATAAACAGCATGAGTTTTTCATGAATATTTTCAAGGAGGTTTTCATTATGAAAACAGTACAGATTTCATTAAATTCTATTGGAAAAGTAAAATCATTTGTTAATACCATCTCTCAGTTTGAATACGATTTTGATCTGATTTCCGGCAGATATGTCATTGACGCAAAATCCATCATGGGAATTTTCAGCCTGGATCTTTCCAAGCCGATTGATCTCGCCATCCATACCGAGGATAATCTGAATGAGATTCTGGAAGCTTTAAAGCCATACATTATTTCCCAGTAATTACTTACAAAATCCCCTGTCTGTATTGCAGACAGGGGATTTTTTGTTTCACGGAAATAATTTTCCAAAAACAGATTATTCTGCATCTACCAGAATCGTCTCTGTCGTATCGATTGCTGTCTGCATCAGTTCGTCTATTTTTTCTTCCAGCCGGCACTCTGATTTTTTAATATGTTTTAAGCTTGGCTTGGTAACCGGATGCTTTGCCACGAAAATCGTACAACAATCCTCATACGGAAGAATGGACGTCTCGTATGTGTCAATTTTTTCTGCGATTGATACAATATCCTGCTTGTCCATGGCAATGAGCGGACGGTATACCGGCATATGACACACTTCATTGGTCACAGCAAGGGACTGCATGGTCTGGCTTGCCACCTGCCCGATACTCTCTCCGGTAATCATACCCAGACATTTTCCCTCTTCGGCAAAATGCTCTGCAATTTTCATCATATAGCGGCGCATGATGATAGTCAGTTCCTCATGCGGACATTTCTCATAAATATAAAGCTGGATATCGGTAAAGTTCACCACATGAAGCTTGATCTGTCCGGAATATCTTGCAACTTTCTTTGCCAGGTCAATCACTTTCTGTTTTGCACGCTCACTGGTGTATGGCGGTGCATGAAAATAGGTCGCTTCAAGTGTTACCCCTCGTTTGGATACCATATATCCGGCAACCGGTGAATCGATTCCGCCGGATAAAAGAAGCATTGCACGGCCTGCTGTGCCAAGCGGCATGCCTCCCGGTCCCGGGATCTCTGTGGAATAAATATTGATCATCGGACGGATCTCGATATGAATCATCACCTCCGGATGATGTACGTCAACGCTGGTTTCCGGAAATGCTTCAAGAATCTTTTCCCCAACAGCTGCATTGATCTCCATCGAAGTCATCGGATAATTCTTTCTGGCACGGCGCGCATCCACCTTAAATGTAAAATTTTTGTCCGGATATGTGCGATCCACATAGTCACATACTACTTTTGCCAGGGCATCAAATCCTTCATCTTCGACCAATACTACCGGACAGATTCCTACGATTCCAAAAATCCTCTGTAATGTTTCTACAGTTTCATCATAATCGTATTCTCCTTCCGTATCCACATAGATACGTCCGTTTTCCTTGCGTACATGGAAGGTTCCCTCTACACGCTTAAGATGATATCTGATATTCTGTACCAGTGCATCCTCAAACAGATAACGGTTCTTTCCCTTAATGGCAATTTCCGCATATTTAATCAAAAATGATTTATACATATTGCTCTCCTTTTTCTAATGTCTTGTATATTTCTGCAGCATCGGAACCAATGCCGCCATCTCTTTTACTGCATAATCAATCTCTTCTTCCGTTGTCTCCACGCAAAAGCTGAACCGGATGGTTGCATCCAAAAGCTCTGGCTTTAAGCCAATACTTTTTAGCGTATGACTGACAGAAGGCTTGTTGGAAGAACATGCACTTCCCGCTGACACATAGATCTCTTTATCCTCTAATGCATGAAGCAATACTTCCGCGCGCACACCTTCCGTGCTGACACTGACAATATGCGGTGCATTGCTGCGATCGGTATGACCGTTGACGTGTACACCCGGAATTTTTGTCACTTCCTCAATAAAATGCTCTCGCAGGGTATACATCCGGTCGATTTTTTCCTCAAAACCAGTATAAATACGTTCCGCTGCTACGCCAAGTCCTGCGATTGCCGGAACATTTTCCGTGCCGGAACGCATTCCCCTCTGCTGTCCGCCTCCGTTTAACAGCGGATGAATTTTCGTCTTGTCTTTGATATATAAAAATCCGCTTCCTTTCGGTCCATGAATCTTATGTCCGCTGACCGAGAGAAGGTCTACATGCATTTTTGCCGGATAAATTCTCATTTTTCCGTAGGACTGAATGGCATCCACATGAAAAAGCGTCTGTGGATTACACTGTTTGATCAGTGCCCCCGCTTCCGCGATCGGCTCCACCGCTCCGATTTCATTATTTACCTGCATGAGGGAAACCAGAATGGTATCCGGCCGGATTGCCGCTTTCAGATCGTCCAGAGAAATCACACCATAAGCATCTACCGGAAGATATGTGACTTCATATCCGTGTTCCTCCAGATATGCCATCGTTGCCGACACGGACGGATGTTCAATGGACGTCGTTATCACATGTTTTCCACTTCGCTTGTTTGCCTCTGCCACACCGATAATTGCAAGATTATTGGACTCAGTACCACCTGACGTAAAACAGATTTCTTTTTCCTGTACCTTTAATGTCTTTGCAATTTTTTTTCTTGCATCGTTCATATAATTTTCGGCGATCACGCCTTTGTTGTGCAGGGAAGATGGATTTCCATAATCCTCCGTCAGTAATTTTACCACCAGCTGTGCCGCTTCCTCACAACATCTTGTCGTTGCCGAATTATCCAAATATGCTTCCATTTTTACCCTTCTTATATATCCAATTCGTATATCAGCATGGAAAGTGTTGCCATTCCTGCTGTTTCTGTGCGCAAAATACGTCTGCCAAGAGAGATCCGATGCATGTCTTTATCCAGCTGCGCAATCTCTTCCGGGGAAAATCCGCCCTCCGGACCGATCATTACTCCGATGGACGCCCCTTCCGGAATCGAGCGAAAGATCTCTCTTGTTGCTTCCATGCCTCTTTCATTCTCATACGGAACCAGGACAACGTCCAGCTCCTTTGCCTCTTCCAATGCCTGTTTCCAGGAAAGTGGCATCTGAATCTGCGGAATCACGGTCCGCTTCGACTGTTTTGCCGCACTCTCTGCAATTGCCTGCCACCGCTTACATTTGCTCTGTGCCTTCTTTTCATCCAGCTTTACCACACAGTTTTTCATGGCAACCGGTATGACGGTATAGACACCAAGTTCCACGGTCTTTTGTATGATCAGTTCCATCTTATCACTTTTAGGAAGGCCCTGAAAAAGATACACCTTATGGGAAAACTCTGTCCCCATTTCATCGGTATCCTCTATCTGTGCCCAGACCTCTTCCTCTGTAATTTCCAGAATACGGCAAAAATACGATCTGCCGCTCTGATCGCTGATGCGGATTTTCTCCCCTGTCTTCATGCGCAGCACATGACCGATATGATTGACATCACCGCCCACAATGCAGATCCGATCCTGCTGCACCTGTTCATCTTCCACAAAAAACTGGTACATACCCTGCTCCTACTGTTTCTGTGCGGTAATATTTACCCACTCACCCTGATGATTGATTTCCACTACAGTAAGTCCTGCTGCTTCTATCGCTTCTTTTACTTCGTTTTCCTTAAAATCAATGATGCCGGAAGTGATAAAATAACCACCCTGTTTTAATCTGGCCGGAATGACCGGTGCCATGGCAATGATAACTGGTGCTAAAATATTTGCCACAACAATCTCATATTCCTCTGTCCCAACCTTTTCCTGAAGTTCTTCATCATCAATCAGATTTCCCACATAAAAGGTTCCCAGAGACAAATCGAGATGGTTTACCTGCATATTATCCCTTGTAGAAGTCATGCAGTCTGCATCCAGATCCGTTCCCACGACTTCTCTTGCGCCGAGTTTTAATGCCACAATCGATAAAATTCCACTGCCACATCCCACATCCAGTACTTTCGGATGTTTTCCTTCCACATATTTCTGTAACTGCCGGATGCAAAGCTGTGTCGTTTCATGTTTTCCTGTTCCGAAAGAAATTCCCGGATCGATCTCAATCAGAAATTTATCTTTGTCTTCTTCCTTTAATTCTTCCCAGGTCGGTTTGATTAATATATCATCAATGGTAAAAGAAGTAAAATATTTTTTCCAGTTATTGATCCAGTCAAGATCTTCTGTTTCGGAAGATGTAATGACACCGCTTCCCACTTCCACCATGTCACGCAGTTTCTCGAGTCCGATCTTTACCTGCTTTAAAATCTCCGTCTGATCACTGCCGTCTTCTTCCACATAAAAGCTCACATGGCTGATGCCCTCATCCGGAGGAAGTTCCGGCAGAAAATCAATAAACATATCCGCCTGGTCTTCTTTGGTAAGCGGAATATTGTCTTCAATCTCTATTCCCTCAATGCCCAGATCCATCAGCATGGAACTCATAAAATCCTCTGCTGCGGTCGTTGTCTCAATTGTATATTTTTTCCACTTCATGTTACCATCCTCTCAATTCTACACTAAGGCATACTATATGTATCATACCTTATTTCCAATAAAATTTCAAGAAAACATTGTACATCAAAAAAACCCATGTTATAATATAGGGGTTAAGTTGATAGTTATACAGTTATAGGAGAAAACAATAAATGGATAAACGCAATCTTGTAGAAGGACTTCAGAAAGCATTCAACACCGATGACCGGCAGCGAAATACTTCTGATACCAGTGATGTAGAATATAAAGAGAACACCAATACTCTCTATATCAAAAAACAGAGAACCTACAATATGGAAGAAAACATTCCGTCCGCCACTGCCATGTCAGAGGAGGAGATTTTTAAGCGTCTTCATGAGGAACGACATTAAACATGTTAAACATGCATAAAACAGCCATACGGTCTGCGGACAGACCGTATGGCTGTTTTAATTTTTGTACACAGCACAAAGCTTATGATACTCACTGTTAATTTCCTGAACGGTATTCTTATCCCCATCCAGATTATCCGGATGATAAATTTTGATCAGGTCTTTATAACGTTTCTTAAGGGACTGTCTGCTCTCTACTCCGGAGAAAAACATTTCTCCCCGGATAACAGGCTGCTCTGCTGTCACAGAAAAATCGCTTACCCGCTGATAGAAAGCTTTCTGCTTCTTCACATGTTCTTTCTCTGTTGCAAGTTTTACAAGTTCTTCTTCGAGTATTTTAAATTTCATATCAAAAAGCTTCTGCTGCTGTTCCAGACGGCGATCCTCATTCTCCACCCGCCGCGCAAATTCTTTTTTCTCCCGCTCCAGTGTGCGGCGCTGCTCCTCCAAAGCTTTACGTTCTTCTTCCAGCGTCATCCCCCACATGCCTCCGTATCCGTACACACATGTTGCCAATAATACTAACAGACTCATCATACAATACTTTGTACCAGATTACTATAGGCGATTTGTACTAATGTTCATCGAAAGATTCTTTGATTTTGTCCATAAAACCCTTCTTTTTTTCTTTTCCGGTCTGTGCTCCGCCCTCTTTATTCAGGGAATTTCCCGTCAATTCATCAAATTTACGCAACGCCTCTTTTGCCTCTTTGTTTAAGCCCGTCGGCGTGTTGACAATCAGTGTTACATAATGGTCTCCACGTACTGCCTTGTTTCGGATCGATGGTACTCCTTTGCCCTTCAGGCGGATTCTCGTTCCGCTCTGGGTACCCGGTGCAACGGTATAGATGATATCTCCGTCCACCGTCCTGATACGGATATCCCCGCCCAATGCTGCAATACCAAAGGAAATCGAAGCATTGGAAAATATATTCATGTCCTGACGTTCAAACGCATTGCTTCTGGAAACAAGAACTTCTACCAGAAGATCTCCTCTCGGACCTCCGTTTCGTCCCGGTTCTCCGTAACCTCTGACACGAACAGACTGTCCATTATCAATTCCGGCCGGAATCTCTACGGTCTTTCGTACTTTCTTTGAGATATATCCCGTTCCCCGGCAATCCGGACATTTTTCACGGATCACCTTACCGGTACCGCCGCAATCCGGACAGGTCTGCACATTCTGCATCATGCCAAACAAAGACTGCTGGGAATATACCACTTTCCCTTTTCCCCCGCACTTGCTGCAGGTTTCCGGTGAAGTTCCCGGTTTTGCCCCGGTTCCGTGACAGGTCTTACATTCTTCTTTATACGGGAACTCAAGTTCCTTAGAACATCCAAACACAGCTTCTTCAAACGTAATACGGACGGTAAGACGTACACTTGCGCCCTGCGCCGGTCCGTTATTGTTACTGTTTCGTCTTCCGCCACCGAAAAAGTCTCCGAAAATATCGCCAAAGATATCTCCCATATCCATGCCGGAAAAATCGAATCCGCCTGCACCGCCGGCGCCTCCATCAAACGCGGCATGACCAAACTGATCATACTGTCTGCGCTTTTCCGGATCGCTCAAAACGGCATATGCCTCCTGCGCTTCCTTAAATTTTTCCTCACACTCTTTATCTCCCGGATGCATATCCGGATGATACTTCTTGGCGGTTGTACGGAAAGCTTTTTTTATTTCTGCTTCCGTTGCGGTCTTTGGAATTCCAAGGACCTCGTAATAATCTCTTTTCTCTGCCATAATATTAATCCCTTATAGTACGCATAGGGTTTCCGGAAAACCGGAAACCCCACGCTTTGTCTATTTATTTTCTAAATTAAACCTCTTTGAAATCTGCATCGATGACATCATCATCTGCACCATTTGCTCCTGCTCCGGTGTTTGCTCCTGCTGCAGAACCCATATCAGGACCTGCTCCCGGATTCGGGCCTGCGCCTGTTGCACCCTGTGCTGCCTGTGCCTGCTCATACATCTTTGCAAATACCTTCTGTGCACTCTGTGTCAGTTTCTCCTGTGCTGCCTTTAATTCCGCAACATCTGCATCTGTCATCTGCTCTGCTTCCTTGTGTGCATCCAGGAAAGCCTTTACTGCTGCAACATCAGCTTCTACTGCTGACTTGTCTGCAGGATCAACCTGATCTCCTACCTGCTTTAATGCATCCTCTGTCTGGAATACAAAGCTCTCAGCTTCATTTCTGGCATCGATTGCTTCTTTTCTCTTCTTATCCTGCGCTTCAAACTCAGCAGCTTCCTTAACAGCCTTATCGATTTCTTCATCGGACATGTTAGATCCTGCTGTGATTGTGATATGCTGCTCTTTGCCTGTTCCAAGATCCTTGGCAGATACATTTACAATACCGTTTGCATCGATATCGAATGTAACCTCGATCTGTG
>ENA-OPCM01002581-OPCM01002581.1-human-gut-metagenome-genome-assembly--contig:-NODE-2581-length-10169-cov-4.665810_pt1 | contig 10169 bp, 7 predicted proteins | sample MGYA00241252_ERZ501484 | MGnify/ENA primary metagenome ERZ501484 (study PRJEB25962, sample SAMEA2042583) | human gut metagenome | biome: human gut; feature: human-associated habitat; material: faeces...
CATCCGCGTCAGCGAGCCTGCGTCCATCACAGTGGATGCCGTAAAGACCGGAAAAATCAGCATATCCTGCAAAGGAAAACACCGCGAGATCTATTTGATACCGAAACTAAAAAGGAAACTGCTCGACTACTGCAAAAAGAAAAACATCAAAAGCGGAGTGGTATTCATCACAAGAAACGGAAACCCGGTGGACCGCAGCAACATCTGGACGGAAATGAAAAAGGTCGCCGAAAAAGCAGGCGTTGCACTGGAAAAAGCATTCCCGCACAACCTCCGCCACTTCTTCGCGCGCACCTACTACAACATGCATAAAAACATCAGCTACCTTGCCGACATCTTAGGGCACAGCAGCATCAACACCACAAGGATCTATACCGCAACCACAGAGGAAAACCATGTCAAAATGTTGGAGTGTCTGGAATTGGTCGTCTGAACGACGAAAAGAAAAAAAACACCACATAATGTAGATTATGTAGTGAATGCATTCAGTTGAAATATGGTAATAATTACCAATATCTTCCAAGTACTATTTTTTTATCAAAAAATTCGATAAACGTCAATATTTTGAGGCTAAAATTCGACAAAAATCACGCTTTTTGTAAAAGGAGCACTAATAACATAGTGTTTCTCTAGGATATCATTGTCATTTTTGCATAAAAATAAGACCGGACCTCTGTAAACGCCCGGTTTATCAGCATTTCATGGCTTTTCAGTAAAGAAAATCAGTTTTTCCTAATCCTACTATATTCGTAGAAAATCACTAAAAATCCATTTTTTTTATACAATTTTCAAAATCCCAGTGTGACAGGGAAGAAATGCCGCTCCTCCGCACTACATAATCTACATTATGTGGTAATTCTTTCGTTATGTTCACTACATAATCTACATTATGTTGTGAATCTTTCATTATGTGATTAAGGAGAAAAACTATGAGAAGGACGAAAGCAAACCGTGCATTGACGTTTGTGATGGCAGCCGCGCTGCTCATCGGTTCAATCCACGGCGTAGGTGCAAAAGAGCAGAGTAAAGACTATGATGCACCGGAACTGACACTGGTGCAGGGTGCATCAGACTATGACCTGACGGCAGGGATCACGTATGACAGTGAAAAATATATCCTGTCCGTTACCGACACAGGAAACTTTGATATCAATGTGGTCGGGGATTATGAGATTTCTTATACGTTGACAGGAAAAGAAAACAGCGTAAAAGAGACCGAGAGTGTGGAGAGCACAGAGATTACAGAAAATACAGAGGTTACCAAAAGCACCGAAGCAGTGCCGGGAACAGAAACGGTGGCAGATACAGAGACTGGGGAAGACACCGGAACACTGCCGGAAGGAAATGATCTTGTGGATGGTGCAGATGGTGCGGATATATCGGAACCGGACAATGCAGATGAATCAACGGATGTAGAAGAACCAGATGGTGATAATACAGTTGATGCAAAGGATGGTCAGAATCCAGTAAATGAAAATTCCGCAGATGCTGATACTGTAAATATCACAGAAGAGCAAACTCCAAAGGCAGCAAATGCGTCACAGAAAGTGATAAACTTCAGCAGAACTGTAAAAGTAGTTGCAGCGGTAGAACCGGTGGAGACATATGCAGTAAATTATGGAGTAGCGACCTATGCGAATAGGCAGGGAAAATATACTGTGAATCTGGGAACACCATTTTGGACGGATAGTTCACATGCAAAATTTCAATATCCGAATGCAGAGATTAACACAGGCGGTGATGACATAAGCCTGATGACAATAACGTTATCAAACGGAAAACTGCCGGATGATATTTTAAGAAATGCTACCATAAGAGATGTTAGTGGTAAATCAGCTACATGGATCTTTGGTGATAAAAAATCGAGCCAGGAGATACAGGAAAAAATCCAGACCATGACATTTGATTATGTAGCCAATATGAATATTTATGTAACTATTAATGGAAATGATAATAAAGGATTTGACAATATTAGTAATGGTATGAAACTGACACAGTGGTCAGTGAATGGTCATTATTATTTGTATGTTTCGGAAAAACTTTCATGGATGAAAGCATATAATCGTGCTATGGAATTTAAACTTGCAGGTCAACAAGGATATCTGACTACGACAACAAGCAGTGCAGAAATAGGGTATCTTGTAAATTTATCTTCAACAGCGACATGGACATCGGGAACAAGTTTAATAACGAAAGATGATAAAATGTTTAATAATAAAAAAATAACCCCCCTTACTTCCGGTGTTTTTAAATATGTAGTTGTAGCTGGTTCAGCTAATGTAGCTCAAATCAAAAATTTTTTTTATTGGGCAGCAGGACCGGAGGCAGGAGGGATAATACCTACAAATTTGTGGTCCAATGGTGAACCTAATGCAACTCATCCGGCAACAGAGCCAGTTATGGATTCTACGGTAAGTGATATGCAATACTACGAATCATGTGTAATGGTGTTAACTGGGTCGAAGAATCTTAATGATATACCTGAAGGAAACTTTGACAATGACATATATGCAGCTGCAAAAGGTTTCTTCGTCGAATTCGGCGGTTACGACGATGGAGCCGATCCGGGAAATCCGGATAACACAAAAGAGGGTGATACCAATGTACTGGTAGAACCGAGGGACGCAGAGGCAATGATCAATGGCGTGAAATATGCCCCTCTTGCCGATGCACTGGATACGGCAAAGGCATATGATGCTGTTGAGATCATTAAGGACAAAGTGACTGCGGTAACCGATGCAACCCTCAAAAAAGAGGTGCAGTTAAAGAGCAATGGAAGGACATTTGTCTATAAAGGAAATGTGGATTCCAAAATCGATGTTGCAGAGGATGGAATGGTCACAGTGACAGGCGGAAACGTAAATGTGACAGGCGATACCACATTAAAGGTAAAAAGCCCGGCAGACAGCCAGACCTACCAGATCACGACACCGTCAGGTGCGACGGATGTGATCGTGCCGGATACTCCGGGAGGGGACAAGACACCGTATGTGATGAATAAAAACACGACAGATGCACTCAGCTTAAAGATCGGGGATGTGACATACACCTATACCAACCAGAGCTTTGATAACAGCACCCTGGTCTACATCCCGGATGCCATGTACAAGAATGAACTGGTGACAAAGGCAGAAGTCCCGGCGGATAAGACAGCAGTGATCAAGTTAGACGATAAAAACACCGTTGAGACAAAAGGAGGCGGAAATGCTTCTGATAAAGTGACCGTAGTGCGGAGAGATACAGATAAAAAAGCAGATGTGAAAATTCCAGCCGGTGCAAGTGCGACCGTATTCGGATATGAAGTGGGAGCAGCACCGACAAATGGCGTGACTGTCAGCCAGAGCAGCACGACTAACAGCGGTTATCCGTCGCGTGATTACGTGACACTCACGCCGGGTGAGAGTGTTGTGATTGATGGAGTTACTTATACAGCGGACGACAGCGTGAAGAAATTTTATCTTGGGACATTCAAGACGACGATCACAACCGGGAACAATGCCGAGATTTCCGGCGGGCAACCAAAAGATCCGGGATACTTACAGCAGTACACGGTAAAAATCACTCCTAAGACAAACTTTGACCTGGACAAGGACAATTTTACCGTCACAATGAAAAAAAGTGATACCGGGGTTACAGAGACATTGAAGTTTTCAGATGTATGTACTGTGGATACGGATGGAAGCATCACAGTGACAATCCCGCAGGTGACAGGTGACATCACCATCAATGCCGCGGCAAAACGCCAGCTCACGACCTTAAATGTGGAAGGTCTCACTGCCGGCGGTGCAAAGGGCAGCTTCAAGGCAGTGGATGCATCCGGTAACACCTATAAGATGGAAGCCGACGGCAGCATCCAGGTAGACCGGAATGAGGAACTGACACTTACATTTACACCAAATGATTTTGAGGATAAATACTATTCAGACCTGACCGGGGAGAAGGGAGAGAGTTTTTCCATCCTGACAGCCCTGGAGGAGACGACAGATAACAATAAGGATCTGTTTACCACAGCAACATTCAACTGGACAGAAAAGAGTTATGAGATAAAATACACGCCGACCAAAGCGGATGTGACATTAAAAGCAACCTTTACACCATCCCATATCGTGCATTTCCATGTGACAGGAGGAACGGCAGAAGTGACGGACCAGAAACTGGTCACAAAGGAGACAGGGGCAGTACAGTTCCAGCATGTCATCGTGGCAGATGGCGAGACTGTGGATGTAAAACTGACCGACACGACAGCAAACGGTCTGGTTCCGATGGCTTACTGGAGTGATGTGTCAGAATCACCGGGGAATGCAGGAGCTGATGTGTCTACACAAATCCAGAATGTCGGTGGACAGACCTATACCTACACAGAATGTAAAACAGCCGAAGGCATTGAACGTGACCTTTGGGGAGGGACAGACCGTGGAGGTGACGGTAAACAACGGAAAGCTGTTAAATGATGACGGCGCATGGAGCGAAAGTTCCGGTACATACACAAGGATCGTAAAGAACAACGGTTCACTGGTGGTTAAGATCAAGCCGAATGACGGCTACGGCTTAAAGGGCATCACAGTCAATGGTTATCCGATCGACATCGAAAAAGCACTGGAAGACAGGGCAATCGAATACGACAGTGTGGCAGGCGTCTATACCCATACCACACACGACATCTATCAGGCATGGAAGGTGACGGTCGATCTGGAAAAACAGCACCAGTTCATCTTTGAAGACCAGAACGGTGCACAGATCAGCAGTGGGGAGCGCATCACCGTCATTGACGGCGGAACGATCGCTGAGGCAGTCTTTGCAAAAATGCAGAGAGTGACAGACGGGTTGAAAGCGGACAACGAGAGCTTCTTTGTCTGGGTGGATAAGGCAAACACCGGAAAAGTCTATAATGGGACAACGGTCATCAGCAGCCAGACGGCAGATAAAGTGACGCTCATCCCGGTATACCGCACAAACGTGGTGAACGGGGCAGACGGAAGCAGCATCGCAGCGGATGATTTCGTCATCCATGTGAACGATGTCGGAAACCTGACAGCGTCTGATGCAAAGAACCGTGCCAATGTGAAGGCATATGGTGCAAACGGTGATGACATCACGGCAACCGTGACCGTAGACCAGGACAAATTAAATGAGCTGACTGCAAAAGGGAAGGGCATCTATGCAGCGGCACTGACCTTTCAGGCGGGCACAGGGGTTGCGACAAGCATCACGGTGGAAGTGACGGATGACAATCCGACCGTGATTGGAAAGACAGCCCATACACTCACCTTTATGGGAAGACCAAAAACAGAGTACAACGTGCAAGAGCGGGATACATCCGGAAACCTGGTCGGAAACGTACTGAGATTTACAACAGACGGGAATGGAAAAGGCATTGCAGTTAACCTGAAAAAAGCAACCGAATATCAGATCAGCCACAGCAATTTCGGTTCCACAGTCGGAAAGACTTCTCTTGTGGACGCAGCGGACATTGCAAAGCAGTTCGAAGACAAAGGCGCAGACGATACGAAGAGCAACAACAGGACAGATGCTTCTGAGAAAGCGGAAAACTCCAACGTGACAGTCATTGTCGGGGATGACGGAAACTACAAAGTCATCGTGAAAAAGGACATTGACCATACGGTCGAGATTCCGGACACCTGGGGCAATGTGACAATAGACTTAAATGGAAAGACCATCACAGGTGACAATGCAACCGATACCGACAAGGCAAAACCGGGACTGGAATTTGTGAAGGATGGAAGCATAAATGAGCATCCGGGCACAAACCTTACGGTCATAAACGGAACCATCAAAGGTGGTGACGGATCTGAGAAGCACCCGGATGGTGCAGCAGGAATCGGGACAGCAGAAGATCCTGAAAATCCTGAAAACGCAGGCGTTACTGTCGGCAAAGATGGAAACATCATCGGTGGTAACGGAGCAGATACAAGAGATGAGGCAGCTGGAAGTGCCAGCAAAGGCGGTGACGGCGGAGCCGGGATCGAGGGAGACATCACACCGACGGTAAATGGCGGAAGCGTTACCGGAGGCAATGGTGGCAAAGGATCAGACTCTGCGACAGGAAAACCGGGCGACGGCGGAAACGGCGGGGCAGGTATCACGACCGACAACAAAGTGACCATCATCGAAGGAACCGTATCCGGTGGAAACGGCGGAGCCGGAGGCAATGCGACCGGTGACAACAAAAACGATGGCGGAAACGGCGGAACCGGAGGAAGTGGTGTCGATGGAGGTGGAGACATCATCATAGGACCGGGCACAGACAAGCCGGATATCTCCGGTGGTAACGGAGGAAACGGTGGAAACTCCAATAACGGAAACGGCGGAACCGGAGGAAATGGCGGTAACGGAACCGAGACTGACGGAAAGACCGAGAACAACGGTGGCAACATCACCGGAGGAAATGGCGGTAACGGCGGAAACTCCAACAACGGCACAGGCGGCAATGGAGGAAACGGTAACAGCGGAAATACCAATGGTGGCAACAAAGGAAACAACGGCGGCAATAACAACGGCAACAATGGCAACAATGGCGGCAATAACGGTGGAAACAGCAATGGAAATACAAACGGAACCAATACCGAGGTCACAGATGGTAAGACCAATGCCACAGATATCGCTGCAGCGGATGGAAACAATGTGTCCAGCGGAAACAAAAACAACAAACACAACAAGAACAACAGAAACAACAACGGGTCAGATCCGGCAGATGGTGAGGATGTGACAGAAGGCACAGAGACCGGTGCAGACACAGGTTCAGATGATACTACAGATGTCGCTGACAACACAGATACCGGAGCCGGTGCAGACGACAGCATCCCGGCAGACAGCAGTGATGCGGACGGACACATCAGCTTCGCAGACTGCGGATTCCACTGGTATCCGATCATCCTGATCCTTGTGATCGCAGGATACACAGGCGTGCGTATCAAAAAGATCCGCGAGGAACTTGACGAAGAGTACTAAAAACCAATCCCGGGGATATGCCAATATCCCCGGACAACAAACAAAAATGATATATGTAATTTTCCCAAAATACTTACAAATGAAACATCCGGTTCTATAGAGGAAATGGGACAGATCCAGGAATGATGTCCAAAAAGATCAGAACCGGAAATACGAAGAACAGGAGGATAAAAACGATGAATCCTGAAAGAAGAAAAGCACTGAAAAAGACGCAGAGGATATGTATCGTGGTGCAGGTGGTGATGTGTGCACTCTATATATCAGCAGGCATCTTACTGGCTGTGACAGGCAGACACTGCGCAGCAGACACACCAATCTATATAGCCGGTGCGGTCATTGTAGCCGGCTGTATGGCAGCTCTTGCAGTGTTTGAATCAAGACTTTCAAAAGAACTTGCAGGATGACTCGATGAGGGCAGCACAAAGCTGCCCTTATCGTGCTTTTAAAAAGGGATTACAAGGAAGTAAGAGATCATGAAAGACAGAAACTTTGTAAAGGAAATAGAAAAGTTAAAGACCGCCGTCTTAGGGTATGACCGTGAGGAAGTCGTGCTCTACATCAAAGAGCTGGTGGATTACTACGAGAAGAAAAATGCGGATGCCGTGAAGGAACTTTATCTGGAAAAGATGCGGCTTACGACAGAGAACTCAGGACTGAAATCACAGGTCTCCACGCAGGAGGAAATCTATGCGGAACTTGCGGCGCGTATGGACCGTATCAACCAGTCGGTGGAGAAAAGGGAGGAGTCTGCAAGGGCGATCGTCAATAATGCAAACATCGAAAAAGAAAGAATCCTTTCGGATGCAGGATTAGAGCGCAGAAAGATATTACAAGAGGCGGACGAGAAACAGAAAGAGATCCTTGCGGAGGCAGGAAGACAGATGGATGTCATCCTGGTAAAGACAAGGGAGAAAGTGGAGAAGGAACAGGCACTCTACTATCAGTACCGCAACCGTCTCCAAGTCCTAAAAAACGGTCTGGACAACATCTTTGCCGAATGTTCGCCGGAGAAAAACATCCCGAATCCACAGAAACAGCCGGAACAGCCAGTGATGCAGGAAAAACAAGCATCAGCAGAACAGCAGGAGCAGTCATCCGGCGACAGCGGACAGATACAGACAGGTGACATGGAAGAGATCCAGATAGAAGAGATCAATCTTCAGGAACAGCCATGAAAGAGGGAGAACAGTATGACCTTGACATGGTCCTCATGAAGATCCGTGAGAAAAAACGGAAAAGGAAGATACGCTCAGAACGCATCGCCATTCTGTTTGTGGTCTGGCTTTTGGTGTTCAAGGTGTTCGGGATCATGCGCGTGAGTGGAAACTCCATGCGCCCCGGCTGCCATTCGGGGGATATCGTGTTCTTCCTGCGAATCCTCCCGGACGGCGTGGACTACGGCGATGTGGTCATCTTAAAAGATATCTCCGGGGAATACCTGATCAAACGAATCGAGGGACTGCCGGGGGATGTCATTGAGGTGGACCGTGAGGGACACCTGACCAGAAACGGCGAAAAAGTGCAGGAGACGGATGTCGTCTACGGCATGTCGGAAGCAGAAGACAGTGTGGACTATCCGTACACTGTGCCGGAGGGAAGTTATTTCTTTCTCGGGGACAACCGCCCGGTATCATTGGACAGCAGGGTGCTCGGTGCGGCAGACCGGTCAGAGATAAAAGGGAGAGTCACCGGGGTGGTGAGTTTTGGAAAATGAAACAAGAAAACAGGGTAAGAGGTAAAAGACCATGAGCATTACAGGAGCTTATACGTGGGAAGACATTTCCCGTCTTGGGATGGAAGCTTATTTCCAGCCCATCTATAACGTGGAAAAGCACAGGATCACCGGACTTGAGGCGCTGTTCCGGGCAAAGGACGGACAGGGCGGGTTCCTTGACCCGGAGAGACTTGTGCAGGAAGCGGAGGAAGGCGGCTGGGTGCACAACATCGACCTGTGGATGATCCGGGAGTGCTGCCGGTGGTTCACGAGGTTCGCGGAATACGGCATCACGAGGATCAATGTGAACCTGTCACCGCAGACCTGCATGGAGAAAGATGTCTGGAAGGAGATCAGCAGATGCCTGGACAGGTACGGGCTCCAGCACGGAAAAATCTGGCTGGAGATGACCGAACTCGGAAAGACGGCGGATAACAGGAAGCTGTTAGAGACTGCACATGAGCTTCAGGATAAAAAATTCAACCTTGTCATGGATGATTTCGGCAAGGGCGAATCCAACTTCGTCCGCCTGATGGATTTTGAGTTCCAGAGCATCAAGTTGGACAAAGAGCTGGTGTGGGGCATCGGGAGCAGGAAGATGGGGATGCCGATCGTGCAGACACTGCTCGTGTTCGCCCAAAGAAACCACATCTGGGTGACGGCAGAGGGGATCGAGACAGGGGAACAGGCAGCACAGCTGGAAAAGCTCGGCTGCAACTTTTTACAGGGCTACCTGATCAGCAGGCCGCTCCCGGCAGAGGAGTGTGTCGCATTCATCGCACGGTGGGAGAAGGCGGACATTCTCAGAGAGACAGGGCCAGGACAGGAAAAGAGTATACAAGAGGGAATTCTGGCAGACATCATCACAAGTGCAGGACTGCGCTGAAACAGAAAAGGAGACACATAGATATGGGAAAGACAAAATTTGGAACAAAGATTGTATTCGTTTTCGTGATACTGCTTGGTGCAGGGGCAGTGTTATATGCAAAAAAACTGCATGGAACAGATCGCGGCATATGCGGTAAGCCTGACAGACAGTGAAACACAGGCACAGGCACAGAGCCAGCTTGCGGCAATGATCGCATCAGATGTTAAAAAAATGGCAGTCTTTATGGTGATCGGACTCATCATTACGATCGTTGTGGGTGCTGCAGGCATCATCGATTACATCCGAAGCCTTGACCTTGCGTGCAATTATTCGGATTCCCTTGCACAGGGCGATTTCACACAGGAAGTGGAACAGAAATATTTAGAGAGAAAAGACAGCATTGGAAACCTTGCGGCAGCTTTCTCTAAGATCCGTGATACATTTGCCGGACACCTCGGAAGTGTGAAGGACAATGCGGTCTCCCTGAGCTCCCATGTCTCCTCCATCGAGAAAAACGTGGACGAGATCAACGGCGAGATGGAAGGGATCTCCCCGACCACACAGCAGCTTGCAGCGAGCATGGAGGAATCCGCGGCTTCCGCAACGGAGATGAACACC
>ENA-OPCM01002600-OPCM01002600.1-human-gut-metagenome-genome-assembly--contig:-NODE-2600-length-10112-cov-1.947201_pt1 | contig 10112 bp, 7 predicted proteins | sample MGYA00241252_ERZ501484 | MGnify/ENA primary metagenome ERZ501484 (study PRJEB25962, sample SAMEA2042583) | human gut metagenome | biome: human gut; feature: human-associated habitat; material: faeces...
CAGTTCAAATGCTCCTGTATAAAGCTGATAATACGTTCCTTTCTGTGACAGCAACTCATCATGTGTTCCACGTTCGATAATACGTCCGTGTTCCAGCACCATGATCGCATCGCTGTTTCGGATCGTCGAAAGTCTGTGGGCGATTACAAATACTGTACGCCCTTTCATAAGGTTATCCATACCTTTTTGAACGATACTTTCTGTTCTTGTGTCAATAGACGATGTCGCTTCATCCAGGATCAGTACCGGCGGATCGGCAATGGCAGCTCTTGCGATCGCAAGAAGCTGACGCTGTCCTTGAGACAGTTCTTCTCCGTCTCCGCTCAAGCGCGTCTCATAACCTTTCGGAAGCATTCTGATGAATCCGTCTGCATGAGCCAGCTCTGCTGCCTTATAAACTTCCTCATCTGTCGCATCCAGTTTCCCGTAACGAATGTTTTCCATAATCGTTCCTGTAAACAAATGTGTATCTTGAAGAACGATACCAAGCGATCTTCGCAGATCAGCCTTTTTAATCTTGTTTATATTAATATCATCATAACGGATCTTTCCGTCCTGAACATCATAGAAACGATTGATCAGGTTTGTGATCGTTGTCTTTCCCGCTCCCGTCGAACCGACAAAAGCAAGTTTTTGTCCCGGCTTCGCGTACAGAGTCAGATCATGAAGCACCATGTGGTCTTCCGTATATCCGAACGTCATATCATAAAATCTCACGTCGCCTTTCAGCTCCGTATATGTCACTGTGCCGTCTGCCTGATGCGGATGTTTCCATGCCCACAAGCCTGTTCTTTCTTTACACTCCGTAAGATTTCCCTGTGCATCCTTCTTTGCGTTTACAAGAGTAACATATCCTTCGTCTACTTCCGGCTCTTCATCCATCATATTAAAAATACGTTCCGCACCTGCAAGAGCCATGATGATTGAGTTAAACTGCTGGGCAATCTGCATAAACGGCTGAGTAAAGCTCTTCGTAAACTGAAGATAAGACGCCATCACGCCAAGCGTAATGTTTCCGATGCCGAGTACCGAAAGCGCGCCGCCCAGTACAGCAGTCAAAACGAACTGTAAGTTTCCCATATTTCCGATAACCGGACCCATGATACTTGCAAACGTATGTGCCTTTGATGAACTGACGAACAGACTTTCATTCAGCTGATCGAATTCTTCTTCCGAAATCCGTTCATGGTTAAATACTTTCACGACCCGCTGTCCCGTCATACGCTCTTCCACAAATCCCGTGATACTTGCCAGATCAAGCTGCTGCCGTACAAAGTATTTTCCGCTGTTTCCTCCGACCATTCTCGCAACAGCCGTCATCACCCCGATCATCACAACGGCGAGAACTGTCAGGATCGGACTTAAAACAAGCATCGCAATAAATGTGACTACGATCGTAAGAGCCGACATAAGCACCTGCGGGATCGACTGATTGATCATCTGACGAAGCGTATCCGTATCGTTTGTATAAAGGCTCATGATCGAACCGTTTGTATTCCGGTCAAAATAACGGATCGGCAGTTTCTGCATATGTTCAAACATCTCGTCGCGGACACGTTTCAGCACGCCCTGCCCGATCACGACCATAAGTCTCGTGTAAATGAAGGAGGCAATTACGCCGCTCAAGAAAATACATGCCAATATACCAAGCGCCTGATACAGTTCTGTGTAATCCGGACTTTTTTGCCCGATCAGCGGGATAATATAATCATCCAGCAGAAACTTCAGCGACAATGAGACCGAGATCGTCGCAATCGAACTGACAAGAATACAGATCAGTACGATAATAAACTGTACTTTATATGTTTTCGTCACATATCCGAGTAGACGTTTTGCTGTTTTTAATGTATTTTTATTCAACGACGGTTTTGTCGGTTTCTTTTCTTTACTCACTGTCCTTTCCTCCTTTCATCTGTGATTCATATACTTCCCTGTAAATCGCATTCGTTTTCAGCAATTCCTCCGATGTTCCGATTCCGCTGATCTCTCCTTTGTCCATTACGATAATAACATCCGCATCCTCTACCGAAGAAACTCTCTGCGCAATGATGATCCGTGTCGTATCCGGAATCTCTTCTCTGAAAGCCTGACGAATCAGCGCGTCTGTTTTCGTATCTACCGCGCTTGTCGAGTCGTCCAGAATAAGGATCTTCGGCTTTTTCAAAAGCGCCCTTGCAATACAAAGTCTCTGCTTCTGACCGCCTGACACATTATTTCCGCCTTCTACGATCATCGTCTCATATTGATTCGGAAACTCTCTGATAAATCCGTCCGCCTGCGCTAGCTTACATACGCGTTCTACTTCCGCATCACTTGCAGTTTCATCACCCCAACGGATGTTCTCATAGATACTTCCTGTAAAAAGTACATTTTTCTGAAGAACGACAGACACCTGATCCCGCAAAGCTTTCAAATTATAATCCCGCACGTCTGTTCCGCCGACTTTCACTGTTCCCGACGTCACATCATACAGTCTCGGGATCAACTGCACGAGCGTTGACTTAGCGCTTCCCGTACCGCCGATGATTCCGACGATCTGACCGCTCTTTATATGAAGGTTTACATCTTTCAACGAAAGATTGCCTCCCTCTCCCGCATAACTGAAGTTCACATGTTCAAATTCGATATCTCCGTTTGTAACTTCCGTAACTGCATCCGCTTTGTCTTCCATTTCCGGTACTTCATCCAAAACTTCGTTGATACGTTCCGTAGACGCTTCCGCGATCATGATCATAACGAATACAAACGACACCATCATAAGAGACGTCAGTATCTGAAGTGCATAGACGATCACACTTGTCAGCTCTCCTGTAAGCATATCTCCGCTTATGATACTTTCGCCGCCGATCAGCACCATTGCAAGAACGACTATATACATAGTAAACTGCATCGTCGGAGAGTTCCAGGCAACGATTTTCTCTGCTTTTGTAAAAAGCCGGAATACAATACCCGAGATCTTTCCGAATTTTTCAACTTCATGGTCTTCCCGAACGTACGCTTTCACGACGCGGGCTGCGTTGACGTTTTCCTGAACGACATTATTCAATTCGTCATATTCGTCAAACACCTTGATAAAATGCGGGTGCGCTTTCTTTGCGATAAAGATCAAAAGTCCTCCCAAAACCGGAATCGTGATCAACATCATAAATGCGATCGCAGGACTGATCGTCACCGTCATGATCAGGGACATCACGATCATGATCGGCGCTCTTGCGAGCAGACGGATCGTAAACATATACGCCATCTGTACATTCGTAATGTCGGTCGTCAGTCTTGTCACAAGACCCGGCGTTGAAAAATGATCGATATTACCGAATGAAAAATCTTGTATTTTATAAAAAATATCATGTCTTAAATTTTTAGCATATCCCGAAGACGCTACCGCCGCAAGCTGACCTGCCTTCGCTCCGAAAAAAAGCGCCACGACCGCAAGCAGTACGAGCAAAGCGCCCAGCTTTATGATATATGCCATATCTCCGTTCATGATCCCCACATCAATAATCTTCGCCATCAAAAGCGGAATGAGAACTTCCACAAACACTTCCGCGGCTACAAGAACAGGTGTCAGAAACGATTGTTTCTTATACTCGCGCACTGAGCGCAGTAATTTTTTATCCATCTTTTCTATTAGCTCCTCTCTCTACTATTGATTTTTGTTTACATGCTGCTTTCTTTCCCCCGAACTGTTTCCCTCCCGGCACAGTTTCCTTTGATCGGCTTTGATCACACTGCGCCGGCTGCCGCCGTCTTTTGTTTTTCGGTACAGCATTTTTCATCTTCAAACAAATTGGCGGAAATCAGTTCCAGCGTTTCTATACAAACCGCCATTTTTTCATCAGGTATCCCCTGACGGATGATTTTTTCCGTACGATCAATGTTCATCAATACATGTTCTCTGACTTTTTCCGCTTTCTCTGTCGGCACGATCTTTTTCAGCCGCGCATCCCGGTCTTCTGCTTTCCGCAAAATAAATCCGTTTTTTTCTAAAAGCTGTAAGATTCCCGTCGCTGTGGATCTCCGGATCTGAAATTCCGCCTCAACATCCTTCTGGTAAATATCCCTGCTCATTGACTGAAGCAATATGTAATGAAGTACATGCCTTTGCATATTTGTCAAAGAATCCTCTTCCTCATGACAATTCATTCTCCGCTTCAGTTGATGCGAGATCCGATTGATGATCTTTCCTACGTCACACCGCTCTTCCATAATCCATCCTCTTCTCTTTCTGATTTTCGTATCCGCATTTTTCGTATTGACTTTTCCTTTTTTTACGAAGTCGTTTGACCTCTGTATTATGCACAAAATTATAATAGTTCGGGTGCTAACAATATAGTATATGTAGCAAAATTTTTAATGTCAATCCTTTTTTCTGTATTATTTTTCAATTTTCTGTATTATTTTATAATTTATACTATTTTGACGAATTTTTTACTATTTCGCACAATAAAGTATGGCATTTTCACGAATAGAATTGTATAATAAAGGGGAGTAAATTATAAGGGAGGACTCAAGCATGAAACAAAATAATATGTTAGCCATGATCTTGGCCGGTGGACGCGGTTCCCGTCTTCATGACCTGACCCAGAAAGTCGCCAAACCGGCTGTTTCATACGGCGGAAAATATCGGATTATTGATTTTCCACTCAGCAACTGTGCCAACAGCGGAATTGATAATGTAGGAGTCCTGACACAGTATGAGTCTATTTTACTTAACAGTTATGTAGCGGCAGGCCGCAGATGGGGGTTAGATGCCCAGAACAGCGGAGTCTATGTACTTCCACCGCGTGAAAAAGCGGATGCGGATCTGGATGTATACAGAGGAACAGCAGATGCAATTTCACAGAACATTGATTTTGTGGACATGTTTGCACCAGAATATGTACTGATTCTTTCCGGTGACCATATTTATAAGATGAATTATGATAATATGCTTGATTATCATAAAGAGACTGGAGCAGATGCAACAATCGCGGTCATTGAGGTTCCGATGAAGGAAGCAAGCCGTTTCGGTATTATGAATACGGACGATGAGGGAAGAATTGTAGAGTTTGAAGAGAAACCGGAGAATCCAAAGAGCAATCTGGCATCCATGGGTATTTACATATTCAACTGGAAGCTTTTAAGAAAGATGCTCCTTGCAGATATGAAAAATCAGGATTCCAATCATGATTTCGGAAAAGATATCATTCCGACTATGCTGAATGATGGAAGAAAGCTCTATGCATACAAGTTCAAAGGATATTGGAAAGATGTTGGAACAATTGATTCACTCTGGGAAGCTAATATGGACCTTCTTGATAAGAACAATAAGCTTGATCTGAATGACCCAAATTGGAAGATCTATACAGAAGATGCAACTGCACTTCCACAGTATATCGGAGCTGATGCAGTTGTAGAAAGAGCCTTCATTACACAGGGATGTGTCGTTGATGGTACAGTTAAGAATTCTGTTCTGTTCACTGGTGCGAAAGTTGCTGCCGGTGCAAAAGTCATTGATAGTGTCCTCATGCCGGGTGCTGAGGTTGCAGAAGGTGCCGTTGTTACACGTGCCCTTGTTGCCGATGGCATTAAGATTGGAAAGAACGCTGTTGTCGGAGACGCAGCCAGCGAGAATATCGAGCTCGTTGCAAAACGAGTAAAGGGGGACGAATAAGATGAGTAAAGCTTTTGGAATTATCAACTTTGCAGGAAACAACATACAGGTAAATGACATGCAGGCATACCGTCCGATCGGTGCCTTCTCCTTCCTCGGAAGATATCGTGTGATCGACTTTCCGATTTCTAACATGAGTAACAGTGGAATTGATGTAATGCAGGTTTATGTTCGCAGAAAACCCCGTTCTCTCGTAGAACACATCGGAACAGGACGTCATTACAATATCAACTCCAAACGCGGTAAACTGATTACTCTCTTCCAGGAGAGCAACATTGACAACGGTATTTACAACACAGATATCGCTGCTTACATGGAAAACCTTGACTGCTTCGATGAGATCAACTCTGAGTATGTTGTGATCGCGCCTAGCTACATGGTTTACACAGCTGATTACAGTGCATTTCTCAAGACACATATTGAATCAGGTGCAGACATCACTCTGATGTATCACTCTGTTGACAATGCGAAGGATCATTTCCCGAACTGTCAGACACTGAACATCAACAAACAGAAAGGTGTTCTCTCCATGGAGCCAAACCTTGGAAATGCTAAGAACAGAAACATCTTCATGGATACTTATGTAATGAAGAAAGATCTGTTCCTTGACCTGGTTCAGAAGGCACACAAACTTTCCTCCATGTACACACTGGCTGATATCGTGAATGAGTCTTGTGAGGAACTTGATGTTCGCGCATATCCACATCGTGGATACTTTGCAACAATCTCAGACTTCAATAGTTACTATGAAGCAAACCTTGAACTGATCGACCTGAAAAAAGCAACAGATCTGTTCCATGATAACTGGCCAATTTATACACGTACAAATGACTCCTGCCCGACACAGTATTTTGAAGGCAGCAAGGTAACATCCTCCGTAATTTCTAACGGATGCCTGATTGAAGGTGCTGTTGAGAATTCTGTTATCGGACGTGGCTGTACAATCAAAGAAGGGGCAGTTGTTAAGAATTGTGTCATCGGTGCAGACGTGGTTATCGGAAAAGGTGTTCATGCTGAAAACCTTGTGATCGACAAACATGCACGCCTGATTCGTGGTAAGCGTATTATCGCATCCCCTGATAAACCGGGATACATCAAACGTGGTGACAGACTGTAAGCTTAAAATCGTTTTTTACAGAATCTTATAGGAAAATAATTTTTCCATAAATATGTGTCGTTAATACATATACATAAAAAACCGGAAAGTAAAAGATAAATTTAAATTCTTTTACTTTCCGGTTTTTCAGTTTATACTCAAATTTGATTTACATTTTTATTTGCGTCATCTTTTACTTACGGTTCTTTTTGTAAATAATTGCAAGTCCTTTCAGGAGCAGATCATCGTCCAAGATAATCTCTCTTCTACAATGAGAAACAATCTTCTTCGCCAGTCCGCCTGTCGCGATCACAGTTGCCTCTCCGCCAAGCTGTTCCTGCAGACGATCAATAATTCCATCCATTGCGGCAGCGCTACTGTAGATCAGACCACTCTTCATACACTCTGTAGTATTCTTTCCAATCATATGCTCCGGTGCTTCAATACTGATTCCGCCAAGCTGAGATGCATGAGCTGTCAGAGAATCCAGAGAAACTCCGATTCCAGGATAAATCATGCCTCCGATATAATTCTTATTTTTATCAATCACACAGACTGTATTTGCTGTCCCAAGATCAAAGATTAGAAGTGGAGCCGGATACTCAACAATTGCTGCAACAGAATCGACCACCAGATCACTTCCCAACTGTGCTGGGTTATCGATTCGAATGTTCAATCCTGTCTTAATTCCGGCTCCCACAACAAGAACATTCTTCTTCAGGATCTTCTCTACCGCCAGCTTCACGATGGTTGTAATCTGCGGCACGACAGAAGAAATGATTCCGCCTTCGATTTCATCTCTATGAATATGATAAATATCAAGTACATTCTTAATATCGATTGCATACTCTAACTCTGTCTTCGTACGAACAGTTGACAAACGTTCTACAAAAAGAGTTTTATCTCCATCAATACAGCCCAATACAATATTTGTATTTCCAATGTCTATTGTCAGTATCATCTTTTAAACTTCCCCTCTCTGTGCAAGAATCTGATCGAGGATTCGATCTGCTGTTTCCTCTTTTGTCAGCTTGCCGAGCTCTTTTTCAAAATCTTCTGTGATCACTGTAACCACATTCGTATTCCCGCCAAACCCGGCGCCTTCCATTTTCAAACTGTTTGCTATAATCATGTCCAGGTTCTTTTTCTTCAGCTTCTTTCTGGAATTCTCGAGCATATTTTCTGTTTCCATAGAAAATCCACAGAGAAATTGATCTTTTGTTTTATGCGCTCCAAGATACGCAAGAATATCATCTGTGCGTTCCATTTCAAGTGCCAGATCGTCATCCTTTTTCTTCACCTTTTCATCACTGACATAGCGTGGTCTATAATCCGCAACTGCTGCTGCCTTAATAATAATATCCTGTTCTTCGGCCCGTCCTGTCACTTCTTCAAACATTTCTCTCGCCGTTGTGATTGGAACAACATTTACAAAATGTGGCTTCTCAATAGAGGTCGGTCCTGTGACAAGTGTAACATCCGCTCCACGCTGCATACATACCTTTGCAATCGCATACCCCATCTTTCCGGTAGAATGATTCGTAATATAGCGTACAGGATCAACGGACTCCTGTGTAGGACCTGCTGTAACCAGAACATGCAGTCCTTTCATATCCTTTTCTCTTGCGATTTCCCGCAAAATATATTCAAGCAAAAGCTCCGGTTCCGGCATTTTTCCTGCTCCTGTATCTCCACAGGCAAGATAACCAACCGCAGGGCTGATCACTTCATAATTATAATGCTCCAGTACCTTCAGGTTATCCTGAACGATTGGATTCTCAAACATATTCGTATTCATTGCAGGAGCAACGATCTTCTTACATTTGCACGCCATGATTGTTGTTGTCAGCATGTCATCCGCAATGCCATGAGCAATCTTCCCGATTACATTCGCACTTGCCGGTGCCAACATAACTACGTCCGCTTTCTTCGCTAATGATACGTGTTCTACACTATATTGAAAATTCCGGTCAAATGTATCTACAAGACACTTATTTCCCGTCAGTGTCTCAAATGTGATCGGATTAATAAAATTTGTCGCATTTTCTGTCATAAGCACATGCACATCTGCATGCAATTTCTTCAGCGCACTTGCAAGTGACGCAATTTTATATGCTGCAATACTTCCTGTCACTCCAAGAAGTACAGTTTTTCCCTTTAACATGAGTACATTTTTCCTTTCTGTTAAACTCTTTTTTTAGTTTAGCACAACAAATATTCTTAGAAAAGTCCTTTACCGTTATGTTTTTCACAAAATACCGTATAATTTTGTATTTTATCCACATTCTATATAAAGAAACCCACATTCTTTTCTTATAACTGATGCACGTATTCCATCTTTGATATTATTTCGTAACAAATAACGCACCATAAAAAGGAGGATTTCATCATGGATGAACAAACACGAAAACTATATGAAGAATGCAACACAGGATGTCAGATGGCAATCGAAAGTATGCAGCAAATCAAAGATTTCACCCAAGATACAACCTTATTCCAATTAATTGAAAAATACATTGATCGTCATTCTCGATTAGGCGGTAATGCAAAAGACCACCTGATTGATTCGGGAAATGAAGTTAAAGCTCCGGGAATGATGGCTTCCGCATTTTCCTGGTTCAGCACAGAACTTAAACTGAATCTGAATGATGATAACTCCAAAATTGCAAAACTTCTGATTGATGGATGCAGCATGGGAATTAAAACACTCGGAGAACGTGCCAATACATTGAACAGGGCTGACAAATCTGCCGATGCGCTGGCAAGAAAAATTATCAAAACAGAAGAAGAAATGATACGAGAATTAGAATCATTTTTATAAAATTTGCTTTCTCTTATCTGTAATGTTAGTATAGTGATATTAAGTTATTAACATTACAGATAAGGAGCATTCTATGCTGAAATCATATATTGCATTTGACCTGGAGACAACCGGGCTAAGTCCTCAGGAACATGAAATTATAGAGATTGGTGCCCTCAAAGTCCGGGAAGGAAAGGTCGTTGACCGTTTTATGGAATTCGTCCATCCAGACAAACCGATCACACCGATGATCACCAACATCACAAATATCACAAATGATATGGTTGCAGGAGCAAGATCCTGCCCGGAAGTCATCCACGATTTTCTCTCCTTTTGTGAAGATGACGTGCTGATCGGACACAACGTCATGTTTGACTATAGCTTTGTAAAATGCAGTGCAGTCAGAGAAGGTCTTGCATTTGAAAAAATGGGGATCGATACTTTAAAAATTGCCCGCAAAGTACATAAAGACTTTGAGTCTAAAAGTCTCGGTGCGTTATGCGACTATTATCATATTGAGAATCCTGCTGCTCACCGCGCATACTATGATGCACTCGCAACCG
>ENA-OPCM01002612-OPCM01002612.1-human-gut-metagenome-genome-assembly--contig:-NODE-2612-length-10065-cov-2.131868_pt1 | contig 10065 bp, 7 predicted proteins | sample MGYA00241252_ERZ501484 | MGnify/ENA primary metagenome ERZ501484 (study PRJEB25962, sample SAMEA2042583) | human gut metagenome | biome: human gut; feature: human-associated habitat; material: faeces...
ATTGCAGATATAACAGTACTAAATGATTCCGTCAAACCAACTCCAAAGCACATCAGCAATGTCCAGCCTATAAATATGCATATTAAGTATGTAACAAAAAATGTATATACTAATGCCGATGTTTGTACTGGAACTTGATCGTTATTAATATGAACTGGCAGAACAGCTCTCGAATGCAACATTTGCCTGAACTGGTTCCTAATATTCTGAAACATGATTAATAAACGTAAATTTTTAACACCACCACTGGTTGAACCGGTACAGCCACCGGATATCATAGCCCAGATAAGAAGCATCCATGTAAATGGTGGCCATAAATTATAATCATCTGTTGCAAACCCACACGATGTATGAGTAGTAGCTACCTGAAATAAAGCCTTACGAAATGCAGTTTCGATATCATAATAATCTGTTATAACTAATGCAAATGCTATTATTACAGTAAGAATTGCTATAGACGCCAGAAACCAGTGTAATTCTCCATCCTTTAATAATTTCTTATATTTCCCATTCAAAGCAAAATAATATAAAGAAAAATTTATACCTGATAAAATCATAAATATAGATATAACATACTCTATATACGGTGAGTTCCAATAAGATATGCTATCTTGTTTGGTAGAGAAACCACCTGTTGCCGTAGTAGCAAACGCCTGGCACAATGCGTCAAACAAATTCATTCCACCCAACATCAATAATACAACCTCCAATAAAGTTAGTCCGATATAAATAAGCCACAGGTAGCGTGCCATAACCTTAATTTTAGGATGGATTTTATCATGTGTCACTCCTGTTGCCTCAGACAAGAAAAGCTGCTGGCTACTACCACTAAATAATGGAAGCAATGCTATGGTAAAAAGAACTATACCAAGACCTCCGATCCATTGCGTAAAACTGCGCCAAAAAAGTAATCCATGAGGTAATGATTCTATATCATTTAATATTGTAGCTCCTGTTGTTGTGAAGCCTGACATGGTTTCGAAGAAAGCATCGGTAACCGAGGGTATATATCCACTTAAATAGAAAGGTAACATACCTAGAAGCGTAAATAATATCCAGGAGATACTTACGATGCAATATCCATCACGTCTGGAAACTATGTTACTTTTACGGTTGCCAGCAAGTATCATCACTCCACCAATACCTATATTTATTAATATTGCCCAAACAAAACAGATATAGCTACTTTCATGATAAATAGCTGATATACCAGCGCAGATCGCAAATAATCCGGCTTCAACTAAAACTAGTATTCCTAAAACATAAGAAACCGTTCTAAAATTAATCAGACCATCTTTCTTATTTTTGAATGATAACGAATTTGTTTGATAAATATCTTCCATATATAACATCTTTTACAGCCTTACAGACAAAACACATGCCACAGAAGCAGCTCATATTATAATGCACTAATTGACAAACAATTATAAAAATCCATTCTTCATAAAAATAAGTTACCCTTCTCATTATGATAGGCATATATCTCCATAATGAGAAGGGTAACACTGATCGGTTATTAAAATCCCAGGCTAAATCCCGCTAAAAGGTAGGTACGATCGTACACAGGTGCTACAATAACTTGTATAAAAACAGGAACTGAAAACTTATCTGTAACCTTAACATCCTTATTGGCCTTTAAAGAAATGTCTGTAAATGCCGCCTTATTATGATAATATCCTTTCCAAGGTGTGAACCCCATTGCAGGAGTAAGAGTTATATCTGCCGGCAATGAAATTGGATATGACGCATTAATATAGGTAGAACCTTGAAGTTTTCCCTCCTCATTTTTATCTGCTCCAGCAAACATTGTGCTCCATGAAAGAATCAAAGGAAAAGATTTCCCCAAGCAATAGACTAAAGTTCCTTCAAAAAAATGAGCATCTTTATAGTGTCCATACGGTTGATTTACTCCAGACCACCAATAATCTGATACAGTTATGGAGAAATTATTTAATGAATAACTCAAATTTATATCAAACTCTTTAGCGGGAGATTCAACGTTCCATCTACTTAATGTCTGACTCCCCCATACGTTAATACTAAAGCCAGCATACCCTAAAGTTAAAGATGGCTGTATCGAAAAGCCTGAATTCTGATCAGCACCACGCCAAATATAATCAGAAACAAAATCCGCCTTACCACTAACAGTGAATTTACCCTGAGCGTACGTTTTAGATGGGAATAAGAGTATAACAGCACCAATTACAGCAACTAATGTTTTTATAATCATACTTTTATAATTATATTAATGTATAAAATATCCTTGTTTCATTTTATAATACATGTATTGTCTCAGCCAGTCCATCTCCTGGTTTCTGTATCTACAATCTTTTGCAGATACAGAAAATCATAGAAGAAAAAGATGGTTGAAAGTATATTAAAAGAAACCTGCTATTTATCTGCCTATAGTCGGATTAGCTTCTTCCATTGCTATATTAAGTTTTAAAACATTAATTTTAGCCGGACCGAATATGCCTAACAATGGTTTTTCTACCATTTTATCTACGATAACTTTAACATCCGATTCATTCATCCCTCTGGCCTCTGCGACACGCTTTACCTGTACATACGCACATTCAGGTGTTATGTCTGGATCCAGACCAGAAGCGCTTGCTGTAACCATTTCTGCAGGAACATCCTCACGCTTCAAATAGGGATGATGAATCAGAAATGTATCAATTCGTGCTTCTACCTCTGCTAGATATTCCTCGTTGGTAACTCCCTTATTACTACCAGCAGAGCTTGTACCGTCATATCCGTCACCGGCACATGAGGGTCTGCCCCAGAAGAACACATCTTTAGTAAAGACTTGTCCTACGTTTGCTACCCCAACAATTTTACCGTTAAGTTTTACCGTTTCAGCATTGCCGCCCTCTCCAGGAGCAGCAAACTGTGCGAAAATCCATAATACCAATATATAACATACCGAAAAGAACACACAAAACACCAAGGTAATCCGAATTGATTTCATTAAATTTTTCATAATTGTCTTTTTTATTATTAGAAGAATAATCCTACAAAAAAATCTATAAGTTTGATCCCCACGAAGGGTGCAATAATACCACCTACCCCATAGATAAGAAGGTTTCTGCGAAGTAAGGCACTAGCTCCTATCGGCTTATATTCAACACCCTTAAGAGCCAATGGTATCAGAATAGGTATAATGACCGCATTGAATATGATAGCAGAAAGGATAGCACTTTCAGGACTATGCAATCCCATAATATTAAGTGCACCCAGTTGTGGAACAGAAACCATAAACAATGCAGGGATGATAGCAAAGTACTTGGCTACATCATTTGCAATAGAAAATGTAGTAAGCGTACCACGAGTCATAAGCAACTGTTTGCCTATTTCTACAATCTCGATAAGCTTTGTCGGATCATTATCAAGGTCGACCATGTTGCCAGCTTCTTTTGCAGCCTGAGTACCGCTATTCATAGCTACACCTACATTAGCCTGTGCAAGAGCCGGTGCATCGTTTGTTCCGTCACCCATCATAGCGACCAGTTTACCGGCGGCCTGTTCCTTCTTAATGTAGTTCATTTTGTCTTCCGGTTTAGCTTCTGCTATAAAATCGTCCACACCAGCCTTCCCTGCTATATACTTTGCAGTCAGTGGATTGTCACCTGTTACCATTACCGTCTTTACACCCATCTTACGCAAGCGTTCAAAACGTTCCTCTATACCAGGTTTGATAATGTCTTGCAATTCGATAACTCCTGCTATTTTCTTGTCAATGCACACTACCAGCGGAGTACCGCCATTGCCGGTAATTCGCTTGATGATTTCTTCTATTTCCTCAGGAAATTCATTTCCTGCTTCGCTTACAATATTACGAATGGCATCAAATGATCCTTTCCTTATTTGCGTTCCATCCTTTAAGTTTATTCCTGAACATTTTGTTTCAGCCGTAAATTTGATCATGTGAGCTCCTTCTGTGTTCAGATTACGCATACGCAATCCTTGTTCACGGCCTAACTCTATGATAGATTTTCCTTCCGGTGTATCATCGGAAGCAGAAGACAACATACACGCTTCTATAAAACTACGTTTATCAAAGCCTTCAACCGGGAAAAAATCTGTAGCTTTACGGTTACCGATTGTAATGGTTCCAGTCTTATCAAGCAGAAGTGTATCTACATCACCGGCCGTTTCAACAGCTTTACCTGATTTAGTAATTACATTTGCCCGTAGTGCACGGTCCATCCCGGCAATACCAATTGCAGAAAGCAAGCCACCGATCGTAGTAGGTATCAGACAAACGAAAAGTGAAAGGAATGCTGCAATAGTAATAACGGTATTAGAATAGTCTGCCATTGGCTTAAGCGTGATACAAACAACAAGGAATACCAATGTAAATACGGCCAGAAGAATAGTAAGCGCAATCTCATTCGGTGTTTTCTGACGACTCGCTCCCTCTACCAGCGCAATCATCTTATCCAGAAAACTTTCACCGGGTTGCGTGGTTACAACTACCTTAATATGGTCTGAAAGGACTTTCGTTCCCCCTGTTACAGAACTCTTGTCGCCACCAGCTTCACGAATTACAGGAGCAGATTCACCAGTGATGGCACTCTCATCGATAGATGCCAGGCCCTCTATTATTTCACCGTCAGCAGGAATAACATCACCAGCTTCACACTCAAATATATCACCTTTTTTAAGCTGTGAGCTGCTTACAGTCTTTACTTTATCGTTTACAATAAGTTTTGCAGGAGTTTCTTCACGAGTCTTACGCAAACTGTCAGCCTGAGCTTTGCCTCGAGCTTCTGCAATTGCTTCTGCAAAATTAGCGAATAATAAGGTCAGGAAAAGTATTATAAATACCCACAGGTTGTAAACAAATGAACCTTGTGATGTGCTGAATGCAGAATATCCAGTAACGAACAACATAATTACAGTCGACACTTCCACTGTAAACATAATAGGATTCTTTATCATTATATTCGGATTCAGCTTGACAAACGACTGCTTCAAACTATCTATAACCTGCTCCTTTTGAAACAATGACGTATTTTGATTCTTTGAATTCATATCTTACAATTTTTATTTATAAGTTGACAAGAATACAAGCTTTTTTAGCGCAAAAGCTCTACTTGCCAGCTCACATTTTGTTATTTAAATTACAATGAAAAATGTTCTGCAATTGTACTTAATGCTTGTGCGGGAAAAAACGACAAAGCTGCGACAATGAATATAACTGCAAATGTCATGACCCCGAATGTTACAGTATCCGTTTTAAGAGTTCCGGCACTTTCCGGTATATATTTCTTTTGTCCTAGAAGACCTGCTATTGCAACCTGCCCGATAATAGGGACGAACCGGCTCAATATTAATACAATACCACATGATACATTCCAGAACCAGGTATTATCACCAAGTCCCTCAAACCCAGAGCCATTATTGGCTGCACAAGATGTAAACTCATACAACATTTCTCCCAGTCCATGAAAGCCAGGATTATTCAGCCACCCACCCTCACTTTCTACAAATGCGGGAGCATGAACATAGAGATATGCAGCAAGAGCAGTACCGACAAGTATAACGAACGGATGAAGAAGTGCAACTATCGAAGCTATTTTCATTTCTTTTGCTTCAACTTTATGACACATAAACTCCGGAGTACGTCCTACCATCAATCCACTTATGAATACTGCTATGATAATGAATGTAAAATAGTTCATCCAACCTACTCCTACCCCACCAAACCATGTATTAATTTGCATATTAAGCATTTCAATCATACCAGACAGCGGCATTGTAGAATCGTGCATACCGTTTACAGAACCATTAGATGTAACAGTCGTAACGACACTCCAGAGACCAGTTGCACCGGCACCAAGACGAATCTCTTTACCTTCCATAGCTCCACCGTCCTGCGCTATACCCATTGCATCAAGTCTTGGGTTACCTCCCATCTCCTGAAATACATTGATACATACACCTATAAGGAATGCAACAAGCATCACACCATATATGCTATAACCTAATTTTCTACGCTCCACATAGAAACCAAATGCAAATACCATTGCCATAGGAATAATAAGAATGGAGCAACACTCTGTCATGTTAGATAAATAAGTAGGATTTTCCAACGGATGTGAAGAGTTGACACCATAATATCCCCCACCATTCGTTCCGAGCTGCTTGATAGGAACAACAGCTGCAGCAGGTCCCTGCGATATAGTCTGAGAATTACCTTCGAGAGTAGTTATTTCTATTTTGCCATCAAATCCCATAGGAATACCCTGTGTTATAAGGATAAAACCAACCACAAGCGATAATGGAAGAAGGATACGCGTACAGCTCAGCACAAGATACTTCCAAAAGTTACCTATCGTTTGGGTTGTTTTTTCACCGAGAGCTTTCATGATGCCTGCCATCGCAGCCATACCAGTAGCTGCTGTAATAAATTGGAATAACATAATGACAAACAATTGGGTGAAGTATGTAAGATTAGTTTCACCACTATAATGTTGTTCATTACAGTTTACCATAAAAGAAATGCAAGTATTGAAAGCCTGATGTGCCGTTTGTCCGATGTTTCCATCCAGATTTAAAGGCAAGTAACCTTGCACGACAAGTAAAATTATACCCCATACAAACCAAAATGCATTAACTACAAGCAAAGCTCTCAAAAATTGTTTCCAGTTCATTTCTTCTTCCGGATTGATTCCTGAAAGCCGGAAGATTAAATTTTCTACTGGTTTCATGAAATCACTCCAAACCTTTTTTCCCTTGTAAACTTTTGCAATATATTTTCCTAATGGATAGCTTAATGCCACCATTAAAACGATTTGCGCTATGACACCTAATATTTCTGTATTCATACTTTAATTATTTTTTAGTAGACAGTTGCAATACATTGTCAATTCATTATCTAGAAATTTTCCGGTTTAACCAAGACATACATCAAATAGCCAAACATGATAAGGCTCACAATAAATAATACCGTGTACATAAATCTTTTCTCCTTTTCATCCTAAATGTTTTCAAACCAATCAATACATTTCTCAAATAACCAAAAGCAGCTCATACCTATCAGCATGCAGACTACAAAACCAATTGTAAATAGTTCCATCATTTTTTATGTTTAAAATTCATTCTTAGCAATACAACAGGTATGCCAAAGGGAGAACAGTTTACATAACAATCTGTATATTAATACATTAAATAAATAAAACCAGATATAAAATACCATTCCAACTTTCTCAATTTGATAAATTGATCTTATTATTGTGATATGATACCTAATACTCAGACTGATAGAAATGACAAAGAAGAGCACATTGAATGGATGTTATCAATGGAGAAAAAAATAAAGCCGTCAGAAAGTATGAACTGCACTTCTGTGTAGCAAGAACTTTCTAACGGCTTTATTTATATATAAGATATATCTGCCTCTAATATATACCAACTTGACTATATATTGAGAGTGATAGATTCGCTGGTATGTTCATTATATTTATTACATTGTACTTTTCAAACCAAATATTATTGAGAATCAATATTTTTTATGTAAAAGGAATTAGAAGACATACTAAAATTCTACGACCTTATCTATTTTCAATATTCTACCGCTTTCTCCATCTACCAGTTTATACTGTATCTGTCGAGTTCCGCCAGTCGGATTAGCATTACTGTCGCCTTCTTTGTAAACTGGAAAACGTTGGCAAAATGTATTTTCCACGATAGCCATCTCATCATGTCCCATATAGCCCTTGTTTACTTCGTTGTTTTCAGAGATCTCGGGCAAATATACCTGACTTACCGATTTTCCATTGTTTACAGAGTATCCAATTAATTTACCGTAGCTTCCACTACCATCCGATGTCAGATAGATAAATACCTCCGGATAGCTGTCAACATTCAAATCACCTATCTCAGCATTTACAATCGTATATCCGGTTATATCATGATACAATGTTTCGTTGGATACGCTTAATCCGGAAGGCTGAATTATAAGGCTGTCACCTTTGGTACTTACCATAAAAGAAATCTTGCTTCCAGGATACGTCAGTTCTTTATTGAAGCCTTCTTCACTGACCTCCTGTTTCGTAATATTCATATCTTCTTTCGCTGTAGTATCAGAAGCACTGCTTTTCTCATTCTTGTTGAATGAACAAGACATCAGCAAAGCACATAACACAAATGAACTTATTTTCTTCATAATTCTCTTGATTTTATAATAGTAAAATATTTTTATTAATAACTCATCTTATATCATTGCATATTTGCTGGATTTCATTAATAAGTCTTGAAACATGAAACCCGTCACACACAGCATGGTGGACCTGGATAGAAAGAGGAATAAGGTATTTATCATCTTGCTGAAAGTACTTTCCATAAGTAAAGATTGGCAACAAATAAGTTCCATCCGCAAATATATTCAAATTGAAACCAGTAAACGTAGCCCAGGGCAATGAAGATATAGGAAAAGTATTAGCTGGCGTATCAGGTTTGGCATCTATACCGTAATTACCGCCAAACATTTCAATATCCTGTTCATAGTTTGAAAGAAAAGCTATAAGATCATCATTCCACTCCGTCCACAGATTGGAAAAGGTTTCATTCTCCTCATGAAAAACAGTATAACACGGCAGTAAGGTATCCCACACTCCCAACTCCCCTTTGTCATTGATTGCTGTTCGAAACTCTTCATGATTATTTACCGCCTTTGTCAATACATAAATCAGAAGAGGATAAAGTTTCGAACGACTTTTGTTTTTAAACGCTATAATCCCGGAGATATCTATGTTTACAGTAATGCTATATGTACACCGTATCTGACTGAAATAATGATCAAAATACGGCTTTCTTTTCCAAGTATCTTTATCTATAAGTTTAAACATAAGATTGTTTCATTATATCAATGCGGCAACTATTACTTTTCCGAACACATTACTTTATCAGTCAGATAAACAAAACTCGTAATCATCGCAGAGGAACGACTAATGATATCTTTATTTATCAGCGACATATTGTCTACTTCCGAATGATGGATAGAAAAATAATTTTTTCTATCAGCCATATAAAAATAGACTGGGACTTTCTTTTCTGAATTTAAAGGCCAGAAAGATGCATCTTCCAATGGCATCCTTTGCAATTCAGATGTGAATCGAAGGCTATCAGAAAATAATTTTATTTTGTTATAAACCTCTTCTGTTTCAAATAGGGCAAAGCCTACTGGCTCTTCCGCTCCCGAATCAATTTCAAGATTATACAAATAACTCTCATCCCCATATACTTCTATATATTTTTTCATTCCTGACATAGATATCTCTTCATCCTGATAGATCAGAACTCTGATTGTGTTTTGCGGTTTGATACCAGCTTTAGAAAATATTCTCAGCACGTCAATAGCCTGAGCACATCCTGTAGCATTATCCTGGGCTCCCTGACTATTGAACCACGAATCAATGTGTGCAGATATAAGTATCACTTTATCCGGATTTTTTACTCCTTTTATCTCTCCTATCAGATTGAATCCGGTTGCTGTTCCTTTCCATTCTGATGTAGAAGAGAAAGTTACTCTCAGATTGGGATTCTTAGCGATACTTTCGGAGAGTATATCAGCATCATGAGTAGAAATAGCCAAAGCAGGAATCTGTTTTACACCTTCTTCATATCTGAGTGTTCCCGTTCTTGGAAAATTATCGGAAACAGGCGAAAGTGAACGAGTAATTACTGCCTCTGCACCTTTTTTTGCAGCCATTGATGCACCAAACATCCTTTGCCATCCAGCTTTAGAATACCCGTTTGCCGTTGTATCCATTTTTTCATTAAAAAAAACGATACAGCCCTCCAATGAAGATGCTTTCTCAAAATCGGCCTTATTTGTAAATTCCACTACTTTCAAGTTTAGCTCCTTGCCCCCAGTCCCTATAGACATCCCCAAAGGAATAGCATTTAGTTCTTTTCTACCAGTTTCATCCATATAGTATAAAGAAGAAACACCAGGCAGCCATAATGGAACATTTACCGAGTCTGTTCTCACATCAGCACCTGCCTTCACCATTTCACTTTTCAAAAAAGCAATAGCCTCCTCATTACTTTTGCTTC
>ENA-OPCM01002613-OPCM01002613.1-human-gut-metagenome-genome-assembly--contig:-NODE-2613-length-10061-cov-2.559065_pt1 | contig 10061 bp, 8 predicted proteins | sample MGYA00241252_ERZ501484 | MGnify/ENA primary metagenome ERZ501484 (study PRJEB25962, sample SAMEA2042583) | human gut metagenome | biome: human gut; feature: human-associated habitat; material: faeces...
AACTTATAAATTAATTTAAATCAAAGTGTTGCGGAATTAAGGATAAAATAATTTTTGAATATATTATAACTATATTATGGCCAATAAGCCAACAGAATTCTTCATAGCAAAAACTGAAACAAGAAAAATCTTTTGTTAAGCTTTTATAAATATAAAAATTATTTTCTTACGTACTTTTATTCTATCAAGCGAAAAACAACTAATAAATAGTTACGATAGGAAATAAAAGGATTACATTATAAACTTACTTAATTATTGATAATGTCTAAAACTGTTAAAAGTATTTTTATTGTAGGTGGAGAAAAAATTGTAATGATGATATTGCAATTTTTGGGTAACATCATTTTAGCTCGTATATTATCTCCTAATGATTATGGAACAATCAGTATGGTTGCTGTTTTTATAGCACTTTCAACTATATTTGTTGAATCTGGTTTAGGTGGTTCATTAGTTTATTATAAAGACACTAATAAAAAAGATTATAATACTGTCTTTTGGTTTAATCTGATTATTAGTATAATGATATACTTTATTTTGTTCTTTCTATCTGATTTTGTTGGAACATTTTATAATAATTACCAGATATCTAAGATCGTAAAAGTATTGGGACTTGTAATTGTTTTTAATTCTTTTAGTGTTGTACAATATTCCATTCTTTACAAAGAACTAAGATTTAAGGCTATCGCAATCACCTCTATTATATCATATTGTATATGTTTTGTAGCATCATTAACTTTAGCTATTAATGGCTTTGGAGTATGGGCATTAGTTGCACAACAAGTTTTTCATAGTATAATACACACTATAATATTAGCCTGTTACACCAAGTTTATTCCTGGTTTTGACATTTCATTTATGCTTCTTAAAAAGCATTGGAAATATGGAAAGGGATGTTTAGGATCATCTATAGTAAAAACCATATATGATAATATATATTTACAAGTAACGGGGAAATATTGCTCAATATTTAATGCCGGCTTATTTAATCAAGCTAATAAAATGAAAAATATACCAGTAGACTTATTTTGCCAAACATTTGAGAGAGCCTTATTCCCATTATTAGCAAAATGTGATAAAAAAGAGTTTAACTCTAAATTAAAAAAAATAAGTTCTTGTTTTTCTTTTCTTGTAGTTCCTATTTTTATTTCTATTAGTATTTCATCAGAAGTAATAATTACCATTTTACTTGGTGATAAATGGATTTCATCTTCATGGATATTATCATTATTGTCTATTGGGGGAATCTTTATGGTCTTTGAAGCTGTTAACAGAAGTGCTTTAAAAGCATGCGGAAAGACACAAATTCTATTTAAAATAGAAGTTTTAAAAAGATCAATAAGTATTCTTATAATATTCTTCTCTCTACTCTACTTTGATTTAAAAGGTATTGTATTTGCATTTATATTTAATAGTTTTATGGGATGGATATTTAATTGCTTTTTTATTAGTAAGTTTTCTGACTACACTTTATTTAATCAGATTAGGGATTTAATGTACTATTTTATTCCTTCTATAATAATTCTATTGATTATTTATATCATAAAAAATAATTTTTCTATAGACATAATAAATTCATGTTTAATCAATGGACTTTATTTGATATTATACTTCGGATTTTATTATTTAATAAAATCTGAAGTAATAAAAATTATAGTTGACACTATTAAAAAACATTAAATATCTTCCAAGAATTTTACTAATGAAAAATAATGTAATTCTCAATCAGAATGAATTTAGAATTTTAGCAATTCTTCAATTTTGGCTATTATGTTCTCCATCTATAGCAGTGCAGTTTCTGCATACAGATAGTATTGGTTATATACCTCTTTTTTTATCTTTTGCATTTATACTTCATCTACTTAAAAAAAAAGAATGTAGAAAAATAATATCTAATCCAATAATATGCTGGTGGTCGGTGTTGATGATATATCACATGATTCACAACTATATTATTGGAATTCCAGACGAAAACCATTGGCGAATTGCTTTTTTAAAAGAGACAATTCTTATATATTTTATAGCCTTAATGTATATTTATGATACCTCAAAAACGATATGGTCTATATTAATATCTTATATATTCACTTTAATAATAGCATATCTTCATCCTTCAAATGAATCAGATAGATTTTCATCTGTAATTTTATATATTACACAACTTGGGCAATTATGCGGGTTAGCATGTCTAATGATCTCCATTTTATTTCACTTAAATTATAAAGCAAAATGGATACTTTTACTTTACATATTTCCAATAGTTATTATGTTACTAACACAATCACGTAATGGAATGTTAATGGTAGCTTTCGCTTATTTCAGTCTTTTTATTTCTAAAATTAATCTTAAAAATTTTCCAAAGATTCTAATAATGATATTTCTAATATATTTGGCATATGATACATTTGAAGAATCAAAATTTTTTCAGCGTTTTGTTGAAACTGGAGATAACGAAATAATGTATGCTACAAATACCTTTTTAGATGATATATTTGGAGAAAGAGTAATATACTATGTTTTAGGATATATGAATTTTCAAGATCATCCAATATTTGGTATAGGACTTTTAAATTTTTCAAATTATAACAATTTTGAGTATCCAATACATGCAGAATTTTGGACACATGTTGTCGAAGGTGGTATAATTGGCGGAGTATTATTTATATGTTTTTATTATTATATGTTTAAACAGCTTTTCAAAGGCATAAAACATTCAGACACTCTACAACGTCAACATTTAATCAATTTACTTGCATTTGTAGCCTTAGGATTTACAGCTAGAATTTTCCATATACCAATGTTCTTTCCTATTTATGGACTCATATTGGGATTTATTATAAAAAGAAAAAAATATGAAAATAGCATTTGAATTAAACAAAGTTCAATTTGGTGGTGCTGAAAGAGTTATGTTAACTCTTATACGCGAGTTTAAAAAAAGAAATATTGATGTTGTTGTATACACATTCAATAAAAATTTAGATATAACAAAGGTTCCAACCAAAGTTATAAAAATTGAATCTAACAATAAGTATCAACAGATCTTTGAAACTGCATATAGTTTTAAAAAAGAACAAGTAGATATTTTAATCCTTTTTAGTCTACACACAATTTGTTTTTTAGCATGTCAGTTATCTAATATAAAATATATCTATTCATTGAGAAATGATCCGTTGCAAGTTAGATATAACCTGATGAAAAAAATTATAATGAAAAAAGCCAGTTCTATAGTTTTCCAAACAAATAAAATTATGAATGGTTTTCCACGTAGCCTAACTAAACATTCCGTCGTTATTTATAACCCTATAATGGATAACTCCTTACATGATTTTTCACATGATAGAGAAAAAAGAATTGTTGTAGTTGCAAGACATTCAGAGGAAAAGAATATAGAATTAGCAATAAAAGCCTTCTCTAATATTAAAAGGAATGGTTATATTTTGGAATTATACGGTGAAGGTCCATTAACTGATAAATATAAAAAAATAGTTGAAAATTTATCTATAACTAAAGAGGTTATATTTAAAGGGCAGGTTAATAGAGTTATTGATTATATATTTAATGCCGATATCTTATTATTAACTTCAAATTTTGAAGGTATGCCAAATGCTTTAATAGAAGGTATGTCTAATGGACTTGCTTGTATTTCTACAAAATTTCCTTCAGGTGCAGCAGAAGAATTAATAAAAGATGGCATAAATGGCTTTACTATAGAGATGAATGATGAAGTAGCTCTAACAGAAAAATTACAATTGTTAGTAAATAATGAAACCATCAGAAAAGGAATTCAAGAAGAAGCCTTTAAAATCCGAAAAGAACTATCTCTAAATAACATAATTAATCAATGGATTGCTTTATTCTCTATAATAAAATAAAAAAATGAAAATTTTATATGATTATGTGTGTTATACTCAACAAATAGGAGGAGTATCTAGATATCATGTTGAACTTATTAAAAATTTAAGTAAAGGTGTAGATACTATTTTACAACCATTGCTTAGTAAAAATGTATACTTAAAGGAGATAGGACATCCATGCTTCGATCTTTTACCTTTCTTACACTCTAAAAAAAAGGAATTATTATATAAACAACTGAATCAATGGATATCAGTATATTATTTAAAATCAAAAGAATATGATGTATTCCACACAACAGGAATGAACCCATATTTTATAGGTAAAACAAATAAGCCTATAGTAATTACTGTTCATGATTTAATACATGAAAAATATCCACAATTAATTCCTAAAGCAGATGTAGTAAGACAAAAACGTAAAAAAGAATTAGAAAGAGCTGATGCTATCATTTGTATCAGTGAACAAACAAAAAATGACTTAATACAATATCATAATGTAGATGAATCTAAGATAAGTGTTATCTATCATGGAGCAGATCAAGCAATAATAGAAATAAAACAAAAACCATTGTATGATTTTCCTTATCTTCTATTTGTTGGTGGACGCACTACTTATAAGAATTTTAATCGGTTGATAGAAGCATTTAGTCTTATAGATAAAGATATTCATCTAGTCTGTACTGGCAAAGCGTTTACTAATGAAGAATTAGCATTAATATCAAAATATAAAATCCAAAATCGCATACATAATCAATTTGTATCAGATGAAGAGCTAAATAATTTATACTGTAATGCTTTAGCATTCATATATCCATCCTTATGTGAAGGTTTTGGATTACCTATTCTGGAAGCATTTAGATGTGGATGCCCATGTATTATCAGCGATATTCAATGTTTTAATGAGGTTGCAAATGATGCCGCCATATATTTCAATCCATTAAATGTTGAAGATATTGCCAATAAAATAATGTCACTAATATTTAATGAGAATCAACGAGTTATTATTAAAGCAAAAGGATATGAACGTTTAAAAAATTTCACATGGAAAAAATGTGCAGAACTTACAGAAGAAGTATACATGAAACTATTATAAATGAGAAAATCTCAATGCTATATATTAATTGAATTACCTTCATTATCTGAGAATTATTCTATCATAGATTCAAATTGAATACGGAGATTTACTTATTGTAAAAATTATCCTCTTCAAATAAAAGGAAGAGAAAAAGTAATCAAACCAGAAATGCTTCTGTGAAATAAACCCTCCAACTATCTAAAAATGAAGAATACAGCATAAATGGCTTAATTACAATACACCTCACAATGAGTTTCATACATTCAAAACTCATTGTCTTATTGCAACTCAAAAGGAAAATATAACCACAAACACCATTTGTTGATAATCAACCTGTCACATGAACAAAATCTCAGCACTTAATTACCTAAAAAATATTTTAGTAAATGATGAAGATTATATGATTAATGATAACTAGAAACACCACTAACAATATAAAAACCAATCTCAATCTTTGATCTATTTAAGAGAGAAACGTATAAAGATGCCTATCCTTATAAATTGAGCACTAATAACACATATTAAAATATAGTTTATTACCAAACCTAGTCATAGATGGAAAGAAAAATAAAAATACTTGTTATAACATATCATCCTTGGAGAGAAGATATCTCAGTAGGAAATACATTGAGCAATATTTTTAAAGGAATGGAGGATAAAATAACTTTTGCTAGTATTTACATAAGAGATGACAAAGCATCTAATAAGTTAGTAAAAGACTTTTTTAACATTTCTGAGAAGGAACTAGTTAGAAGTATACTTACTCGTAAACCTGTAGGTAAAAGAGTTACATCAGTAGAAGAAGATGCGCCTAAAGAAAACTTCTCCAAATCTTACAATAAGGCTCGTCAATTGAGGTGGGACTCTCTTTTGCTTCTTCAAGATATGATAGGACTATTGGGAAAGTGGAAATCTAATGAATTAGACAAATTTGTAACTGACTTTAAGCCAGATTTAATATTTGGTCCCTTAGGGCGTATACCGATATGCAATAATATCATGACTTATTTAAGCAAGAAATATAATATTCCACTTATTACATATCCATGGGATGATCATTATTCATTACGTAAAAGAAGTTGGTCTCCTATATTTTGGCTAAAATTATATATAGAGCGACAAGCAATTTATAGATGTGCTAAACAAAGTACTTTCTTATATACTATCACAACTTTAATGCAAAAAGAATATTCTCAATACTTTAATAAGGAATGTAAACTTCTATATAAAGGATATGTATTTGAAGAAAGACCAACATTTAAATCTGAAAATGGAGTATTACGACTTATCTATATGGGAAATATCGGGGCAGGTAGATGGAAAATTCTAGCTAAAGTAGCAAAGGCTATCAATGAAATAAATAAAGATAGTACAAAAGCTGAATTATATATTTATACACTTTCTCCTAAATCAAAAAAGATGGAGCAAAATCTAAATATAGGAGATGCTCATTTAATGAAACCAGTGCCTGAAAAAGAAAAAATGAATGTTTTAAACTCTGCTGATATTTTACTACATGTAGAACCAATAACGACTAAAGATCGTCTATTTTTTCGCCTATCATTCTCAACAAAACTAGTTGATTATTTTTATAATGCAAAATGTATTCTAGCTATGGGAGGTGATACAGCTTCAATGAGATATTTACAAGAAAATGATGCAGCTATTGTAGAATTAGACGAAAGAAAAATTAAAGATAAACTTATCACACTTATAAAAAATCCAAATCTAATTGAAGTCTATAGTCAAAAAGCATGGGATTGTGGAGAAAAAAATCATCAGATCAAAAACATTCAAAACAATATCTATTTAGACTTCTTAAACATCTTAAAGAAATGAATACTAACAAGCTTAATATCAGAGTAAAAAAAATACTCGGCAATACATCTAAAAAAATTATTTTCAAGTTAATGTTTCCTTTCAGGAACCACTTTCTCTTACTTAATTTTACTAATATTGCAAAAAAAAATAAAGTTAACCTAAACTATTGGTTAGAATCAGACAATCTTGGAGATACATTAACTCCTATTATTGTTAATTATCTCTTAAAGAGAAAAAATATTGATCCAAACAAAACAGTTCATGGTACAAAACATCTTTATGCTGTAGGTAGTGTGATTACGCAAGGCATGCAAGATTGTACCGTTTGGGGGAGCGGAGTATTAAATGCTCATTTAGGCTACCGCTTAGAAGGACGTAAGTTAGATATACGCTCTGTTCGTGGTCCATTCACTAGAACATATCTTCGTGATTACGGATTTCAATGTCCTGCTATTTATGGTGATCCTGCTATATTTATGCCTCTAATTTATACACCAACAGAAAATATAAAAAAAATATATAAATATGGAGTGATAATGCATATGGATCAGATAATTCCTATAGAAAAGAGGAATGATACTCTTATTATTGATATTTGTACAGCAAATTATGTAGAATTTATTAATAAAATAATGAGTTGCGAAAAAATTATATCTTCTTCACTTCACGGTATTATTTTAGCAGAAACATATGGAGTACAAGCCATCCTATTAAAACCCACAAAAGATTATTTAAAATATGATGATTGGTATTACAGTACTTTACGATATGATTATCCTACTGTAAATTCAATTGAAGAAGGAATGAGAACACCCCCAATTGCACTACCAACAAATTTAAATAAATTACGAGAAGAACAAATTAAAGCTTTTCCATATGATTTATATGAATAATCAAGTCTAACTCCATAAAATCTTCATATTTCAAAAATGAATTAACAACAAATCATTTTATAAAATAATTCATATACCAAAACAATCATGGAAAAAGAATACTGTAAACCTTGAATATTCAATCGTATTTATTCACATTAAACTATAATAGAATCAAGTAGATAAAGTTTACACATAAAGCAACAATAATTTTTTTGAGAATAAAGACTCATTAAAAATATTATAATATAATGACAAAGTGAAAAAGATTATTATAAGTCAACTTTACATACATTTTACAATAATACGATACTAATAACACACAAGATCCAAAGATATAGAAAACTTAAAATATTTTATTTATTTAGCTAAATAAAAAAGTAAGATATACCAATAGAGTTTTAAATATTATTTCTAAAAAAAATAATTATAAAAACCTATATTTATTGAATTTAAAATCACGCTATAAAATAACAAATCAAAAATTCTCCATAATAAAATATCCTCAATTTAATAAATAAAACCAAAACAATTATACATTACTTTATGAAAATCATACATATCGTACAATGTGCTGGCGGTGTAGACAGATATTTAAGTATGCTACTTCCTTTACTTGAAAAAGCAGGATTACAACAAATTCTAATCTGTTCATTCGACTACAAGAAAGAAGAATATGAAGGTAAAGTAGATGAAATAAAACAACTCAATATTGGACAATCTTTATCCCCAACCTCAGTTCTCAAAAATATCTTTTCTATTAGAAAACTGATAAAAAAGTACAAGCCTGACATCGTATATTGTCATAGCAGTATTGCTGGAGGACTAGGTAGACTAGCATGTTTAGGCTTACCAACTAAAATAGTCTATAACTCACACGGATGGGCTTTCAATATAAAATAAAAATCTTAATATTTATGGGAAGATTAAAAAGCCAGATATTTTTATATATCGAAAGGCTTCTAGCACGATGTACAGATAAAATTATTTGTATATCAGAGGCGGAACGTGTATCTGCACTAAAACATAAAATTGCAGATAATGAGAAGTTAAAAGTCATACTAAATGGCATAGATTTCAAAGCCATCGAAAGTGCCACACCTATACAACGTAAAGATTTAAATATACCAGAAGATGCATTTGTTGTCGGCATGATTGGTCGCATATCAGCGCAAAAAGCTCCTGACATTTTTATTAAAGCAGCTAAGAATATTCAGAAAAAAATTCCAAATTCTTATTTTATCATAGTAGGAGATGGAGAACAAAGAGAAGAAATAGAAAGTTATGCTCAAGAAAACAATATCAAACTATTCATATCCGGTTGGACAGATATTCCATATTCCTATCTAAAAGTTTTTGATATGGCTATGTTACTATCTAGATGGGAAGGATTTGGCTTAGCTATAGTAGAATATATGGCTGCGAAAAAAAATTTTGTTGCAACAAGAATAGATGCCATACCTACAATAGTCCGTGATGGTATAGACGGAATTCTTGTTGATGTTGATGCACCAGAACAAGCTGCCGATGCTATCATATATTTATATAAAAATAAAGAATTAGCGGAAAAAATGAAAAAAGATGCATGGGAATATGCACTTCAGAGATATGATATCCAAAGGGTTGCAGACCAACACTTAAAATTATTCAGGTCAATTACAACTAACTAATCCGCAATATAAATTATCCTTAATAAAATCTCGTAAGCGTTCTTCACTAACGCAAATTAATTTTACCACAGATAGTCAAAACTTACAAACAATGATTTTGAATATCTATTCAACAACTACAAAGCAGAAACTATACAGAATAAATGTATAAAGACACTCAATACAAATTGAAATAAACGCTTACAAAACGACTATAAATCCAAACACTAATCAACGAAATTATATATTTCTTTTTTATAATTATGGAAAATCACATCGTCATCATGGCAGGCGGCATAGGAAGCCGTTTCTGGCCTATGAGTACCCCCGAATATCCCAAACAGTTTATCGACGTAATGGGGGTTGGAAAATCGCTGATTCAGCTCACAGTGGAGCGTTTCAAGGGTATCTGCCCGAAAGAGAATTTCTGGGTGGTGACATCGGAAAAGTATGTCGACATAGTAAAGGAACAGCTTCCGCAGATTCCGGCTCAGCATATTCTGGCGGAACCGGAAGCAAGGAATACGGCGCCGTGTATCGCGTATGCGTGCTGGAAGATCCGAAAGGAGTTTCCGCAGGCGAACATCGTGGTGACGCCTTCGGACGCGCTGGTGATTGATACGGCGGAGTTTGCACGCTGCATTGCCGTAGCGCTGGAGAAGACGGCGGACTCGCAGGCTATCGTGACCTTGGGGATGAAGCCTACCCGACCGGAAACGGGTTACGGGTACATTGCTGCTCAGGGGGTGCCATTGCACTCCAGCCTGGGCAGCAAGAGTGAAACTGTGAAACT
>ENA-OPCM01002614-OPCM01002614.1-human-gut-metagenome-genome-assembly--contig:-NODE-2614-length-10055-cov-2.879400_pt1 | contig 10055 bp, 7 predicted proteins | sample MGYA00241252_ERZ501484 | MGnify/ENA primary metagenome ERZ501484 (study PRJEB25962, sample SAMEA2042583) | human gut metagenome | biome: human gut; feature: human-associated habitat; material: faeces...
TCGGTAGCTCGGTTGAGTTTGACTGGTGTTCGGTAAATGCCGTTCAGACAGCCCGCAAATTGGGTTACAAATCTATCATGATTAACTACAACCCTGAAACGGTTTCTACTGACTATGATATGTGCGACCGTCTGTACTTCGACGAGCTTTCGTTCGAACGTGTACTCGACGTAATCGATCTGGAACAACCTCGCGGTGTGATTGTCTCTGTAGGCGGACAGATTCCGAATAACCTAGCAATGAAACTTTACCGCCAGTCGGTTCCTGTATTGGGTACTTCTCCGATCTCTATCGACCGTGCTGAAAACCGTAACAAGTTCTCTGCTATGCTTGACCAACTGGGTATCGACCAGCCGGCATGGATGGAACTTACCAGTCTCGAAGAGGTGAAGGGATTCGTAGAAAAAGTAGGCTATCCGGTATTGGTTCGTCCTTCTTACGTTCTTTCGGGAGCTGCTATGAATGTTTGCTACGATGACGAAGAATTGGAAAACTTCCTGAAGATGGCTGCCGAAGTTTCTAAAGAATACCCGGTAGTTGTTTCTCAATTCCTTGAAAATACAAAAGAAATTGAATTTGACGCTGTTGCCCAGAATGGTGAAGTGGTGGAATATGCTATTTCTGAACATGTGGAATTTGCCGGTGTTCACTCCGGTGACGCTACACTGGTATTCCCGGCACAGAAGATTTACTTTGCAACGGCACGCCGTATCAAGAAAATCAGCCGTCAGATTGCCAAAGAACTTAATATCTCCGGTCCGTTCAATATCCAGTTCCTGGCTCGTAACAACGAAGTGAAAGTAATCGAATGTAACTTGCGTGCTTCTCGTAGTTTCCCGTTTGTTTCTAAAGTACTGAAACGTAACTTCATCGAAACAGCTACCCGCATCATGTTGGATGCTCCGTACTCACGTCCGGATAAATCTGCATTTGATATCGACTGGATTGGTGTAAAAGCATCTCAGTTCTCTTTCTCTCGTCTGCACAAGGCTGACCCGGTATTGGGTGTGGATATGTCTTCTACAGGTGAAGTTGGATGTATCGGTGATGATTTCTCTGAAGCATTGCTGAATGCAATGATCGCTACCGGATTCAAGATTCCTGAAAGAGCAGTAATGTTCTCTTCCGGTGCTATGAAGTCGAAAGTGGATTTGCTGGATGCCAGCCGTATGCTGTTTGCCAAGGGATATCAGATTTACGCTACTGCCGGAACTGCTGCATTTTTGAATGCTCATGGAGTAGATGCGACTCCGGTTTACTGGCCGGATGAGAAACCTGGTGCAGAGAATAATGTAATGAAGATGATCGCTGACCATAAGTTTGACCTGATCGTAAACATTCCGAAGAATCATAGTAAGCGTGAATTGACGAACGGCTATCGTATCCGTCGTGGTGCAATCGATCACAACATTCCATTGATTACAAATGCTCGTCTGGCAAGTGCCTTTATCGAAGCATTCTGCGAATTAAAATTAGGTGATATTCAGATCAAGAGCTGGCAGGAATATAAATAAACTGTTTTAGTCGTTTATTAGATAAAAAGAACTCTTTCTTTGGCTTGTTCAAAGAGAGGGTTCTTTTTTTATGTGCCTTGCTACTGATAGTTCCGCGCTGCGAAACTAGAGTTTCGTCGGTGTGAAACTAAAGTTTCAGTGGCTGGAAACTAACTAAACTAAGGTTTCCTGTCTTCATCATCCGTAAGCACTCATTGTATGGCTGTGCCTTTCTCTTTCCTCTCTAGGGGGTATAGAGAATCTCTTCATCAAAAAAATTATTATTCTTTATTATTGTTGATAGGTAATAGTGACATATAATTTGTTTCTCCTGCCGTTAATTTAGTTAAAATCTCCGCTATATATTTCACCGGCCGTAATCCATTCATCTTACATGTTTCAATAATCGAATATAGCATAGAAGCATTCTTTGCCCCTAGTTCAGAACCGCAAAACAGATAATTCTTCCGTCCCATGCAAATGGGTTTCATCATCCTCTCGGCCGGATTATTATCTATTTCCGCCTTTCCATTTTGCACATAACGCGATACTGCTTCCCATTCATTGACAGCATATCTGACCGCTTTTAGAAAAAGGTTGGCTGTATCCCCGCGGGTTTGCTCAAAAACAGGTTTTATCATCTGCCATATTTCTGCCAATATAGGAATTGCCCTCTTCTGACGTTCCATCCTGCGTTCATCTTCGGAGAGAAGATTAATTCTGCAATCCGCCTCCACCCAGTATAGGTTTGATATCAGGTTAATTATGTCTGCAGACCGATGGTCGGTCTGTAATGCATCGACAAACTTTCGCCTGACGTGTGCCATACATCCGTACCGTGTTATTGAGGAATCTTCCCGTTCAAACATTTTATAGACATTGTAGCCGTCGGTGGTGACACTTCCCCGGAAGCCTGCGAAGAACTTTTGGGCGACCTTCATGCTACGGCTGCCGTTGTCATACAGATAATAGGCTATTTTCCGGTCGGGATTCTTTATTCCCCAAATGTATTGTTTACGGTATTCATACTTACCCTTCTGCTGATTGTACACTCTGACCTGTTCGGTAGTCTCATCACTGAACAGCATGCTTCCGGGTGTGAGAAGCAACTGCCGGAAAGGTTCCTCAAGCTTGCACAACTCCTTCATGTGCCTCTTTATCCAGGCCAAAACGGTAGAGGTGTTGAAACGTGCACCGGCATCCTTGAGACGGTCTACGACCCGTTCAAGAGACAAACCGTACTGGTATTTGTCAACCAAAATGCGGGCCATCAGTTCAAAATCCACAGGATATCCTTCAAGGACGTTCTCAAACGGTCTGCGGGTATCATTTTTGTCTGTAGGCTGATAATAGTTCGAGATGTTTCCCTGTGTATCCACCAGCCGTACAAGTTTGAATACATGTTTGACCACTTGATGTTGAATCGAGTATTGAATCCATTCACGTATGCCTATCTTGCGTGCACCCGAAGGGATATCCGATTCATCACAGTAATGTACCACCACATTCTCCGCACCGGTGGACTGCTTGCCATAATCCTTACGGCAGGAAGGGGATTCAGACCGGGGAGCGGCCTCAGAAGAGGCTGATTCCGCAGCTTTCTGCTCCAAGTCTTCAACCGGAGCCGAAGGAGCGGATCCGTCAAAATCATCCTTATCCTCTTTGAGGTCTTTTTGCTTCATTGCGGACAAGGAAGATTTCTTCTCGGATTTACGCCCGTATAACTGCCGTTTCTGTCTGGCAATCTCATAAAGTTCATCAGCGCGCGTATTCTCGAGTGCTTCAAGGGCACTGGAAAGCTCCTGTATTTTCTCTTCTGCGGCTGACTTGGCCTCAAGGGCCCGGGAAAGACGGTTGGAAAGCGTCTTGTTGTCATGTCTCATGCTTTTCAGTTCCTCAAGTGCCCTGTCAAGTTTAGACAGGATCTGCATATTACCCGACTGCTGTTCACGCTGTAAGTCGTCAAGCAGGTTTCGAAGCCGCAGGATCTCATCATCCTTTGACAGTAGCTGGGCGATTAATATGTTGATCGTTTCCTTGTCTTCCATGTCGCAAATATACAAAATAAAGCTGACTTATGCAAGATTTTAAACATATTAATATATTGATAATCAAATATATAACCTCGTACAATCGATTGTTCTGTAACCTCGTACTACCCTACGAGTAATTCTTTGCGGACAGTACCCTGGAGCAGAACCACGAGTTTCTCCCAACCGATTTCATAACGATGACTGGCCTTGCAGAAAACAGGTAGGAGGAAACGGTCTTTGTCCAGCTTCTTCCAATAAAGCACGTATCCCCCTGTATCATGATGAAGGATTTTGATGTTCCGCCGGTCCTTGCTCAAAAAGATGAAAATATCCCCTGCGGAGGGCTCTTTACCCATTATTTTGCGTACCAGTTCGGCAAGGGTGAAAATACCTTTTCGCATATCTACCGGACCTTCGCACAGGTAGAAGCGCATGCTGGGATTCAGCCCTAACATAATGTTCCCAGGTTTTGAAGCAGAGCTGTTATGCTCTCAAGATTAGTGTTACATTTTCGGATCTCAACTCCATTGCCCAGTTTTAGACGAAACGAAACAATCTCAAAGTTGTCCGATTTGACAGATTTGGGAGATGATGTACAACGTGAATGACCGGAGGGGGAACCGTTCACATGAATGGGGGCCAGTTGCACATCGGAAGGGGAAGTTGAGTTACCCAGTTGGCACTTGTAATGACGATACCAGCCAAGGAATTTATAATAATCAACGCCAAAACGATGGCAATACTCCAAAAGAGAGACTTGGCAACCACTGTCGGATGACTGATAAGCAGAAAGAATCTCTAAAAAACAATCAGTAGAGTCCATAAGAATAAAATTTTAAGTTCTGTGCAAAGGTAAAGCTGACTGATAGGATAAACAAGAACCATACAATGAGTGCTTACCGTTGAAACAATGTGTTCTTATACTGTGACTAATGCTCTATACAAAAGATAAGAGGTGTTGCTACTATAAAAGAAAGTTGCAGATGTGTGTAAGATAAAACATCTTGCACGCATCTGCAACGGTATCTTGCACAGGTTTATACTGCTATTAATCAAATAGATAAACTCTGGTTATTGTAGGGTGCAAGATAAAATCGAACACTAAAAGGTTCTGTGGAAGTTCCGGAAGTTATCCCAAAAGCTCTTTTACTTTTGCGGAAATGGCACGTCCTTCTGCAAGTCCTGCCAGCTTCTTGGAGGCAACTCCCATGACCTTACCCATGTCTTTACCGCTCGTAGCACCTGTCTCTGCGATGATTTCCTTCAAAGCAGCTTCCAGTTCTTCGGCACTCATCTGTTTCGGCAGGTATTTTTCCATAACGGCTACCTGACCCAATTCTACGTCAGCCAAGTCCTGACGACCCTGTCCGATATAGATTTCAGCAGAATCTTTTCCTTGTTTCACAAGTTTCTGGATAATCTTCAGAGCAGCATCATCTGTCAATATATCGTTAGCTCCCGGAGCTGTCTTAGCTTCGAGGAAGAACTTCTTTATATTTCTCAAAGTTTCGAGGGCTACTTTATCTTTCGCCTTCATTGCGTTTTTAATGTCTTCGCTGACTTGATCGAATAAATCCATACTATTATAATTATAAATTGAAGATTAAAAATTAGATCTGAAGCCTGATGCTGTGGGACTATAATTTTCGTTCTTAAGCTCTTTGTTTAGAATGTAATTACGCCGTTATCATCCGTAGCTTCTTCTGTTGCCACTTCTTCTTCCAATGCAGCTTTTGTCCGGATTTTAGTAAGAGTCGTCTTATCACGCATGTACGTGGGAGAATCTTCTACCATGGCGATGATATCGTCGTTGTCCAGATCTTCCGTGTTGAAAAGATAGATGTGGCGGCGTTTGCGGAGGCTCTTGCTTCCGATATTGCTGGCGCTTTCGCCGTATGCCTTGCGGATACGTTCTTTGTTCTTCTCTTTCTCTTCTTCCAGTTGCAGTTGACGTTCTTCCTCTTCCTGGCTGCGTGCAGCATGCAAGCTGTCCATTCCGGGAACGTCTTCCACACCGAATCCGGTTGCCAATACGGTGATTTTTACTCTTGTTTCCAGTGAGTTGTCGATGGCAACACCCCAAATCACTTCCACCCCTTCGCGGAATTTGCTCATGAACTCGTGTATCTCGTTCATTTCCTCCATCATCAGTTCCGACGACGGGCAGAAAGATACGTTCAACATTACTTTCTTGGCATTGAAGATATCATTGTTGTTGAGCAACGGAGAATGCAGGGCATCGTCGATTGCTTTCGTCACACGATTTTCTCCTTCGCCGAATCCGGTACTCATGATTGCTACTCCACCATCTTTCAGGATGGTTTTCACATCGGCAAAGTCAAGATTGACTGTACCCCGCATGGTAATAATCTCGGCAATGCTCTTGGCAGCAATGGAAAGAGTATCATCGGCTTTGCCGAAGGCGTTCATAAAAGTAAGGTCGGCGTATATTTCGCGCAGGCGTTCGTTGTTGATAACCAGCAAGGCATCAACATGCTGGGCGATACGCTCTACGCCGTCCAGTGCCTGGATAATTTTCTTTTCTCCTTCGAAGATAAAGGGGATGGTGACGATGCCGACAGTCAGAATATCCATTTCCTTCGCAATGCGGGCGATGACCGGTGCAGCTCCTGTTCCGGTTCCTCCTCCCATTCCGGCGGTGATGAATACCATCTTGGTGCCGTCGTTCAGCATATTCTTGATGTCTTCGATGCTCTCTTCGGCTGCCTTGCGGGCACGGGCAGGGCCGGCTCCAAGCCCTTGCGTGATGCTACGGCCCAGTTGCAGTTTCACCGGGACAGGTGATTCGGCTAATGCCTGGTTGTCCGTGTTACAAAGAACGAACGTTACATCATGGATGCCTTCCCGGTACATGTGGTTTACAGCGTTACCACCACCACCACCTACACCAATCACTTTGATGATCTTCGGTGAATCTGTCGGGAAATCGAATTGTACTATCTCGTCCATATCTTGATTGAATTATGAATTACGAATTATGAATATTGATTAACAAGCTGCTGAAGGTTACTTCATATCGTCGTCGGAAAAGATTTCTTTCGTCAACGAATCGATCTTGCGTTGAATCCAACTCGGACCTGCTTCTCTTTTCCGTCTTTCTTTCTCTTCCTTTTCCTTTTGCTTGCGAAGTTTTTCCGCTTCTTTGGCGGCTAGCTTGGCTTCCCGCTCTTCTTCTTCTTTCTTGAGACGGGCGATGCGGGCCTGTTCTTTCAGTTCCTGATCGTCCTCAAACATATCCACTGTCTTATGCACTTCCGGCTCCGGTTTGGAGACTGATGGTGCAGGAGCAGCTTGCGGAGCAGTTTCCGTCAGGCAGCAGTTCTGGTTACCTTCAAACAGGAGCCCGAACAAAGTGTTCTGCGAACCGTCTTTCTTCAGTATGTTGTTGGGCGCATGAACCGTATTGCGTGGGAGTTTCGCCATCCGTATCTTTTCTATCTTGCTGCGTTTGCGCAAGGTTTCGTCCAGATTCTTCAGGTTGGCGGCCCCTCCTGTCAAGATGATTCCTGCCAGCAATTTGTCCTCGTAGCTCGATAGTTGTATCTGGTTCCATACGTTGGCAACGATTTCCTCGGCACGGGCTTCGATGATATTGTTAAGATCCGCCACTTTGATGATACGGTTGTCATCATCCAGTTTGCAGGTTGCTTCTTCCTGTTCGGGGTCCTCTTCATAGAGGGCGTCACCGTAGGCTTTTTTCAGGCGTTCGGCTTCTTCCTCCTCCATTTGCAGGGTGGTGATGTCACGCGTGATGCTGTTGCCTCCCAAAGGCAATACAGTCAGGAAACGGAGAATGTTATTCTTATATACAGAGATGGTAGTTGTGTCTGCTCCGAAGTCGATCAGTGCACAACCCGAACGGCGTTCGCTTTCTGTCAGTACGGCATTTGCGGTTACTAACGGAGCGATCAGTTGGTCGGCAATATCAATTTTAGCCTGTTGGAAACAGTGCTCCAAGTTCTTACGTACGGAAGCACGGGCAACGATATTGAGGAAACGTCCTTCGATGTGGCTTCCTACCAGACCTACCGGATTGGCTTGCAGGTTATTACCTACCTTATATTCTTGTGGAGCTACGTCCAATATATCCATATCGACCACCGGGATGGCAATGTTCTCATCACCGATAGCGCTTACAAGCTCTTCGGATATGATAGCTTCTTCCTCCAGGTCGCGGCTTACTACATTGCGGACGGTGCGGAGTGATTGTCCGCCGATGCCTACATATACCTTGGCAATTGAGTTTTTCAACTCACCTTCCAGTCTGTTGATGATTGAAGTCAGGCTTTGCGCTGTCTTGTCCAGGTTAAAGATCACTCCTTTACGAATGAACGTAGAAGAGTCTTCCTGGGCATACGCTAATACCTGCATGCTTCCGTCACTGTTCTTTTTTCCGGCCACACCGGTTATCTTCGATGAACCAAGTTCAATAGCGGCGATAAATTCTGTTGTTGCCATAGGGTTATTTTATTTACTATTTACAATTTACTATATAGAGAGACTGTTTACTTATCATCTATCACTTATCAACTACTCTCGTTTTGTACAGATAATCTGGTTGCTGAATTCGAGATTGATACGTGAATATTTGTTCCAGCCTACCCGGTTGAGTCCTTTTTTGTAGAACTCCTTCAAACGTGCCAGTTTATCTTCAAAGTTCTCCAGTTTTCCGAGATAGACCAGATGGTCTCCCACACGCGGCACCAATTCGATGTTCTGGTCGGGCAACACATGGATCTGCTCTATCTGGGCGTCCCAGAATTTATTATTATGCAAAAATACACCAAACTTATATAAATCCTTCATTGCAAACGACTTTTCTACGTTTCCGGTGACAATTACCCGGTGAGCGACGCATTTTGCTTCCGGTGGCATGATAGTTCCTTTGTTGTCAAGGTAGTAGTTTTGGCCGTTGGCGCTCATGACCCGGAGGATAGGAATACGTTGTGTCACTTCCACGCACACTTTGCCGCTGGGTGTTTTGTAGCATTCGGCTTCGTCAATCAACGGATGTTTGCTTAGTTCCCGTTCCAGTGACTTGGTGGAGATGCGTTCCATCTTCTTTCCGATGGGGTAGATCCCTTTCTGCTGAAGGATACCTTTCAGCTCTTCTTTGGTGATGAAGCCGGCGTATGCGGTATCCTTGATAACCAATTCCATGTCACGGCAGGTCTGGTCGGCAGGCTTGCGGTTGAAAGCGGTGATAGCTACGGCAAGGTAAGCTATGAGCACCAGCATGACGATGGATAGAAGGATTCTTTTAATCATAATCAAAAATTAAAGATTAAAAATTAAAATGCTTGCACTGTTTCGGACAGGCTGCCGGATGATTATTCATTTATCTTTTTTCTAATAATTCCTTTATTTCGGGGACATAGTTATCGATGTCTCCGGCTCCTAAAGTAATTAATACTTCAATGTTTTTATCTTTCAGAATGTTCAGTATCTCTTCCTTTTTGCACATACTTTTTTCGATACCCGGACGGAGATTATCATAAATCAGTTTGCTGGTGACGCCCGGAATTGGTGCTTCACGTGCCGGGTAGATGTCTACCAGAATCACTTCGTCGAGTAGCGACAGGCTATCGGCAAAATCCTGATAGAAGTCGCGGGTGCGGGTATAGAGATGAGGCTGGAAGATGGCTGTGATCTTCTTGTCCTTGTAAAGTTCGCGCATAGACAACACGCTCTGTTTGATTTCAGAGGGGTGGTGTGCGTAGTCACTTAGAAAGACAATCCGGTCGTTCTTGAGTTTGAAGTCGAACCGGCGGTCTACTCCTCGGAAACTTGCCATACCTCTTTTAATTTCTTCATCGGTCACCCCGTTGAGGTGTGCCAATGCCATGGCGGCTACGCCGTTCTCTATGTTGATGCTTACCGGAATTCCCAGTTGGATGTCGTTGATACGGGTGTCCGGAGCAACAAAGTCGATGAATATCTCTCCGTTTCCGATGCGGATGTTTTCTGCATGGAAGTCGCCTTCGTCACGTGAGTAAGTGTAGACACGAACGTCCGGCTGCACTTTGGGTTGCAGAGAGATGCCTTTACGGATAATCAGTGCGCCACCCGGTTGGATTAGCGTGGTGTAATGTTCGAAACTTTCCAGGTAGGCTTGCTCTGTTCCGTAGATGTCCAGATGATCGGGGTCGGTAGACGTGATTACGGTCATATAGGGTGACAGCCAGTGGAAAGAACGGTCGAATTCATCCGCTTCAATCACAGTGTAAGGACTTGCTTGAGAGAGCAGTAGGTTGGTGCCGTAATTCTTTGAGATTCCTCCGAGAAAAGCGGTACATTCCACGTGCGACTGGTGGAACAGATGAGCTGTCATAGTCGATGTGGTTGTTTTCCCGTGAGTACCTGCTACGCACAGACCTTTGCTCGAATGGGTAATCGTTCCCAATACTTGGGCGCGTTTCTGTATTTCGAATCCGTTGTTGCGGAAATAAACGAGTTCTTCGTGTTCCTGCGGAACGGCCGGAGTGTATATGACTAACGTACTTTCCTT
>ENA-OPCM01002635-OPCM01002635.1-human-gut-metagenome-genome-assembly--contig:-NODE-2635-length-10005-cov-2.057085_pt1 | contig 10005 bp, 4 predicted proteins | sample MGYA00241252_ERZ501484 | MGnify/ENA primary metagenome ERZ501484 (study PRJEB25962, sample SAMEA2042583) | human gut metagenome | biome: human gut; feature: human-associated habitat; material: faeces...
ATGATATTTTCTATCGTGAGCTGATTTCCAACGGATGCGACGCGATCACGAAGCTGAAAAAGCTGGCGCTGATGGGCGAGTATGCTGGAGCGAAAAGCAACCCGGAGGTGATAGCACCGCTGAACAAGTTGAAGTCGCTTATCGGTAATAATGGCGGCGGAGGTGGCGGCGTGTACGAGCTGAAGGTTAAAGGCAGAGACCTTGTGGCGGTGCTTGCCAACGAGACGAGAATAAACAGAAAAGGAACGAATATCAAAATATAAGGAGCATGTATCTGCACGGACATTTTTACAACCAAAAGGAAGAGCGCATCGAGGTGCATATACTGACTGGTGGTGACCGTATTAAGGAAACTGTCATTGGTGAGAAGAATGGGGAACTGTCGTTTACTGATGATCCAGTGGAACTGACGAGTCAAGTGAACGATACGTTTGACCACTTGCTCTGCCAGCAGGCTACTGTACGCCTTCTGGCGCGGAACTTCGTGCCGGACTTCTTTTGTGCCTCATGCCGTGACGCTGTGGTGAACATCTACCGTGAGGGGAAATGTCTCTTTGCCGGATTTATCGAACCGCAGAGCTATTCGCAGGGCTACAACGAGGAGTTTGACGAGATAGAGTTGAGCTGCATCGATGCGCTGACGGCATTGCAATATGCTAAATATCGTGATGTCGGCTCGCTCGGTGTACTGTATAATGTAGTAAAGGCGGAGGCGGAACAGCGCACATTCTTGGCGATGCTGAAAGAGATATTGGGTGGTGTGACGACTGAGCTTGACATCGTGGGTGGTAATGCCATGCGCTACCTATACGATGGAAGTAAGGCTGTGGATGATTTGGCAGGTAACCGCTATGCGATATTCGGGCAGCTGACGGTGAGCGAGTTGCTTTTTCTTGGTGATGAGGAGGATGACGTATGGCAGCAGGATGAGGTGTTGGAGGAGATACTGAAGTACCTGAACCTTCACATTGTGCAAGATGGGCTCACGTTTTATCTGTTCTCCTGGGAGAGCGTAAAGGGCGACGAACGCATTTACTGGCGAGATTTGCTGACTGGTGCAAGCGTGACGACAGCCCGGCAGACAACGGACATCGTGACTGGTTTAGTGACAGACACGGATACGACGATAAGCGTAGGCGAGGTGTACAATAAAATTATGCTGACTGCCAAGGTGGAGAGTATGGAGAGCGTGATTGAGAGTCCGCTGGACAACGATCTGCTGAAAAGTCCATTCAGCAACAAGCAGAAGTATATGACGGAATACAGTAGTGACGGAGAGGGAACGAAAGCGATAAATGCCTTTGATGCTATGACTCACGGACAGGAAACCTCCTATAGTGGTGGCTGCGTGACTGACTGGTATGTGCAGATGATGAACAACAGTCAGTGGCTGTTCCCAAAGAGCGGGAGCGGTAATCTGATGGAGGAATACTGTAGTGAGGGGAGAAACCAACATTTACTGCCGAACTTTTTGGCGAAGAACCAAGGCGCTGCTATCATGGCTCTTGGTAAGGTGGAGAAGAAGACGGATGGTAAGGACAACTCTCCGACATCGAAAGTGGAAATGACGAACTACCTGGTGGTGAGTGTGAACGGCAACTGTGACGACAAGGAAGCAACCACCTATCCGAATGCCAACTCACTAAAGGCAGACATACCGAGGGCCGTGTATAACGGCAGCATGACTGGTGGTGTCTTTTCGCCTACAGACGAGGGCACGACGAACTACATCGTGCTGAGCGGAAAACTGGTGCTGAACCCAGTGATGGCATTGACGGACACCTACAAAGCAATATACAACTATGACGGTGGAATATGGGGAAACATTTTTTCAGGTATCAATAAATGGTCGGGCATGACGGTGCCGAGCCGAAACAACGGTGACGGGCGATACTACACGCAGCAGTGGTGGAAGGCGGCAACGCCTAACGAGACCGTGGTATGGGATATGGAAACGGCGCACGGCTTTGTTCCGTTCACAGATACCGGTCCTCAGTTGTATGAGTTCAAGTATAGTGCCATCGGAGACGGCCGCGACCATATATCAAAGGTGGGTATACTGGCATGTATGCTGATAATAGGAGATAAGTGCGTTGTGGAAAAAGGCACGGAAGGACAGGTGACGGACTTCGAATGGCGGAAGTACAAAACGCTGGAGGAGTGTTCCAATGAGGACGAATACTACCAGCAGTGTTTCACGATAGGTTTTGACCCGAAAATCGGTGACAAGATAGTTGGTACCAAGTTCGATTTGCAAAACAACGTGAACTATGAGCTCGGCATCGATGCAGAGGGTATAGCGATACCAATCAAAAAGGCAGATAAAGTGAGCGGTAGGGTAAAGTTTATGATCCTGGGACCAGTGAACGCATTGTGGGACGTGGTGACGAGACGGCACAAGACGTGGTTCAGACACACGAAATGGAACAGTACAACGATACCACTGCTGGCACACGTGAGTAGCATCATGGTGGAGCAGTTTGAAGTGAAGATATACAGCGACAACGGACTGGTGAACAACACTGGTGATAATGACCTCGTTTACATGAGCGACACGAAGGAGAGTTTTGTGAACGTGAAGGATGACATCGAAATGAAGATAAACTCAGCACTGACAGCAGCGGAGTGCCAGGCTTTGGACGTGACGGACAGCGTGAAGATGAGCACCCCATTGAACACGTTGACAGGAGAGGGACTGTTGGCGGTATATGACTATTCGAGGGGTATGAGCGCTAAGCCTGAGCAGTTGTATGTGGACTACTATTACAAAGAGTGGCATGCACCAAGGGTTGTTATGACGCAGAAGTTGACGGATACAGATGGTGGCATCGTGAGTTTGTTCGCTCACTATCGCCATCCCATGATGGATAAAACCTTCTTCGTGCAGGGCATCAGTCGCAACCTTGAGGAAGGATATGCAGAAATGACACTTAAGGAGATTGAGCAATGATAGACATCAAGGTAATAAAGAAACCAAAGAACGAGGGCAGTACGTCGGCACTGAGAACGAGCGGCACCGCTTACGGCGGCATGGCTGTGAAGGAGGCTGCGCATGCTGCTAAGGCTGACATCGCAGAACTGGCGAAGGAGGCTATCCATGCCAAGGACAGCGACCATGCGATGGAAGCAGACCACTCAAAGGAGGCAGACCATGCTGTGAAGGCAGATGAGTCGAAACATGCACTGGAGGCGGACCACGCCAAGGAAGCAGACAATGCAGACAAGTGGGATTACCATGAGTTTGATGATTATCTGAATCAGCCAGTGAGAAAGACTGATGGTGTGACCTTTGACTCCGTGACCTCGGACAGCATAAGGAGCGCGGGGCAGTTTGTGGACGGACTGCTGGGCGCAGGGTTTCAACTGTGGAAAGGTGAGGATGGGCGTACCTACCTGACGGTGGATAAACTGACGGTGAGGCATACGATGGCCGTGTTGGAGCTGCTCATCGAGAAGGTGAGGAGTGTGGGCGGTCAGATATGCGTGAGCGCGGCCAACGGACGCATCAAGACCGTGGAGGAATCGGGCGGGCACTATCTTATCACCTTCGAGCAGGAGAATATGTTTGTACAGCACGACCTGGTGCGCTGCCAGACATTCACGGGCAAGGATATGCGGAGCTACTGGGTGGAAGTGACCGATGTTACGGAGACTGGCATCGTGGTGGTGAAGGAGGAGTTCGAGGGCGTGGAACCGAAGGAGGGTGATGAGTGTGTGCTGATGGGCAACACGGCGAACTCCGACCGCCAGAATATGGTGCTCATATCGGCCACCGAGGACGGTCAGCCGAGAGTTGATGTGATGGACGGTGTGAGTGGCAAGACCTTTGACAACGCTTTGCGTGCAAGGCTCGGTAACCTGGACGGCATTAAGGACGACAAGTTTCCGGCAGACCGCCAACCACGGGGCAACGGACTGTATGCAGACAACGCCTATATGAAGGGAACCTTCGTGTTGGAGACTGGTGAGGACGTGAAGACTCGTTTTGAGATAACGGAGGGCAAAGTGCAGAGCGCGATTGACAGCGTGAGGAATGATTTCCTAAGCGAAAAGGGATACCTGAACAACCCGACGTTTGCATCGGGACTGGAGAAGTGGAACTCGGAGAATGAGACGGTGTTCTTTCTTGTCGGCAACAGGTGGATATGGGCCAACGGCGCAGCACTATCGAAGAAGGGTGACGGTGCGAGCGTGGTGACAGACATGGGACGCAAGGTGGTGCGGATACGCAACAAGTATATCCGCCAGAAACATGAGAATCTACGCTTTGTGCCGACCTTTCCGACAAACAGCACCGGAAAGAAGGAAGCCTTGCCAGTGTATCTGAGTTTCTTTTATCGCTGCGCAAAGGCAGGCACGCTGAAGATAGGTTTTGAGAATGTTGACAAGACGGGCTTTGCGGACTTCAACAGTATGGAGGTAAGCGAGGAAATCGCTGCTACCGGCGGCTATGTGCAATACACCTGCAGCGGACTGTGGAACGGCACGGGCGACTTCAAGCTGGAGTTTGACGGCGACATCTATCTGTATATGCTGGTGTTGAGCACAGACAAGATTGAGGCGCTGACGTACAAGTACAAAACGCTGTTTGAGCAGTCGGAGCGACTGGTGAAAATATCGGCAGCCGTGTATGACAAGGACGAGCGGGCACTGGAAGAGACGGGCTTAATCGTTACCTCCAAGGTGTCGGGGCTGTATGCAATCGATGTGGACGGCAACCTGAAATCCTTTGTCGGTGCCGGTCAGGACGGCGTTAAGATAAAAGCATCAAATATACAGCTGGAGGGACTTGTAACCGCTAACGAGAATTTCAAGATATTGAAAGATGGCAGCATCGAGGCGAAGAACGGAAAGTTTACGGGTGAAATAGAATCATATAAAGGCACCATAGGCGGCTTCACCATAGGTAACGGACGTATCGGATCGGAAGCCACGCAGAGCGGTGAGGGCGGTTCCCTCGCCATATATAGCAATTTCTTCCGTGTGGGTGGTAATGATGGCTATGTGATGTTCGGCAACGATGTAATACCGGGAACGGCAGGCGGTGCGTTCACAGCCACCGGGCGTATCGTAAATGAACACCCAAACACATATGGGAACTATGGCTTGGACCAGGCGAATTACGGTCTGTTTATCCATGTATCAGGCGGAACTAAGAACTACGGTATTTGGTCAAATGCTGCGCTGATGGCACCGTCCTTTGTGAACACCAAGGCCAAGATACTGACCTTTGACCCGAATGCGACTTCTTATTCGGTTGATTTCTCGCAGGCCAACGTGATTTTGATGTACTTCAAGAAAGATAAGTCGTCAGGCGTGGAGGTAACGCTTCCAAGCGAGTCATCAGTGGCTGAAAAATTCGGATTAACCGAACTTCCTGAGGACTTTGCCACGGTTGTGACATTCCGGGTGCGTGCTGGGTCATTACCCATAACGCTGGACGGAATCTACGACCACAATGAGAACCTCACAAACTACAAAATGGCGGAAGGTGACAGCGTGACCGTGCTCATTAGCAAGGTGGACGGCTTCCGATACCAGATACTGAATCATTCAAGTTAAAAACAGAGATACGATGAAAAGGATAGACTTCGAGCATTTCAATGTTTATACATCGGTCAGTCGCAAGGTGGCACGGCCAATGGATGTGCGCGAAACATTTGCGGACATGATTTACAACAACGTGAACGGCATCAAGGCACATGCCCTCGCCCTGAAGATATACGAGAATAAGGGTGCAGTTGAATACACCGATGAGGAGGTGCAACTGATACGCACTGTTGCCGAGCAACTGTGTGTGCCCGGCTTCATTGACGGATTGAACGAACAAATAGGCAATAACAACAAAACCGAATGACTATGGCACTGACAGAAGAAGAGAAAAAGGAACTGGTCCAGGATGTGGTGAACCAGATAAAGACAGACAGCCAGAGTGTGGATGAGCTGGAAACGGTGAGCACTCTGGACGGTGTGGTGAGCCTCCCTGCCATGAGAGGCGAGACGGTGGTGAGCGCCCCGTTGAAACTGCTGTCGAAACCTGCGGAGGATGCAGCTGCTGTCGCCAAGGCTTCTGCTGCTGTGGCTGACGCATCGGCAAAGAAAGCAGATACGGCAGCAGCAACAGCGAAGGCTGCGGCCAAAACCGCCAATGATGCGGCAAACAAGGCCACGGATGCCGCCCAGAAGACCAACGCTGCTGTGGCAAAGGCAGAGAGCGTGGAATCGGAGTACAAGGACACGGCACTGGCTGCGAGGAACGGCGCGACAGCGCGGTTTGACGGGCTGGTGGAAGGCGTGGAGATACGACTTGTATCATACCCCCAGATAGACGGTGTGTACTATGACACGGTGAACAAATCCTTCTGCGGGAAGAATGGTAACATATACTGCAATAACTGGCCTGGCGCAGACATGTACATGAACGATGCGCGCACGGAAGTACTGAAAGACAAGGCGTATGTGTGCGGTGGCGTGGTGTATGTGTGGAGCGACGAGGAAGAGAACCTGGTGGAGATAAGCGGAAGCGGCGGTGGCAACACCTATAACGTGACGGAGCAGGTTCCACTGGAGAGCGGATATTATACGCTTGAGACCGCCATAGCAGCCGTGGAAGGAAAGGCACGTGCGAAGGGACGCTGCATCACCTACGAGACGGCACAGGGCAAATGGGAGACCAAGCAGTTCAAGGGCACGAACATCGAGAGCTGGGAGCAGGCGGCGAGCTGGGAGGACTTTGGCGGCGACGGCACGGTGAAGAGCGTGACGCTGAACGGCAAGAAGCTGGAGCCTGGCGAGGACGGCAACGTTGCCATCACCATCAGCGAGACTGAGGTGGACGAGAGCCTGAACGTAAGTTCGACGAACCCGGTGCAGAACGCGGCGGTGGCGGCGAAGCTGATGGAGATAGAGGCGAGCACCGTCTTGGGCATGAATGCCGAACTGAGTGAAGACGGCAGCAGCGTGCGCCTGGCACTGACCAACAAGAGCGGTGCAGAGATAGCGTCTGCGGACATTCCGGCAGGAGGCGGCGGAGGCGGTGACGCTTCGACCACGAAAATCGTGCTGGATGCAGCCGTCAGCAAGACCATCATCAAGGAAGGTGACAGCGCGATGCTGACATGGACGTATGACCACCAGTACAGCAGCGGTGACGAGAAAGGCACATCCACGGGCCAGAAGGCAACAGTCAGCATTGAGATGAAGAGGGGCGCGACCGTGATGTATGCAGACACGCAGCATGATGTGAGCAAGGGAACCTATACCATGGATCTGACGAAATACCTGCTGCTCGGAACGACAGACATCTATGTGAGGGCTACCACAACCGACCCGACCACCGGCAAGACACAGACGAGGCAGAGCTATGTGAGCGTGAAGGCTGTGACCCTTGCGCTGAGCAGCAGCTTCAACATAGCCGAGTGTGTCGCCAAGGGCGGCTACGGCGTGAGCGAGGCGGTGAGCATCCCCTTTACGGTGAGCGGAAGCGGCGACAAAACCGTGACGCTGTATCTGGACGGACATCAGTGGGACTCGCAGACGGTGAAAAGAAGCGGCACGACGAACGGCAGTTTCTCCTTGTCGATGTCGGGAGTGAGCATCGGCCGGTGCAGATCGTCGCCGAGATGGAGGCGAGCGCGGAGCTGACGCTGAAGAGTGAGAGCATCTACTTTGACATTCTGAAGGCCGGACATAACGCCCCGTATATCGGCACGAAGCTGACCTTCGGTGACGGACGCATTTTTGCGGACGACCATCTGACCCCGACTATTGAAACCGGACAGTATGAGCAGGTGAGATTTGACTTTGTGGCGTATGACCCGACAACGACCCCGGCGACCGTGGGTGTGTGGCGAGACGGCATTCATACGCAGACGGTGAGCGTTCCGAGGACGACGCAGGTATATACAAACCGTTTCCTGGAGCAGGGCGACGTGGCCATGGTGCTGAAGTGCGGCACTACGGAATACAAGCTGAACGTGAAGGTGACGGAGAGCGGCATTGACCTGAGCGAGGCGACAGCCGGACTCGTACTGAAACTGACGGCAGCCGGCAGAAGCAATGCCGAGAGCGAGCCTGCTGAATGGCGTTATAACGACGTTCAAACGGTATTTGAAGGTTTTGACTGGCAGAGCAACGGCTGGACGGGCGATGCCTTGAAGCTGACGAACGGCGCGAATGTTGAAATCGGGTACAAGCCTTTCGGCAACGACGCAACCACCACGGGCGCAACCTACGAGATGGAGCTGACATGCACGAACGTGACCGACCGCAGGGGTACGGTGGTGGACTGCATGACCGGCGGTGTGGGCTTCAGACTGACGACGCAGGAGGCACTGATGCGGACGGGCGCAGGTTCGGAAGTGGGCACGAAGTTCGCGAGCGGTATGACACTGAAGATAGCCTTCGTGGTGCAGGAGAAGAAGGGTAACCGACTGATGGCGCTGTATGTTAACGGCATCCTATGCGGTGCGAAGCAGTATGCCTCGACGGATTCGCTGCTCCAGGCAGAACCGACGAACATCATGATCACGAGCGAGAGCGCGGATGTGGAGGTGCGGAACCTGCGCGTGTATAACCGTGCCTTGGGCGATGATGAGGAACTGGCGAACTACATGGTGGACCGCCCGACGAGCGACGAGATGGTGGTGCTGTTCGAGAAGAACCAGGTGATGGACGACGAGGGCACTGATGTCGATATAGACAAACTGCGTGCGATGGGCAAGAGCGTGATGAGGATCGTGGGCGACGTGAACCTGGTGAACCAGACGAACAACAAGAAGTTTGAGGTTCCGGTGGACATCTACTTCTACTCTGCCTACGGTAAGGAGTATGACTTCATCATCTACCAGTGCGGACTGAGAATACAAGGCACCTCATCGACGACCTACCCGAGAAAGAACTACCGCATCTACTTCAGCCGCTCGACGAAGTACGGCACTAAGCTGTATGTGAACGGTGTGGAGGTCGCGGACTTCAAATATTCGTTCAAACCAGGTGCAAGACCGATAGACATATTCTGTCTGAAGGCGGACTTCTCAGACTCTTCATCTACGCACAATACGGGTGCGGTGAGAGTGGTGAACGACATCTGGAAGAGATGCGGCTGGCTGGCTCCGCCACAAATGGCCTACAAGGGCAACTATGATGTGAGAATCGGCGTGGACGGTTTCCCGATAGATTTGTTCTACGACAACAACGGCACGGGTGAGAACGTGTATCTTGGCAAGTACAACTTCAACAACGAGAAGAGCGGCAGCGGCATCATCTACGGCTTTGAGGGTATCGAGGGCTTCAATGACGAGGCTGCACTGAAGGGCGAGCGCAACAAGTGTATCTGTCTGGAGTTCCTGAACAACTCGGAGACATTATGTCTGTTTGGTACGAGCAACATGGACACGTTTGACGATGCTCTGGAGTTCCGCTTCAAGGCCGACGACACATGGGCGACGGCGCATGAGGACGACAAGGCGGCAGTGAAGCGCCTTTGGGAGTGGATATACTCGTGCAAGGGCAACCCGACGAAATTCCTGAACGAATATGCGGAATACTTCGGCAACGACTCGCCATTTGCATGGTATCTGATAACGGACTACTTCATGGCTGTGGACAACCGCGCGAAGAACATGATGCTTGTGACGTGGGACGGCAAGATATGGTATTTCATCCCATACGACATGGACACGGTGTTCGGTGAGCGCAACGACTCGGTTCTGAAATACGACTACACGATAACGTGGGAGACGATGGACGAGAGCATCGGCTCGTATGCGTTTGCAGGACACGACTCCGTGCTGTGGGAACTTGTGAGAGGCTGCCCGGACAAACTGAGGGAGGTGGCAGACAAGCTGCGAAGCACGATGTCGCTGGAGTATGTGCTGAAGGTATTCAATGAGGAGATGATGGGCAACTGGTGTGAGCGCATCTACAACAAGGACGGCATTAAGCCCGAGTTCGTCATTTCCACCGAGCCCACCGACGGCGGCATCTATCGCGGTCACCGCGGCC
>ENA-OPCM01002642-OPCM01002642.1-human-gut-metagenome-genome-assembly--contig:-NODE-2642-length-9983-cov-1.967667_pt1 | contig 9983 bp, 5 predicted proteins | sample MGYA00241252_ERZ501484 | MGnify/ENA primary metagenome ERZ501484 (study PRJEB25962, sample SAMEA2042583) | human gut metagenome | biome: human gut; feature: human-associated habitat; material: faeces...
ACGGATCAATTTAACGCTCTCCAAAATCTTAACAGCTTTCTCTGCAGAATTCAATCGGAATGAGATCATTCCGCCGTATCCGCTGCACTGTCTGTCGATCAGCGCCTTATCCGGTCTCGAATCCAGACCGATATAATATACCTTCTCCACTTCCGGTCTCTGTTCCAGCCAGTGCGCGATCGCAAGAGCATTTTTCCGATGCTGTTCCATACGTACAGCCAGAGTCTTGATTCCTCGAAGCAATAGCCAACTATCAAACGCAGACAGACAGGCTCCTGTCGTCTTATAAATATTGTTCAGCTGCTGATACAAGGCATCATCCCTTACTACCAGGAATCCGGATAATGTATCGTTATGTCCTTCCAGGTATTTCGTACCGCTGTGCACTACAATATCCGCGCCTAACGTAAGCGGCTTCTGAAAATACGGGGATAAAAAGGTATTATCAACGATCAGAATACAACCATGCGCGTGTGCCAATTCTGCGATTGCCTGAATATCTGCGACCTTCATCATAGGGTTGGACGGAGTCTCCAGATAAATCGCTTTCGTCTCCGGACGTATCGCCGCCTTCACAGTCTCCACATTTGAAGTATCCACACAATCTACCGATATTCCATTCTTATGGCTGATCGTGTTCCAAAGTCTTAATGTACCGCCATACAGATCATCCGTAGCAATCAGATGATCCCCGGGAGAAAAAATCTCCATCAATGCGGTGATCGCTGCCATACCGGTAGAAAATGCCAAAGCTTCCGTTCCCTGTTCCAACAGGGCAACCGTCTTCTGCACTTCATCTCTTGTAGGGTTACCGCAACGGGAATAATCATATCCTGTGCTCTGCCCCAGTCCCGGATGAGCATACGCCGCATTCTGATAGATGGGCATGCTGATGGCTCCAAACGGATCCCTTCTCTCATTACTTCCCTGGACACATATGGTCTCTGCTGCAAATGCCATCTTTTTCTCCTCCTATGCCTATGTATAATACTATATTTTATATTCCTACTGTTCCAATAGGTATAGTATATTTTTAGCATAGTAAGAAATAAAAGTCAACATCTTTTTACCAATAAAGCTTCATCTGTTCTTCTGCTTCCTTTTCTGAAATTCCTCGTCTCGTATACTGGTCAAACAATTCACACATGCTGATCTCATCCTCCTCTGCAATATCTAATGCTTTTAATATTTCTTCGGTATCATCCACATTTTTATCCCCGGACAATACCAGAAGCATTTTGATAGTAGCTTCTTTATGAATTATTTTTGGGTCTGAACGATATGCATTACCTTCTGCAAGATAATGATAATCTTCCATGGTATTTTGCGACATCTTCCCGTTGATTGTGCAATGTATTCGTGCTGGCTGCATACAGACTCTCCGTTGCAGCAGTAAATTTGAATATTTCCCTTATCAAATTCCACACTGAACAAACGGATATTTTTCTACCAATTCCGTGTCCATTTCCATCATATTCAAAATTCTGCTGGCTGCACCGGAAGGATGATTTGTCCCCGCTTCCCAAGCTTCCACTGTCTTCTTGGTCACACCAAGATAGCCTGCAAAAGTACTCTGTGACATTCCTACAGAATTTCTAATATTTCTAACCTGCTCCGCTCCATATTCCTTAACAGGGATAATCGTCACTGTTCTCCTGTTTAATTTTTTGCCTTCTGATTGTGCATCTTCTATAGCTTCATTTAAGCCAGTCATGATACTCTCATATACACTCTTCATAGTCACAACTCCTCGTATTATATATTGTCACGAAGTCTGTCAATATATATATTAATGTTATTTCGTTCCTGTTTTGACAAATTATCCTTCTGTTTTTTTGAATATACCGTAATCAAGTATATGGTTTCTTCTATGACAAAATCGACATAGCACACTCTCACACCTCCACTTTTCCCATGGTGTTTAAATGCAAATCTTGCCTTTCTGAGCCCACCTGTACCCTGCATAACTGGATATTTGTGAGGGTTCATCATAATATCAAATTCCAATCTTCTCAAATCATCATCTGTAAATCCAAATTCATCCCAATTTCGAGAAAATTCATCTGTTTGTATAAATGTTCTAGTCATTTTCCTCCTTTATATTACCCTATATAATAGGGCGTGTCAATAATTTGTCCTATTAACATTGTAAAAAGTGAATTTCACGGCGATATGCCTCGAACTGCACACAGGGTGCGAAAAAATGATGCCCATATATGATGCTGTCCTAATATATGGTATCTTCGAAATCTTATCTATACAGACTTTCTGTAGAATGTGATTACTATATCACAGAGGTATCCATTCTGCAAGGAAATCCGGTAAAACAAGTGCTGAAAAACTATATAAAAACAGAGCTGTGGAAATTGGTTATTTCTCACAGCTCTGCTTTTTGTGCAATATTACTTTTTAAAGTTTAATCCAGTTCAAACAGTTCCTGGGCGCTGATGGATAACTCAGCTATTCCGCAAGGGGTTACTTTTGATCCATTATCATACACGGTATAGACTCTTGCGTAGATAGTAGATGCCTGCGCTCCTTCGTTCAAAATCGTCCCGGAAGTGTCGGTACGAAACAGTCCCATCTCATCCGAAGAATATTTCAAGGTATAGGTTGCGCCGTTTGTAATCGGGTAACAATTCTTAACTCCATTGCGTTCAATCGGTAAAATTACATTTCCATTGCTATCCGTGATCTTGAGGCCATCCTCTCCATCCGTCTTTAACCGCAATACCTTTCCTGTAATTCCGTCCACACTGATGGCTCCGGATGTATCATCTGCACAGGATTTGTAAAATTCAACGCATAATTGCTGTCCACCTGCCAGAATATTGTAGTCATCTGCCTGGAAGTTGACACTGATGGTTCCGTTATTCTTATCATCCAATACAATATGGTTGACCGGATCATACAGCATATACACGGATTGGATCTTGCTACCGCTTTTATCCTTAAATCTTACGGAAGGTGCAGTCACACCGGCATTATACGCTGCAATCATCGTATTAACAAACAGTTTGATCTCCGATTCCTTGCTGGGTGTGGAATGTCCCGCTCCGGAATATGTCACATTTCCCATGGTATAGATATAATAATTATTTACCACATCATTGGGTGTGATGTTATAAATATTAGTATTTTTATAGTTGCCGTCAGCCACACCGGAAATACAGTACCACACAACAATATCATTTTTACCGTCTCCGTTGCGGTCCAGCTCCATATTCGGCTGTAACCACTGGTAATGCGTATTACTGATCTCCAGCTGTTCATCTGCAGATATCTGATATGGATACTGCGTAATCTGGCCATCATTTACCTGTGTTGCGATCAGCGAGCTACCTGCGTAATCACCCATCAGCAAACTACTGGGATAATTCCATCTAGGATCTCCACCATCATATCCAGCCTGTTTCAGCAATGAATTCTTAACAGGGAACCATACTTCCGAACTGTTTGTTGTCCGCAGATCTTCCAGATAGCTTCTCAGGAAACGAACTACCGTATATTTAGTCACACCTTCCTTTTGCCAGAGCTCATTATCCGAATTCGGTTCCTTGATCTCGTCAAATGTATAGGACTCTAATGTTTTAAGATATTCCTGGTCCCTCTTCTGTTCCTCTCCCGTGGTGCTTGCTGCTCTCTGCTGATAATACTCTTTCAATGCTCCATAGCGATCCAGTCCTACGGATGCACGAATGGTCTTATTAAATTCATATCCCCAATACCAGTAATTCTTTTGGTCTTCCTTATATCCTTGGTCATTCCACTGAATCGCACTTTGGATATTATTGACATATGAAGTAGTATCATGGGTGAACAAAATACTCTTGCCGGATTCTATGTAGTCTCTGACAGCCCAGCCAACAGCCAGATTCCTCTTAACATTATCCAACTTATTATTGGAAATATCACTTGCGCTATAGGTATACCCAAACCGGTAGGCGTCACCAAAGCCGAGTATCAACATATCATATTGCTGGAACAGATTGTAGGATTCCTGGTATATCTTCTGTATATCAGTATCCGAAGTCCCGCCAATTTTCAGCTTTTCATTTACAAGATAGGTTACAGTCATACTGTCAATGCTTTTAGACGGAGTTACCGTTCCATCCCAATTGACTTGATCCAATCCTACTACATTCCAGTCAGTTAATCCATTAATGCACTTGGAAAAAGTAGAATTACTATTATTCTGTTCGTCATGAAGATTCCAGTTATTACGGTTATCATCAGACAACAACTGCAATACACGGATTGTCTTTTTCCCACTTTGCTGCGGCACAGATGTATAGCCTGACTTGGCAGTTCTCACCAGTCTGTCCGCATTATCGTAAAATACCAGCTTCCATGGAATAACTCCTACATATTCCTCCGGCAGAGCACGGATCACACGATAGGTCTCCCCGGTACGCAATTCATATCTGTTTCCGTTTGCCGTTGCAATCGGATCAACCTTATTCCACTCATCTCCCTTTCTTATATACACAGTAAGACCGCTGACTTCTTCCGATGACGTATATGTCTTACCTTCTACATAATCAGAGCCGGAGAAACGACCATCAGCATTTTTATCTACGAACAGTTTACAATCATAGGTAGTACCTGTCTGTGATATTGCAGCATCATTCTGCAGATTAAAAATATATTGCAGCTGATATTTTCCGTCTATCTTCTCCAGAGAGCCACCGTTGCTGGCACCGTTCTGATTAGAATTATATTTCAGTTCCTGCGGATATGCCGCTCCGTAAGTAGTTACCCAGTTGACGGAAAGCTTTGACAGATTCAGATAATTACAAAATACGGATCTACGTGCAGATAATGTGGTTCCTAATTGAGTATCTGCTGTATTATTTGTCAGCTGACTCTCTGTAAAAATATTTTTCTGCCAGTATAAGTACTGACCATTTTCATCTTTCGTCAGAGCGAACTGAACCAGCTTGTAAAAATAAGAATTTTTGTCCAGCGTAGCTGTTGATGCCACAGGTATTTTATCGTCCCCATATTTAATAAACGTATCCGCAATGACCACCGGATATCCCGCCTTAATGAACTGACAGAATTCCTCATATCGGGTAGAGTTCATATCATTGCCGGGACCACGATAGACATCTTCACTCTTATTCGTTGAATCATCATCGTTAGTCTTACTGTGATTCAGCGAAGAATCCTGCAGTCTGTGCCTTGCATTATACGTCTCCCTAGCCAGCGTAACATTCTCCGTTTTCGTTTCGGTGGCATAGTCATAGTAGTCTCCTACATGAGAATAAATCAACCCTTTCATCTGTGGATCATTATACACAGTCACACCATTTTCTGTGTTCATCTTGCTGACCCGGGCTCCGAGATAGATCATGTCGTACTTTTCATTCAAGTCCTCGATCTTACCTATAAATTCCGCAGATGACATTTGTGTAATATTGATCTTGGTTACAGATTCCTCATATTTTCCGGTCATCCCCGTCATTTCAAATACTTTTTGGGGGGTTAGCACTGTATTCTCATCATCAAAATCATAGCAGGGTTCCAGATCCAGTACACGGATGGAGGATTTCACCGTGACTCTGTGCATATACCAGTTCAGAATATATCTGGTAATAGACGCCTTACTGATCTCTTCATCCATCTGTGCTGCATTGCTGTTGTTTTTCTTAGCCAGGAAATTCTCGTACTGAATCTCTTTTAATACTGCTTTGAAGGTTGCCGCTTTCGCCGCATCCCCTTTCCAGTCAGTCAGGAAGTCAGAGGCAACATAAGGCGTCGCACTGTCATCATTCAGATAAACATTGTCATATAAAGCCTCTTTCACGGAATCGTCCAGGCTAAGCGAAGCTGCCGTCTGACCGTTCCAGTAAGCATCTCCCTGTGAAGCAACTTCTTTGGCAATATTATCATCGGAAACCTTCAAGATCGTCAGTGCCATCTGTGTCAGTATCTTATTATTCTGATTATTATTCGGTTCCTCAGCCAGTGTTTTATTTTGGCTGTAAAATCCGTAATCCATGACTACCGGTACTCTGTCTGCATCATTCCGCTCACCGGTAGTATCCTTAATGCCGAATATCATCTTCGTCAGAGCGGTTGCTACAGAAGTCATATTCACAGATTCCGCTGCATAACTTCCCCTGCCGGAGAGATAGATCAGATCCACATCATCCAAATTAATTCCATAATATGCCTGTGAATCTGTGGCAGTCAGCTCTGCCAGCTGTGCCAGGGTCAAAGTCGTCACTTCGATATTAAAATCATTGACTTCTCCACTGTAATCGGTATCCTTCTCATAGCGGCTGCTTCCGGACAGATTTAAAACTTCCTTCTTAAACCATTCCTTATTATAAAAGCCACCACTGTAAGTCACCGTTTCAAAAACATTCTTACTGTTATCACCGATAAAGTCATAGGTATCCTGTGCGCTAAAATCCGCATCAATATCCTTAACCTTTACCGTTGTCGTACCGTTTCCTACTTTTACATACCGGCCGGCGGAATTCTCTGTATAGACATCACTAAGGCGGAAATCCGCATCGGACACACAACTCACCTTAGAAACATAATAGTCACCATTCGCATCCTTATCAAAATGCAAAAATTTTCCATCTGTAATCGGTTCAAAGGTATAGGTCTCCCCTACTTTTTTCGCCCATAAAACGGATGATGCTGTTGAACTGTTATAAACATACAAATTGGCTGAAGTGCCACTCCCGGGATCATTGCCCGAAGCCGTTGCCGCTGCCGGGTCATTATCAGATAATGATCTGGTAACGCCGGAAGCATTTTCAGAGTTCTCTACGGATGCGGAAGACTCATCCCCCTTTACAATCGTTCCCAAATACGTATAGCTTGTGATACTACCACTTACTTGTTCTGCATACACCTTATGTCCAATATATTTGTCAGGTGCAAAATCAGCCGGATTGGTAATATTCATACTACCGTCTTCGCCGTCATAATATTGCAGAATGTAGCGGTCAGCTGCATACGCCTCTGTTACTTCCGTGCCATTCTCCACACGCATGACCATCGTGGCCGAAGTCCATTTAGTAAACGTAGGGATTACTCCCTGCATTACTGCATTCGTATCATTTGTAGCCTCCACTGTACTCTTCCGGTCATAACGGGTCTGTCCCTTAGGGTCTTCAGTATCCTGCAGCATTCTATAAGCGGAGCCGCCGGTCACATAATTATATCTTCCCTGTGTGCCGCGGGCGACAAAACTGCCCCGAATATCTTCTGTCCGGGAGCCACTTCCTTCCTGATAGTGATCCAGACGGCTGACAGGACCATTTCCGATCAGATCCTTGAAATTCTCAGTTCCCACCTGGCTCTGCAGCTCCTGCATGGTCTTATTACGTTCCGATGCCGCCGGCAATTCCGATAATTTTCTCCCCTCGCTTACCGGTTCTTCTCCACCGATCAAATAACCGATGGATGCATTGCTTTTATCCGCAACAATTTCCAGAATATGAAATGTCTCACCCTGCGTCTGTTTCTCCTGTACCAGCTGCTGAATCCCCGGCAGTGTCATCTAAAATGTGAAAGGTGCCGTCCGAAGATGCTACTGTATCCTGTACCAGCTTCTCAATGCCGGGCAGTGTCATCTCCTGTGCACTTGCTTCTATAGAGCCATAGCTCTGGCAGACTCCGGCTGCTAAAGCTATGGTGAGAACTCCTGCTATGCACTTTTTTACATAACTATTTTTGTGTTTCATTCTTTCCTCTCCAGAGTATCGTAGTGACACGATTGCCTATCGTCTGACCGGAACGGCTGTCAACAAATTTCAGATATAATTCTTCGTTCTGTTCTTTCTGATCTATGATCACCGGTACTACATAAGTCTCTTTTCCATTCAAAACTCCCGGTTCATATACCGCCATTCGTCTCTCAGTTCCATCGGCATTTGTAACAACATTTTGGGCATTTCCAAATGTTGTTCCATCTCCCAGTTTTTTATCTGCAAAAATAACAGCCACCAGGGGAACCGGTTTTCCACCGAGCCCAAATGCACCTCTTCCATGATCATATCCATAGATACTTACATAGTAAACATTATAGTAACTCGCGTTAGACCCCTGACTGATATCGTAGGATCTGTTACCATCTGAAAAATAGAATTCACAAGCCGGAATCAAAACATATGTTTCCGCGATCAATCCGTTCTTATCCCACGCTTGAAGTTTTAATTCGTATTTTCCGAAATCAATATACCACTTTGCATACATTGAGGCATTGATTCCTGTCGTCGTTGCATACAGATTACTGGTATATGCAGGTGCAGAATATCCCAAAACACTTTCTGGAATCATTGTATCTTCATAATCTCCAAGACTGCCTGCCGCATTTGCGAATCCGACTCTTCGATCCATCCCCTTGTCTGCACCCTTGTTATCCAGTGTAGGATTTGCCACAGCCAATCCCACCTCTACATCATTGACAATCTTCCAGGTTACGTCCTCTGCCTTTCTTTCAGGATGATCCTTGGTTATATAGTTCTTTAATGTAACATCTATTTTCCCATTTCGATTCAACACGAACTGCGAGCTGTCAATATACGGATCCTTCGTAGCATCTTCCACATTCAATTCTGGAATGACGATATCAACATCCGGATATATGAAATCAGTGGGTGATAACTGCACAGTTGCAATAACCCGGATCGTCTTTCCTGTATTATAGGAACACTTTAAGCATTGTCTATAAATAGACGGATTTTTTGCTGTTTCCTCAAAGGTATATCCATCAGGATTTCCTGCCACTTCCCAGGTAATGATCGGATATGTATTTCCATCCGAGCCCTTGGCTTTTACTGCACCGGTCAGGCATTCCAGATCTGCACACCATCCTACTTTTTCTTTTCCGGTAACCGGATCATTATAGGTATATGTCTTCAACGCATCACGGATCAGTTGCGTCATACAGTCCCCTGGCTTTAGTCACCGTTACATATCCATAGGCTTTCCAACTATTGTCTGCATTGGCAGTGCAGGTGACTTTTAAGGCTCTGACGCCTGCCCGTTCGTCCGCTGCGATAGTCAAAAGTCCGGTAACCGGATCAATACTGGTGCCGGAGGATTTCGCATATCCATCCACTCTTTCCACATTACTCCAGGTCACGCCTAAAGCCTCTGCCGCCGGAGAACCGACTAACGTATAGGTATACTGTTGCGTCTCTCCTCTTAATAGCTCTACATATTCCGGTGACAGTGTCAGTGACTTGATCTCCAACTGCTTGACATTGATGGTGGTAGTTGCTGTGAAGGTAGGATCTGCATTCAGCACACAGGTGACCCTTAAAATATCATTTCCAATAGTTTCTTCTGCACCAACGGATACCGTACCCTTATTATTAATAGAGCTCTTATCACAGGCTGTACCATCTACACGGCTCAGGCTCCAGCTTACCCCCTGTTTCTTAGCCAGTGCAACTGCTTCCGGTTCGCCTTTCAACTCATAGTCGAATCGTTTGGTAGCTCCCTGGTCCACCGTAGGATTGGTAGGAATGATCGTCATTGCCTCCAGCCAGATATGCTCCGCGGTATCCTCCGGCAGTGCATTTCTCAGCTTAATTGTTTCGGAAATCTGATAAGTTTTATCCTGATACGCAAACAGCATGTTCAGAATAACTTTTCTCTTAGATCTGGCCTCACTTAAATCCACCTGGAAAGAGCTGACGTGCTCGGCCATCAAAGCAGGTGCCGCTGTGGCGAGATCTGCTTCTGTCGCTGCTTCATAGAGATATACCTGATTAGCATTTTCATACTCTGTTCCGGCATTACTGTTCCCCTGCCAGCGGATCATATATGCATTATCATTGTTGACCAGGTGGAGTTCACCGACCTGCGCCTGCACCTCATTGCCGGCATCATCCTTCGCCGGATTACCATCCAGATCCACAGCAGTTCCGGTAGTGTTTGTGAACTTGATATCCTTCTCCACATCAATGATCAGATCGATCATCTGATTGGCTGCCAGCTGCGCTTCTTCC
>ENA-OPCM01002647-OPCM01002647.1-human-gut-metagenome-genome-assembly--contig:-NODE-2647-length-9977-cov-1.961298_pt1 | contig 9977 bp, 9 predicted proteins | sample MGYA00241252_ERZ501484 | MGnify/ENA primary metagenome ERZ501484 (study PRJEB25962, sample SAMEA2042583) | human gut metagenome | biome: human gut; feature: human-associated habitat; material: faeces...
TCAACCGCTCGAAGACCGCAAGATAACGATAGCCCGTTCGAAATACACCATAGAATATCCCTGCTCATTCATGTTCGTGGCGAGTATGAACCCCTGTCCGTGCGGATATTTCAACGACCCCACACACCATTGTGTCTGCACCCCCGGTCAGATACAGCGATATATGAACAAGATCAGCGGTCCGCTTCTCGACCGCATCGACATCCAGGTGGAAATCACTCCCGTGCCCTTTAAGGATATCTCCAAGGCACAGCCCGGCGAACCGAGTTCTGTCATCCGCGACCGTGTCATCAAGGCGCGCCACCGTCAGGAAGAGCGTTTCAAGGATATTCCTGGCGTATATTGCAACGCACAGATGACCGAGCGCATGATACACCAGTATGCCGAACCCGACGAGACAGGCATCAACCTCCTGCGCATGGCGATGGAGCGTCTGAACCTGTCAGCCCGTGCATACAACCGTATTCTGAAAGTAGCCCGTACCATCGCCGACCTTGAAGGCTGTGAAAACGTACAGTCGAACCATCTCGCCGAAGCCATCAGCTACCGCAATCTCGACCGCAGCGACTGGGCGGAGAGAGGACTGTGATTGAGGGTTTCGTAGGTTGTCGTGTGGAAAGTCGTTAACAAGTAGTTTAACCCCAAATTGCCTAATGACCGTTTGGGGCTTATGTCAGAACACCGGTAGGGTGGCGAGCTGATACATCAGCGTTAGAGCCATGCGGCGATGTCCCTCGTTGTTGGGATGCAGACGGTCGGTATCTTTGTTGTTGAAAAATTCAGCCTGTTCGTCCATCAAGGGATAGAGTCCGGATAGGGCGTTCATGTCGATTACCGGAAGGCTCCAGATGTTGCCCGCCTCCTTCACCGACTCCACGTAGCTGCTCACATATTCACCACATTTGTTGCGATATTCCTCCGTAGGCTGCCAGTTGGTGTCTTTCAGATAGAATCCCGCACGGTGTATCGGAGTCACCAGAACCACCTGTTTGCCGGGGAACATCCTCTTCACCTTGTCCAGCGCTATGTTTATCCTTCCGCGATAAGTGGAATCCGTCATACACATCCTCTTGCGCATTCTCTTCACCAAGTGCTTCTGCTCGTGAATGCCAGCCATCACCTCCTCTTCCTGCTCGGTGAACCATTCTCCGACAGGTACCCCGGCATTGAAGTCGTTGGTGCCGATGAAAATCAGTATGGCGTCGAACTCGTTGCCATGCTCCGCCTTGAGCTTGTCAGCCTGTCGCGGAATGTCGTTCCATTGCCGTCCGCTCACGGCATATACGTATGGCGTGATGCCGAGCCATTCCTGCAGCAGACTCCAGTATTTCCTGTTTGCCGCCTTGTGGTTAGGGTCGGTGATGGAATCTCCGAAATATGCCACCCGTTTCCCTTTCCATGGATGGCATCCCCATGAAGGACCTGCTTCTGTAGTGGATTGCGTGACAAACATCCAGGCAGAAGCGTTTCCGGGCGTTTCTACGCCGTTTACCTTTGCTTGTGTGGTAGTCACAGCCGTTGCCAACAACAACGCCGTGAGAGTAGAATTTAGTATATTCATTTGTTTTTGGATATTCGTTTGCCCCAATCGGCTTGGTTACCGGTTGGGGAGATATAAGCAAATGAGCCTGAGTCCATATCCGAACCCAGACTCATCAGTATTGTTTTAACCCAAATCGGTCATTAGACCGTTTTTTGTATTTATTTAAATTGCTTGCAGTCTTTTGCCTTTTAAGAGCAAAATCCAAGCAAGCTCTGACTACCGGTTTTGGGTTAAATAAGCTTCTTCCATTACATCTCCGTCAGATGCATGTCGCCCTTTTCAGCCAGTGCGATATGCATGGCGAAAGCCTTTCCGAGGTTGTGGCGTGTCTGTCCCATCTGTGCATGCTCAAGATAAGCACGCAGGATAGGTCTGTAGTCAGGATGCGCACAGTTTTCTATTATGAGATGCGCACGCTCTATCGGACTCTTGCCGCGCAGGTCGGCAACGCCCTGCTCCGTGACGATCACGTTCACGTCGTGTTCAGAGTGGTCCTGATGGCTCACCATCGGCACTATGCTGCTTATCAAGCCACCCTTTGCCGTTGACGGACAGGTGAAGATGCTGATGTATGCGTTGCGTTCGAAGTCGCCGCTTCCGCCGATACCGTTCATCATCTTCGTTCCGCTGATGTGTGTAGAGTTCGCATTGCCGTAGATGTCCACCTCGATGGCAGTGTTGATGGCAATCACACCCAGTCGGCGTATCACCTCAGGCGAGTTTGATATCTCACTTGGGCGGAGCGTGATGTGGTCTTTCAGATAGTTCATGTTGTCGTAAACCTGCTTCAGACATTCGTTAGACACCGTGAGCGAGCAAGACGATGCGTCTTTCACTCTGCCCTCAAGCATCATCTCCACCACGCTGTCCTGCATCACTTCAGTGTATACATTGAAGTCAGGCACCTCCTTGTGCTTGCCCAGTGCGCCGAGGATGGCGTTTGCCGTGCTTCCCACACCGCTCTGCAGCGGGAGGAATGTTGAAGGAATGATGCCACGCTTCATGTCGTTTACGAGGAATTCAGCCACGTTGTGTCCTATCTGGTCAGTAATAGGGTCGCTGTCCTTGAAGGCACGTGCCTCGTCGGGGAGGTCACACTCCACGACGCCCACAATCTTCTTGGCGTCGATTTCCACGTATGGCTTGCCGATGCGGTCGCCCACGTTGATGATAGGTATAGGCTGGCGCATTGGCGGATCGAGCGGCTCATATACGTCGTGCATGAACTTGGCGTCCTTGCTGTGGAAGGTGTTAAGCTCCAGAATCACGTGCTTCGCCATTCTCGCTACGGTTGGGCTGATGCCACCTGCCGATGTGAGATACGCCTTGCAGGTGTCTGTACCCTCCTCGATGTCGCACACTTCGAGGATAGCCCAGTCTATGTCACCATAGAAACCGTAGCGCAGCTCCTGTGCCATCTGGCTCAGGTGTATGTCGTTGTAGGATATCTCTCCCTTGTTCACGCTCTTGCGGAACGAAGGGTTTGTGGTATATGGTGCACGGTATTTTATGGCGTGTGCCTCGGTGAGCACACCGTCGGTGCTCTCTCCCGTAGATGCTCCAGTGAATATATTAACCTTGAACTCCCTGCCGGCTTCATGCTCGGCAGTGGCGATTGCAGCCAGTTCTCTAGTTACCGCCTTTGCCGAACCGGCAGGCGTGAATCCGCTTATTCCCAGCGTGTCGCCGTTTTTGATTAGTGCGGCTGCGTCGGCCGCCGTCATACGTGTGTAAGCCATATAATACTTTTTTAAGGGTTAATATTTTTTCCCCGTTTCGGCAATGAGGTCATAAAGACTGTTTCCGATATATTCCCCTAATTACCGATTCGGGTTAAGGCCAAGTCAGTTGTTCACAGTCAGAATGCCAAACGTGCCGGTGGTATTGCCGCGGTATTCTATCATTCCGCGTCCTTTGTCGCCTTTGATGAGAATTCCTCCGCTGTTCATGTCATACACCCTGTGGCAGTATCGGCATGTAGCCGTGCCGTCGGTATTCATCGTCAGGGCATAGCGAGTCAGTCCCGAACTCTCATAGCAGTTGCGGCATTGGCTGTCGTAGGCATAGAATTTTCCCGTCTGGTTTCCGAATCCCACGATAACGGCATTGTATATGCCTATCGTCCATTGTGCCTTCTGGTCTATCGCCGTCAGCATTCCGTAGCTCGGTTCGCTGTTTTGGTTGGTCTCAAACTTGAACCGTGTCTTGCCGTCTCTTGATATCCTGCAGAACACACCCGGCGACATGGCGTTCATCGCGCTGCCAAGAGTCATGTTCTGCATCGTGGAGTTGTTGATGACGAGGTGACACGGATAGTTGCTGTATTCCGAGTCGGCACAGGCAGACAGCAGCATGACTGCCGCTCCGGCATAGAGCGCCAGCCGCTGTCTGTGGCATGGGCAGTGGGCGATGATGCCGTGGAGCATCTCTGCCACTTTACCCCTTATGATTTTCTTTTCCCAGAGCTTGTTCATTGGTGTGAAATCAGCTGTTGTATGGTATCATTGCCAACACGTCGGCAATCTTTTCCAGTCCCTCCTGCAGCGGTTTCGACACCATTCCCTTGATAAAGGGGTTGATGTCGGCCTTTATGGTGAGACGCATCTTGCATGCCTCGTCGCCCTCCGGCACCACCTGTATCCACAGGTTGGCGGCAATCGGAGAGTTTGTGGTGGCAAACTTGATGCATTTGGGCTCTTCCCTCTCCACGATTTTCATCGCCACGCTTCCCATCGGAGCACTGATGCTCAGGCTGTCGCGGTCGAAGGAGAGGTCCTTTATCTTGTCCTCAGGCAGTTTGTCGCGCACTTTCTCCAGATTGCTCAGGTCGCTGAGCATGGCATATACGGCGGTCTGAGGGTAGGGGATATGCTTGATGCTGCTTTCAAACTTGCTCATTACTTCATCCAGTTAGCAGGGTCCTTGCGCCATTCGTTGAGCACTTCCACATGCTCTGGCTTGATATATCCTGTCTCCTTTGCCTGCTCCACCACGTGGTCGTAGTCGGTCAGTGTGATGAGCTTCACTCCAGCCTCTTCGAAAGCCTTCTTTGCCACGTCGAAGCCGTAGGTGTAAGAAGCTACCATTCCTACCACCTCGCAGCAGTTCTTGCGTATTGCCTCTACAGCCTTCAGCGATGAACCGCCGGTAGAGATGAGGTCTTCCACTACCACTACCTTCATGCCAGGTTTCAGCTCGCCCTCGATGAGGTTCTCCAGTCCGTGATCCTTTGGTTTGCTGCGCACGTAAACGAACGGCAGGTTGAGCTCGTCTGCCACGAGGGCACCCTGTGCGATGGCACCTGTAGCCACACCGGCCACGGCCTCTGCCTCAGGGAAGTTCTCGAGCACGGCGTGCACGAGTTCCAGTTTCACGTAGTTGCGGAGGTCCGGATAAGACAGAGTCTTGCGGTTGTCGCAATAGAAAGGAGATTTCCAGCCAGAAGCCCAAGTGAATGGATTCTCTGGTTGCAACTTGATAGCCTTAACTTTCATGAGTTTAGAGGCAAATTCTTTTTTCAGTAAGTCCATGATTATTTCGTTTTTAGTTATGATACTGTTTATTTCTTTTATTCCGATTATTCCTTTATGGTATTACACTCCTTGTCTTCAGGGCCTTGATGTCCATTGTCTTAAGGATTTTGATGCCCTTTGGTTTCAGGGTCTTGATGCCCATTGTCTTCAGAGTATGGAAACTCTTTGTCTTTTAAAGCAATGATACCCTTTGTTCCCCGTGTGTTATACCCTTTATTTCTCTGAGAACAGCACCTGTATCACCGTCTGTCCCACAGCCTTGAGTGAGTTCTTGTCGATGTTGTCCATCGTGTCGGTCACGGTGTGCCATGTGGGTCCGAATGAACTTTGCTGGCAGTTTGGATAATATGCGATGATGTCGATGGTAGGTATTCTCGCCTTTTCGTTCACCGGTCCGTGGTCGTCGGTGATGTATCCGCCTTCTGTCTTTGGGAACAGCGACTCATATCCTGCCACTTCAGCAGCCTTCCACACTTTGTCCACGATGTTCAGGGCGTATTGCTTCGAGAATCCCTCCTGGTAGAAGCGCGCTCCAGTGCCTCCCACCATGTCGAGCAGGATGCCGAAGCGGGCCTCATATCCCGGTTTGTGCGGATTCTCAGCCCAATACTGTGCACCGAGAGCCCAGGAGTCGCCGTTGGTGTCTTGGTCGTCGCTCCACTGTGGCACTCCCCAGTCTTCGGCATCGAAACATACGAAGTCCACTCCCATCTGCAGCGAGTCTGCCTTCTGTATCAGGCGCGCCACTTCGAGCATCACCGCCACGCCGCTCGCAGCGTCGTTGGCACCCATCACCGGTTTGCGCCAGTTAGTGCTGTCGGGGTCGTTGTCGGCCCATGGCCTGCAGTCCCAGTGGGCGCAGAGCAGTATTCTTGTGGTCAGCTCCGGCTTGTAGCTCGCTATGATGTTGGTGCTCTTGAGCACCGTGCCGTCGAAAGCCTTCAGGTCAGCCTTCTGCTCCGTCACTGTGCATCCGTATTCCCTGAATTTCGCCGCTATCCATTCGCCGCACTTGTCGTGAGCCTCGCTGTTCATCGTTCGTGGTCCGAACTCACACTGTTTTGCACAGAAGGCATAAGCCGAGTCTGCATTGAACGTAGGTCCCACCATGGTCATCGTCTCCGTGTCGGCATCAGCCTTTTTGCTGCTTTTGCATGATGCCATGGTGAGTAGCATTGCCGCCATGGGCAGCAAGATATGTGTTAATCTGAGTTTCATTGTATTCTGCTTTTTTGCACCTCAGCCATCACCCTGAGCCAGTTGCCGCCCCATATCTTTTCTATGTCGGCATGAGAGTAGCGTCGTCTGAGCAGTTGGATGGTGAAGTTTATGAGTTCCGAAGAGTCGGCGATGCCGCAGACCCCTCCGTCGCCGTCGAAGTCTGTTCCTATTCCCACGCTGTCGATGCCCATTATGTCGATGGCATGTTCCAGATGGTCTATGGCGTCGATGATGCTCGCCTCCTGTTCGTCGTTTCTTAGAAATCCGTTGTATAGAGTTATCTGCGCCACGCCACCCTTTCTCGCCAGTGCTTCGAGCTGGTCGTCGGTGAGGTTTCGCGGCACGTCACACAGAGCCTTGCAGTTGCTGTGGCTGCATACTATCGGTGTGGCGCTGATGTCGAGGGCGTCGTAGAAGCTCTGTTCGCCGGCATGACTGAGGTCCACCATCAGTCCGCAGCGGTTCATCTCCCTTATCACCTGCTCTCCCAGCTGGCTCACTCCGCCGTGAGTGTTTTCCGTGCGTCGTGCGCTGTCGCAGATGTCGTTGTCGCCGTTGTGACACAGGGTGATATACACCACTCCTCGCTTTGCGAAATGCTCCACGTTGCGTATGTCGCCGTTCAGCGCCAGTCCGTTCTCTATGCCGAGCATTATAGATTTGCGTCCGTTGCGCTTGTCGGCATACAGGTCAGCCGGAGTCCTTGCTATCGACACGAACTTGTCGTTTGCCCTCACTATGTCTTCAATCTTGTCGAAGATGAGGTCGGCATATTCCGTTGGCGTCTGTGCCGGCAGCGGTGCTATCTCGGCGAATGTCTCTCCCGGTTTTGGCTGTGGCAGATATGCCGCCATCGTCACGGCGCTCTGTCTGCCGTCTGTCATCTTGTGCAGGTCAACGAGGATGCGGCTGTCTCTCCAGTCGAAGTGTATTCCTTGTGGGAAGAACATCGGTGTGTCGCAATGCGAGTCGATTGTCATCACCTTGTCGTGCAGTTCCTTTGCTTCGTTGAATTCAGCGGCACGTTCCACGAGCCATCTGAAGAGCGGCAGTCCGTCGTCACCGAGCCATTCCGGATGCCATTGCACACCGAGGATGCTCTTGTGTTCGCTGCTCTCCACAGCCTCTATCACCCCGTCTTCTGCCCATGCCGACGTCTCCATCCTCCTGCCGCAGCTGCCCACGGCCTGGTGGTGGAGTGAATTCACGTAGATGCGCTCCCTCTGGTATATGTCGTAGAGCACGGTTCCCGGTTCTATCCTCACCGAGTGAGTCGGTTCGCCGCGCCATTCCGCATCCTGGTCGTGTTTCACCCTTGCCTGGGTCTTCCTTTCGGCATTGTCGGTTCCGCAGGAGTCGATGTCCTGTCTCACCTTTCCTCCCAGTGCCATGGCGAGTGTCTGTATGCCGCGGCAGATGCCGAGCATCGGAATCTGTCTGTTGTAAGCCAGTTCCACGGTGAGCAGTTCCGGCAGGTCGCGGTGTGAGTTTATGCCATGCAGTTGCGGCACCGGCTCCTCTCCACACCAGAGCGGATTGAAGTCGCCGCCACCGGAGAGCAGCAGTCCGTCGATAGAATCAAGGGTGTTTATTATCACGTCGGTGTCATCGACGGGAGGTATGATTACGGGCACACCGCCAGCCCTCACCACAGCCATATAGTATGGCTCGGCGAGTGTAGCGTTTCCGTTTGCAAAGTTTCCGGTGATTCCTATCACCGGTTTTTTTCGTCCTTCGGGATATCTCTTGTATATCCCATTAAGGCGCGACTGGAAATCAAATGGTTCCACGTCTTGAAAGTGTTTTTTTAGTTGACAAGTTGACGAGTAGACAAGGAGATATCCTCGTTAACTCGTCAACTTGTTAAACTAATCCCCTTGTCAACTCGTCCCCTTGTCAACTCGTCAACTTGTTAATCAATATCATCCTCAACAGATTGAACCTTGGCTCTTCTGCGAGGTCCCACCTCTCCGAGATCTTTCGGTGCGATAGGAATCTCTCTCTTGATGCTCTGCTCCAGAGAGATGAGCGTCTCTGTAGACACCACTCCCGGAATCTCCTGCATCTGGTTGTTGAGCAGGTCCATGAGCTGTCCGTTGTCCTTGGCATAGAGCTTCACGAGCATTGTGTAAGGACCGGTGGTGAAGTGGCACTCCACGATTTCAGGAATATGCTCCAGCTGCTCCACAACAGCCTTATACATGCTACCCTTCTGAAGGGTGATACCCACATAAGTACAGGTAGAGAAACCGAGGCTCTTCGGGTCTACGTCGAATTTGCTGCCTGTTATCACTCCATCCTCTGTCAGATGCTGCACACGCTGATGGATGGCTGCACGTGAAACGTTACATTCTGCCGCTACGTCTTTGAACGGCATTCTTGCATTCTTAGAAAGGATACTAAGTATCTTTTTGTCAAGTCTGTCTATCTTTTCCATAAGAATAAATTACTATTTGGTTCTAATATTATGTTTTATCTTAAAAATGTGCTTTCTACATGGCATTTATAGCATTTTTCACAACATTTGAGCTATTTGCTATTTACCAATAAGCAAAATTAGTGGTTTTTTATAAACCGTACAACATTTTGGCGGTTAAAATTAGTTTTTTTGCAACAAATTGGTTGTTTCCCTTCATTTTCCTTTAGGTTCGGCTAATTATTAGCCAATATCGCCTTGTCTCCGCTTTTTTTCTCTTGATATATGATAAGGTGAACATTATGGTCGATACAGGAGACGACGTTGCCTTGTAATCCATAAATAATGACGAATACCTCGGCTATTTGAGAAAAAGGTGTAACTTTGTGGTCGCGGATTATGAAGGATAAGTAAAAACCGGCAAAATGCGCCTTATCAAAACGAAAGACTGCAAGTGGTGTAAATAAAACTCCGTTAAAGGTCTAATTACCGTTTTTATCCCTCATAGTCGGTCATTGACATTCGAAACTTTAAATAATACCTATTGATATATGAAAAATATTCTATTGATTATTTCGCTGTTTGCGATTTGTGTCGGCGTGAAGGGGCAGACAATGAAGGTGGATGTGCGTCCGGAGGTGCTCATCGAGACTACGATGGGAAATATACGGGTGGAACTGTATAACGAGACACCGCTTCATCGTGACAATTTCCTGAAACTCATCAGAGAGGACCATTTCTATGACTCGCTACTGTTTCATCGTGTGATACCCGATTTCATGATCCAGGGCGGCGACCCGGACGGCAACGGCACAGGCGGCCCCGGCTACGAGATCAAGGGCGAGTTTTCCGCCAACGGCTTCAAGAACGACCTCAAGCACACGCTGGGCGTTCTCTCGATGGCGCGCACGATGATCCCCGACAGCGCGGGCAGCCAGTTTTTCATCATGCACATGGACGCCCCGCACCTCGACAAGCAGTATGCCGCGTTCGGCAAAGTGACCGAGGGCATGGACGTGGTCGACGCCATCGCGCGCACCCCGCGCAGCATGTTCAACGACAAGCCCACCCACGAACAGAAGATGAAGACCGTCACGGTCGAGACCTTCGGCGTCGAGTATCCGGAACCGGAGAAATGCTAAGGATGAACGATGAACTGATGTTAGTTGAACCGTCGGAGGAATACTTCGCCGAACTCGCCGCCTACCGGAACGATTTTCTGGAAAACAGCGATTCCATGGACGGCTGCGGACCGCTTCGCCGG
>ENA-OPCM01002654-OPCM01002654.1-human-gut-metagenome-genome-assembly--contig:-NODE-2654-length-9946-cov-3.260641_pt1 | contig 9946 bp, 9 predicted proteins | sample MGYA00241252_ERZ501484 | MGnify/ENA primary metagenome ERZ501484 (study PRJEB25962, sample SAMEA2042583) | human gut metagenome | biome: human gut; feature: human-associated habitat; material: faeces...
GGATTTCGGAACTGTTCTTCTGATCTGTGATTGTCGGCTCTGTTCAAGCGACTTGACTACTTTAACATATTTATTTTAAGTTGTCAAGCACTTTTTTTAATTTCTTTTTTCTTTCAGAAATTATCTTAAATTGTCTCTTTTCAAGAAACAATTATTTCCGACAGCTCAACTAATATAACACCGAAAGTTCACTATGTCAACAGTTAATTTCATAATTTGACAAACTTTTTATATTTTCACCCTAAGCTCCACTAAATTCCCAACAGCCATCCAGTCTATCTGACACCGGAATTCCAACCATCCTCCCCATCTATCCTTCCTATATTGCAGCACCCACATACCATATATACACAACACCCCAGCTTTTCCGTCCCATTCATACTATATATAGGAAACTTTTCTATTCCGTCAAACTAACAAACCACCATCCCGCTTCTCTTTCAGCCATCTCTGTCACAGCCAACAGCCAGCAAGCTCAAATCATTCTCTTCGGCGACATTTGCAGGGCCTTAAGAAAAGCTAAGCCCCGGGAAATCTGCGTTATTCGCAGATCACTCACTGTCTGAGCCGCTTCGCGGCGAGTTTGAGTTATCTGTGAATGCTTTTAGCAGATTTTCCGGGGCTTAGCTTTTCTTAAGGCCCGAAACCGAGCCGAAGAGAATGATTTGAGCTTGCGTCCCTTTCATCTGGAATAAAACCCACTCTCAACCTCCACCGGAATCACCCTCTCCTCAATCCCCTCAATCTCAATAAACCTCTGTCTCCCCAACATCTCCACCATCTGCGCAAGCAGCTCCCTGCTCCCCTGCGCCTCCATCTCCACGCGGTCATCCCAGTTATTTCTCACCCAACCGGTAACCCCCAGAGAACTGGCAATATAACAGGCCCGATAGCGAAATCCAACTCCCTGCACTCTCCCCGAAAACCAATAATGCTTCCTTATCAGATCCTCTCTCATCTCCGAACCCTTCCCATCCTGAACATCATGCTTTTTCCAGACTCCCCGGCCTTTCTCATACTCCTCAGCAATCTCCTCACCCGTCTCAGAATCCTGCAGAAACGTTCTATACTTCTTTCTCTTAAAATCAAATATACTCAACAGCAACCCTCTCTCACAGCTACTGTGCCGGCAACTTGATTTCCCAAACACTCTCACATCCTTTCCTGCCAGCCTGTTTCAGGAATCACTCTGCCGCCACACTACAATCACACCCTGATCACAAACCCATCTTTTCTCGCTTTCGCCTTCGGATATTCCCCGGAGCGATAGCCCAGAACACAGTAACCAATTCCAACATAAGACTCCGGCACGCCCCACTCTGCCTTCAATGCCTTTCCCTCTTCAGAAGCAAACACCTCTCTTGCACGATGAATCCAGCAGGAATCAACCCCAAGGGCATGAGCAGCATTCATCAGATTTCCCATAACAAGGCTTCCATTTTCCACACAGGTAGGCATATTACTGTCTGCAAAAACCACAACAACTGTCGGTGCCCCATAGAACGGATCACTCTCAGTCCCCATCACATCCGCATTCATTTTAGAAAGCTTCGCAACAAGTTCCGGATTCTGTGTCACTACCATAAGTGTACCCTGTTGTCCCATTCCGCTTGGTGCATATTCCCCTGCTTCAAGAATCTCATTCAACACTTCTTCCGGCACCAGATCTTCTTTATAACCACGTACACTTCTTCGCTCCAAAAGATTTTTTATTGTTTCATTCATGTCTCATATCCTCCTGTATTTATTTTCATCACTGTCAAAGCAACATTACTGTCCACCACGTTCTCAGCAACACAGTCAGGCAACAATATCTTCCTATATTATAGCACTACATCTACCAAAACTCACCTGTATTTCCCATAATTTTCAGGCAATTTTCCTTGCCCCTGCATCACAACTGGTCTATAATAAAGAACAGACTAACATGAGGTATAAACTATATGAACAAAAAAGAAATTTCTGAAATCAAGAAACAGTTCACTCCCGAGAACTGTTCTCTCACCCGCATCTGCGGATGTTACGTTGACGGAGAAAAGAATAAAAAAACCGAACTGAAAGAAGCATTTCTCTCTTTATCAGAAGAAGAAATGTTCAAATACTTTGAAATTTTCCGCAAATCCCTTTCCGGAACAATAGGAAAAAATCTGATGAACATGGAATTTCCTCTCGAGCAGGAAACTGAGGGTGGAACTCAACATTTTCTTATGAAACTGAGAGAAAGCAAACTGACCGATGATGCACTGGTAGAAAGTTTCTACGATAAGATCATTGAAAACTATGATTATCCCGAAAACTACTACATCATCCTGATCCATGGAGTATATGATATCCCCGGAAAGTCTTCCGACGGTGCAGAAATGTTTGATGCATCTGATGAGATTTATGAGCACATCATGTGCTGTATCTGTCCTGTAAAACTCTCTAAGGCAGGTCTTTGCTACAATGCCGAAACCAACAGCATCCAGGACCGTATCCGCGACTGGATCGTGGAACTTCCGGATGTTGCTTTCCTTTTCCCGCAGTTTAACGACCGTAGCACTGACATCCATGGTGTCCTTTATTATAGTAAAAATGCAAACGAGCTTCGGGATATTTTTATCGATGAACTGCTTGGATGTACAGCACCTCTTTCTGCAGGAGGACAGCGTGATTCCTTTAACGCACTGGTTGAAGATACTCTGGGCGACGACTGCAGATATGACACTGTATTAAGCATTCACGAGAAATTAAACGACCTGATCGAATCACAGAAGGATGAGCCGGAACCTGTAGTTCTGACCAAATCTGAGGTAAAACGCCTCTTTGAAGAATGCGGCGTAGAAGATGAAAAACTACAGTCATTTGATGAACAATACGAGATCACAGCCGGGGAAAAATCCTCTCTGGTTGCTTCCAACATCACCAATACAAAAAGATTCGAGATCAAAACCCCGGATGTTGTAGTCCACGTAGATCCTGAACGTGCCGATCTTGTGGAAACACTCGTAATTGACGGACGCAAGTGCCTTGTGATCCCAATGGAAGGCGAAGTTGAACTGAACGGAATCCGCGTACATACAGGAAATGAAAATCCTTCTGATGACGAATTTTATGACAATACAGATACTGAGACAGAGGAGACATCTGATGGAGAATAATCGTAAACTCTTATTTTTTGACATTGACAAAACCCTGTTAACCCCTTACCCATGGACAGTTCCGGACAGTGCGAAACAGGCTTTAAAAGAAGCCCGCTATAATGGTCATCTCCTTTTCATCAATTCCGGACGTACCTATACAATGATTCCGGAAATCATTAAAGAAATGGGATTCGACGGCTATGTATGCGGATGCGGCAGCCAGATTTATATGAATGAAGAGCTTTTGTTTTCCAGTTCTATTCCAAATCCGCTCTGCCGTAAAACAACAGAATTACTGCGGGAATGCAGAATTCCTGCGTTTTTTGAACGCCCGGATAAGATTTTATATGACAGCAGTTCATGTGCTGTTCCTGAAACTGTTCAGAAGCTGAAAGCAGAAGTTATAGTAGAAGATCTGGCTCTCTACCCGCCCGAAACATACAACCATTTTACATTTGACAAGTTTCTGGCTTTTCCGTCTGCTGATTCTGATATGGAAACTTTCCGCAAATTTACAGATGAACATTTTCTGTGTTTCATACATGAAGACAAGGCCTGGGAACTGACTCAGAAAAATCTCAGCAAAGCAACCGGAATCCGGTTTCTAGCAGACCGCCTTGGGGTTCCGGTCAAAGACACCTATGCATTCGGCGACAGCACGAACGATCTTCTTATGCTGCAGTTCGCCGGAAACAGCATCGCAATGGGCGACTCGGATCCCCTGATCCTGCCTCACTGCACTTACCAGACAACCAATATCGAAGATAACGGAATTGCCAATGCTTTGAAGCATTTCCATCTCATTTAGCAGAACATACAAAATAACGTATTATCATATCTCTATTTATCTGTGTTATTTTTGCATATTTAGGAGAATGATTTCGGATTTATTTAAACTTAAAAACAGCTATGTGAAAACACTCAGGTTTTCATCATAGCTGTTTTAATTTACAATACTCAATTCCTATCAGCAGGCTACTGACAGTTCGGATTTTCTTATTTAGCTGCTTCTGTCGGTGTTGCTTCCGGTGTTTCAGTAGTTTCTGCTGCTTCTTCCTCTGCCGCCGGAGTCTCTGTTGTCTCTGTATCTTCTGCTGCAGGTGTTTCTGTAACTTCCTCTGTTTCCGGTGTTGGAGTTGCCTCTTCTGTCACTTCAGGTGTCGGTGTTTCCGGAACCGGGGTAGGAGTCGGTGCCATGAAGGTATGTTTGTCAGTAATCTTAAGTGTCTTAATGACTTTCTTAACCGCCTTTACATCTGCCTCATCCAGCCATTTAGCAGTTGTATCTGTAAAATAGGTACTTTCTTTGGAATTCTGAAGAGATTCTCGCTTGGAAGCTGTGGCATCTTCATCATTGATCTTGTCAAGTCTTACTACATAGTATCCTGTGTCAGTCTCAATAATATTGTCTGCAACTTCTCCGTCTTTCAGTCCTCTCAGAACCTTCAGAACCTCATCCGGATATGCCTCGCTGCCGGAATCTTCATCCTCGTCTTCGCTCTCTTTTGTTGTAAAATTACCCTGTACTGCAGAATAACTGTCATCTACACCTTTGGCAATCTCACTCATGTCTGCTGTAGGATCCTCTTTCATCTTATCCAGAATCTCCTGAGCCTGTTCTTTCTTAGTCTTTTTCTCCTCATCAGTTATATCATCACCGCTTGTAGAGATACTTACATAAGTGAAGGTTGTCTGATTCGCTTCATCATCAGAAACTGTGATCTTTCCTTCTGCTACAACCGGATCATACATCTTCTTCTGAATTGTCTGAAGCTCCAGAAGTGTTTTTACCTGATCTTCCGTTACCGCAAGTTCCTTAATTGTCTCTTCACTGTTTGCAGCCATAAACTGTGATGCTGCATCTGCGATCGCTGCTTCATCATCATCTGTAAGCTCTACGTTATAATCCGCAGCCTTCTCTTTGAGAATATACATCTTCTCAACAGACTCCAGACTGCTTGTCACTGCCTGATCACCATAAGTCTCATCTGAATCATCACCTGCTGTCTGATCCCAGATATTATCTGCACTTCCCATATAATTTAAATACATGGTTGTTGTCTGCTGTTGTTGTTCGCGGGCATAAAGACTTACAACTCCAAGCGGAATATCTGTTCCGTCAACAGTAGCCACTGTCTTTGTTCCATCTAATGTTTTACTTCCACAGCCGGAAAGCATACCAACTGACATCACACCTGCCAGTGTCACAACGGCTGTTCTCTTTACCATTTTTTTCATTTCTTCCTCCATATTATCAATCTGGTCTTTCTTCCATACCACTTTCCCAGAATGTACTGTTATTAGAGTATAAACTTTTTTCCTGCGAAGGGCAAGGCAAATCGAAAAATATGTAGTATATTTCACATATTTTCCGCCATGCTCTTAAGTTCCTCTGCAAATTCCGTCAATGCCAGGATCAGATTCCCCTGTGGTTCCAGGATAAATTTCGGTTCCTGCTCATTCTTAAACTGCAGACCTCTTCTGTATTTCTGCATAAGAGCCGGAAAGCCTTCTGTATTCAGCCTTGCTTTCTCATAAAGGGTAAACCGGACTATTTTTCCAGTCTGCTTTATTTCCGTTACGTACCCCTGATGAGCAATCGCCTTTAACTTCGCAATCGCCAGAAGATTCAGCACTGCCTTTCCGGGTTCTCCGAAACGGTCCAGAAGTTCTTCCAGCATATCATCATAATCCTGTTGTGTCTCAATCCCCGCAATTCTTTTATAAATATCCAGCTTCTGAAATTCATTACTGATGTAGGAATCAGGAATATACGCATCAACATTCAGATCAACTGATGTCTCGAAATCCTCCATTGTATGGATACCCTTCGCCTCTTTCACTGCTTCATTGAGCATCTTACAATAAAGATCATATCCAACCGCATTCATATGTCCATGTTGCTGCGCACCCAGCAGATTTCCGGCACCTCGAAGTTCCAGATCTCTCATTGCAATCTTAAATCCGCTTCCCAGATCCGTATACTCGCGGATCGCAGCCAGACGCTTCTCAGCCGTCTCCTTCAGCATCACATTCTTTCTGTACATCAGAAACGCATAGGCAGTTCTGTTGGAACGCCCGATCCTTCCCCGAAGCTGATAAAGCTGAGAAAGCCCGTATCTGTCTGAATCATGGATAATCATAGTATTTACATTGGAAATATCCAGCCCTGTCTCAATGATCGTGGTGGAAACCAGCACATCAATATCCCCGTTTACAAAGGAATACATCACATTCTCCAGTTCCCTCTCACTCATCTGGCCATGAGCAAAATCCACCCTTGCGTCCGGCACCAGCTTCGCAATACGCAGGGCAACATCTGCAATATCCGTCACTCGATTATAAACATAATAAACCTGTCCACCTCTGGCAAGTTCACGCTCAATAGCCTCACGAACCATCTCATCATTGTATTCCATTACATACGTCTGTATTGGCATACGATCCATCGGTGCTTCCTCAAGCACACTCATATCGCGAATTCCGATTAAACTCATATGAAGTGTTCTTGGGATTGGCGTTGCTGTCAGCGTCAACACATCTATATTTTCTCTTAATTTTTTAATTTTTTCCTTATGCGTCACACCAAAACGTTGTTCTTCATCTATGATCAGAAGTCCTAAATCTTTATATCCAACATCCTTTGAAAGCACTCTGTGTGTTCCGATCACGATATCAACCAGACCTTTTTTCAAATCCTCTACTGTTTTTTTCTGCTGCGCCTGCGTCCGAAAACGGCTCATCAAGTCAACACGCACCGGAAAATCTTTAAACCTTTGAATAAATGTATTATAGTGTTGCTGCGCAAGAATCGTTGTAGGTACAAGATAAACAACCTGTTTTCCTTCCTGCACTGCCTTAAAAGCTGCTCTTATCGCAATTTCAGTCTTACCATACCCTACATCTCCGCAGATCAGACGATCCATAATCTTCGTACTTTCCATATCTTTCTTTGTATCTTCAATTGCACGAAGCTGATCCTCTGTCTCTTCAAATGGAAACATCTCCTCAAACTCTCTCTGCCAGACCGTATCCGGTCCATAAACATAACCTTCTGTCTGCTGGCGCGTTGCGTAGAGTTTTACAAGATCTTTTGCGATTAACTGAACCGCTTTTTTTACCTGTCCTTTTGTTTTTTTCCACTGAGGTGTCCCAAGCTTATTCAATTTTGGTGGCTTTGTATCTGCTCCTGCGTATTTCTGGATCAGATCCATCTGTGTTGCCGGTATATAGAGAATTCCTCCGTCCGCATAGGAAATTTTCATATAATCTCGAGTAACAGTATCTACTTCGACTTTCTCAATTCCCTGATAAATTCCAAGTCCGTGATTCTCATGTACCACATAGTCTCCCGGTTTAAGTTCGGCAAATTCCTGGATTTTTTTTCCTTCATAAGTTTTTCTTTTCTTTTTTTTCTTTTTCTTACCAAAAATATCAGATTCCGAGATGACCGTAAACTTTAACATCGGGTATTCGTATCCCTCTGCAATGTAACCACAGGTTACCATAATCTCTCCCGGATTCACCTGCCGTTCCATCTCTTCACTATAAAAACTGCTCAGGTCATAATCTCTCAGATCTTCTGCAAGACGTTTTGCTCTTGTTCTTGAGCCAGAAACAAGAATCACGCGATACCCTGTTCTTTTCAGTTTCTTCAGATCTCGTGTCAGGAGCTCAAAACTGCTATTATACGGATTGACAGTTTTAACCTGCAGACTGTAGACAGACCTTACTTTAAACATTCCACATTTTGATTCCAACATGGTAAATGCAATTCCATAATACTTGTTCATCTTTCCAATCGTATGATCTGTCTGTTCCACCTGAATCGGAATCTCATCTGTCTCCATACCGGCTTCTTCTCTGCTCTCCAAGCTGTGAAAATACTCTTTTTCCACGATTTCTGCAGATTCTTGAAGACGTACCGGTTCATCCAAAAACAAGATTGTCTCCTTTACCGGAAAATATGCCAAAAAGCTTTCCGTTTCCATCTGCTTCCAGTTCTCAGTTGCCGGATAGATTTCTATTTCCTGTAAATTCTCTGTCGACCTCTGACTTTCCACATCAAAACTTCTAATAGAATCAACTTCGTCTCCCCATAATTCAATTCGAACCGGATTCTCCTCTGTCAGTGGAAATACATCCAGAATCCCACCTCTGACTGCAAATTGTCCCGGACTTTCAACCTGGTTTTCCCTTTCATATCCTAATATCGAAAGGTTTTTCTGTAATTTCTGAAAATCCAACGCCTCTTCTGCATGAATCTTAATCCTGTTCCCGCACAGTTCTTCTTTCGATGGAAGCCCATCCAGAAATGCGTCCATTGTTGTAACTACAGTAATTGCTTCCCGTCCTTTCTTCTCTACAATCGCACGCAATACTTCCATACGTTTCCCTGTCAAAAATGCGCCCTTAATATCTGCATGATAAAACAAAAGATCTCTTGCCGGATAAAACCATACATTTTCCTCCAGTACACGCCATTCTTCATAAGCCTGTTTTGCTTTTTCTTCACTGGAAAAAACGATGACTCTGTACTCAAAGCCATCGCTCAGTGCTTTCGCAAGATGTATCTTCTGTGAATTCACACATCCTGCGATTTGCAGGAAACCCGTTTTCTTTCTTCTCGAACTGACAATCTCCTGATAATCAGCCAGTTCTTTTAATGGTTCTAAAAAAGCCTGCATCTCTACTCGTCCTTCTTTTTACGATTATATTCGTTCATCGCTTCGCTTATCTGGTCACTCACGATCAGTTCCACCGCTTTTACCGCATTATCATAACCTTCGCTCATCAGTTCCTGTTCCGCCTTAGAAAAATGTCCTAAAACATAATCTGCAAGATCATACTTCGGTGGTTTTTCTCCAACTCCTACTTTTATTCTAGGAAAAACCTGTCCGCCAAGATGTGCAATAATATTTTTTATTCCATTATGCCCACCTGCACTGCCTTTTGCACGAATTCTTAATTGTCCTACACCAAGACTGATATCATCATAAATCACGATCAGTTCCTTCTCAGGATCCACTTTATAATAGTCAATCACACTTCGGATACTCTCGCCACTAAGGTTCATATAAGTCTGCGGTTTTACCAAAATCACCTTCTGTCCTGCAATCATACCCTTTCCAATCAAAGCTCGATGCTTCTCCATAGTTACATCTATATTATATCTCTCAGAAAGTCGATCTATAACATCAAATCCGACATTGTGTCTTGTTCCTTCGTATTCTTTCGTCGGATTACCTAATCCTGCTATAATATACATCTTCTTCTTCCTTTCCTAAATGTGTTCTCCATCCTCTTCTTCCCACTGTAAGCAACACGGGCTTGTTGTCATATAACTTCCTCTTGCAAACAGCAATCTTTATTTTACCGCATGTGTGAATATTTGTCATGCATATTTGCTCTGTAAATTCATAAATTGTATAAAAAGGGGGATACTCATGAAATCAAAAACTAAAATCATTGTCCTTCATATGAAAGAGATCATCTATACTATTATTTTTGCTGCTCTTGGCATTCTTTTGATTCTTCTTCTGATTCTTATGTTCCATCCAAAAGAACCGTCTCCTGAATCCGATCCTCAATGTTGCATTGCTGAAACTAACACTTCTTCATAAACACTCAAAAAATGCCACTTGCCGGGTTTGTACAGCAAAAAAGCCACAGTCCATCCTATCTGTGGCTTTTTGATCGCTTTTTCACAATCACTGCTATTTTAATTCTGCTTATCCTTCTACGATCAGATAAGTACCATCCGGCAGTGCAAACACTTCAGAAGCCTCTTCCAATTCTTCCTCTGACATCCCGTCTACATCCAT
>ENA-OPCM01002662-OPCM01002662.1-human-gut-metagenome-genome-assembly--contig:-NODE-2662-length-9923-cov-8.381232_pt1 | contig 9923 bp, 9 predicted proteins | sample MGYA00241252_ERZ501484 | MGnify/ENA primary metagenome ERZ501484 (study PRJEB25962, sample SAMEA2042583) | human gut metagenome | biome: human gut; feature: human-associated habitat; material: faeces...
GCAGATTATTTTCGCTTCTGTATCATATTAGGCGCGTAGTTGCGGATTTGAGGGTATATAAAGGAGACCTGCTATTAGCCTTATATGGTGCAACCAGTGGAGATATAGCAATTAGCCAAATTGAAGGAGCTATAAATCAAGCCATTCTATGTATAAATACTAAACACTCAAAAGAATATATTAAGGCAATTTGGCAGAAACATGTACAAAAAATACTTCAAACTTATCTACAGGGTGGTCAGGGTAATTTGTCTGCTGATATAGTAAAGAATATTTCATTCTATTTTACTTCATCTAAAGAACAGGACAAGCTAGCTAACTTTATTCGTCTTTTGGATGAGCGTATTGCCACCCAAAACAAAATCATTGAGAAACTTCAATCCTTAATCAAAGGACTTGTTGACGAATTGATGACAGTTCTTTTGAAAGGAAAACTTTATCCGTTTTCTTCTTTCTATATTAAAGCTGGTGAAGGTGGCACTCCGACGACATCGGTAGTTGAATATTATACAGAAGGCACAATTCCATTTATTAAGATTGAAGACTTGTCTTGTAAATATCTGACAAATAATAAAGACTTTATAACAGAACTGGGTATGCAAAAATCATCAGCATGGCTTATTCCATCAAAGTCTGTTATATACTCCAATGGTGCTACCATAGGTGCAATATCTATAAATGAATATCCAGTTTGTACCAAGCAAGGTATATTGGGCATTGTTCCGAACACAAATATCAATGTAGAGTATTTGTATTTGCTGATGTCTTCTTCTTACTTCTCAAAAGAAATAAGCAGAATTATTACAGAGGGAACAATGAAAACTGCATATCTTAAGGACATCAATCATATCAAATGTCCTTTACCATCTATGGCACAACAAAAGAATATAACAAACTTAACATCCTCAATAGAGGAAAAACTGTCTATAGAACAGGAACTTTTAAGGTTCTTGAATTTACAGAAACAATATCTATTGCACATGATATTTATATAAACAACATACGCAGCAGGTAAGATTTTTGTGCGCTTAGTGATATAACAAGGTTTTGTTCCACAACTAACTTTTGCTCGATGTTATGTAGCAATGATGCAATCCTTATTCGCTTTTCAATGGATGGATAGAATAATTTTGCCTTCCCATAATCTTTGAAGTAGATGTGAGGGATAGCCATTCCTGTTATATATGGAGTGAAATTGAACGCCATAAGTGCATAATACAGGTAAAGAATTGAGTAGTTTTCTTTGGCTGTTAGATAGTTGAGTGTTCCAATTACAGAAAAATGGTCATTAACATACGACAAAGAACCAACACCGGAACCATCTTTGACTATTAAAATTGATTCGCCATTATAAGCATAGTTGTTGGTATAGCCAATAAGTCCAGTTGCACCATATACAGGATATGAGCCAGTCACAGATACGCAATTTTCTTGCAATGTGGATGAATGGCATTCAAGGCAATCACACAAGCGTATATTGGGAGTTCCTGACTGTGTAAGTTGTGCTGCAAGTCCTTTGATTAAGGATTGAATAACGGAAATGTCTGCGATTAGTAAACAGGCATTTGCTCAAAAGCCTAATGGATGGAATAGATTAGACACTTTGTTCTCAAAAGGTAAGGCTGGCGGCACTCCAACTTCTACAAATAAAGAATACTATAATGGAGAAATACCATTCTTGAGTATTAACGATATAACAAAGCAAGGTAAGTATGTCCGATACACGGAAAATCATTTGAGCCGAAGTGGATTAGAGAACTCTTCGGCATGGGTGGTTCCAGAGTATAGTTTAATAATATCAATGTACGCATCGGTTGGCTTGGTAACTATAAATGAAGTACCTATTACTACAAGCCAGGCAATGTTTGCGATGCAGCTCAGAGACAAAGATTTATTGGATTATCTGTACTACTACTTGTCATATTTTAAGTATCGCCACATCCACAAATATCTTGAAACTGGTACACAAAGTAATATTAACGCTGATATTGTTCGCGGAATAATGATTCCAACTTATGGACATAGTCGCAATATGAAAATTGCGTCAACACTGCAAGGCATTGATGCGAAAATCGACAATGAGTTATCAGTTCTTAAACTATTCAATAGGCAAAAGAACTATCTTTTGTCCCAGATGTTTATATGAACATCTGGGTAAGGAGATATTGCTTCTGCATGGTTAACAAGGTTAGTCTTCGCAGCTCATTAATGATGCACTCATCGTATGAATGTAGTATTTTTGCAGCAAAAAGAATGTTATTGCCATTTGAGGAATACGGTAACACATAGTTTTCTACATCCCCTTTACCAATATTCATTTGGGCAGCACCTTGACCACAAGCTATCATACTATTCTCAAATCTTTGAGAAGATAGAATTTGATATAGGAACTCTTGATTTACATTTTTCGCAAGTTGTAACAAACCAACTCGTTGGTTGAGTAAATAGTTCCCATTCTTACAAAGAGAAACACGCCCAACATTACCCGTAAGAGATATTAAAATATCTCCTTCTTTTAATACTTGGTGGTCTTGTATATCGTTCGGCAAGTTGATTATGCAATTGCAATCTTCATCGTTTATATATCGCTCGCCAGGCACATTTGTTATTGTGAGGATTTTCCATTTGCCCAGTGCATTATACTTGCCACTCTGGAATGCGTAACCATTTTTCAATGTCGCAATATTCGACAAGCATATAGTAGTTTCTAACAAATCTTTTCGTGCGAACAAATATTTACTAATCGCAGACTTTAGTTTTTTCAAATCCTCAATGATTTTGTTTTGGGTGGCGATGCGTTCTTCGATTAAGTTGAGAAATTTTGCAATTTTCTCTTGCTCCAAGAGATTTTGAGGAAGGCAATGCATTGTCTCAAAGAAATCTTGAATACCAACATTTAACAATCCATGATTCCTTGCTCCTTCAACTGCTATTTCAGAAATACCTTGATGCCATTTTGAAGTTTCAAAATAGTGAGTTAAAAAATCCGATGAGACATGACTATACGGTTTAAAGCAAATGTATAGAGAGGATAATGTACCTTGTTCATAACGGTCAAGTCGCTTTATTGCACCCCACGGATATTCTGAAGAATAACTTTTATTATAGGCAAAATCTCCTTTATGCAATAAATAGTAATTCGACATATTCTCACTTGCAATGACTTTGTTGAAGAATGAAATTTGGTCAACCAAACCATACTGTGCAGATATTGTTAGTGGTAGTTTGCAAAGGTTGTTTTTATTTTTCCTTTTAACTCGTTCTACAAAATCTGATAACATATATTCCTCCCATTCATCCACAAACTCCGGGAATCTCAAAGGGGGAACATTACCTATTATATTTCTCTAATTATTAGAACCAATTAAATTCAAAATTATGATTCAGAAGACAATTAGAGAAATTTCGGACGCATGGCGAGAGAACAAGCGACCGTATGTGAAACAATCGACATTGGCAGCCTACATGTTGATTCTTGAAAATCACATTTTGCCAAAGTTTGGTGAGAGTAACGAACTTCATGAAAATGATGTACAAGGCTTTGTGCTTGAAAAGTTGGAAGGCGGATTGAGCGTGAAATCTGTTAAGGACATTCTTATTGTCCTAAAGATGGTTATGAAATTCGGGGTGAAAAACGAATGGATGAACTATTACGAATGGGATATTAAGTACCCAACAGACGTTGCTGGTAAAAAGTTGGAGGTCTTGTCCGTGGCAAATCATAAAAAGATTCTGAACTATATTCAGAGCCACTTTTCCTTTCCGGGACTTGGTATCTATATCAGCCTTAGTACCGGTCTGCGTATAGGGGAGATCTGTGCTTTGAAATGGAGCGACATCAATGTATATGACGGGATTCTAACCGTTAACCGGACGATAGAACGCATCTATATCATAGAAGGAGAGAGAAAACATACAGAGCTGGTCATCAACACGCCAAAGACAAAAAACTCTTGCCGTGAAATCCCGATAAACAAAGAATTGCTTACTATGTTAAAGCCTTTGAAAAAAGTAATTAATGACGATTATTACATTCTTACTAATGATGAGCGTCCGACAGAGCCACGCACATATCGCAACTACTATAAAAGGCTTATGGAGAAACTTGATATTCCCAAGCTGAAGTATCATGGACTCCGTCACAGTTTCGCGACTCGCTGTATAGAAGTCGGTTGTGACTATAAAACAGTCAGCGTATTATTAGGGCATTCCAACATTTCAACTACTTTGGATTTATATGTTCATCCCAATATGGAGCAGAAAAAGCGTTGCATTACCAAGGTTTTCAAGTCACTGGGTAAATAAAGTTATGTATAGAGCGAGGGAATTAATGCTGTAATTTCTTCGCTCACAATTGTTTTGTGGTTCAGAATTATGTTGTATATTTGAATGTTATTAAAAATATTACTTATGAGAAAGGGTTTGATATTCTTCTTGGGAATTGTTACTGGGTGTGTATTAACAATTGCAGTACTTTTTGTTATAGGTATTACCAATTCAAATGCTAACGAATCGGATATTACGATTGCCGAGCAACAGACGGTATTTACTACCGCAACAAAATTTGAAGTTTTTCAGGTTCTTGGGGATGGTGCTTTGGCCAATTGTGAGGAGAAAGGGCATTCAACTTCATTTTTTACTGGGCCGGTCGTCTATATTGTGACAGATGGCCAGAATCTGTTTTATGATGATCAGGTAATTGAAGTACCTAAAGGTAAAAAGGCTATGCAAATAGGAACATTTCGTTATGAGACCAAACTTGGTGAAAAAGTAGTTCCTGTAATAAAATTTCAATAACATAGGCATATTATAAAAGTCTCAACTGGTAGCAATCTCTATCCGATTGAGACTTTTCGTTTATTTACCTCTATCTAAAAACTTCTGTACTATTAACGCTATACCAATTCCTAAAACGGCAATGAGAATACAGCAGATAACTGCTTTCCAAATCAATCCGGAATGCAAAATCTCTGCATTAGCCACTATCATGCACACGAAAAAAGAAGACAGAGCGACTACAATGATAATCAAAATGTAGAATGCGGTAGCCGGGATATGGATAGCATTGTCGGCTTTTTTTATTCTCCGCTCGGCTTCCTTGCATTTGCTTTCAATCTGACCAAGAAAATTGCAGAGAAGTGTTGCTCCAAATTCAATTGCCAACTTTTGCATTTCTTCAGAAATGATAGGTTTGCACTTTCGTATAGAGCCGGACAGATTTTCAACTTCTATTCTCAGCTTATATACATTGTCATTCAGGCTGGCAAGTTCCTTGGCATTTACATCGAGTAGTCGTTTTTCTTCTTCCAGATATTCATTCTTGGGAGTGGTTTTTATGGATTCCACTTCACTCATTTCTGCGGAAAAATCAAATTTCTTTTTCATGGGCTTAGCGTTTTAGTCCTGTTTTCGGTTTCTTCCCTAACGAACGGCTGGCAGCACGAGCGCATCTGCGAGCCCATTGTAAATCGTCTTCGTCCTTGTCTCTCCACGGAAGATCGCTTTGCGAACCTCCGCCACTACCTCCAGTCGCTACATTTGGCGTATCAAGCAGTCCGACAAATATAGCTACAGCCATATCGGTAAGTTCTTGACAGTTGGCAATAAACCTGTAATCAAACTCGTCATTGAAACAGTCAAGTACTTTTTCCGGGATATAGAATTTGTAATCCTTTCCTTCATGACTGAGGGTATAGGAAATCATATCCTGACAATCTGTGAGATATTGGGTATAGTCAATAGGAGCAACCTTATGTATCGCTGCTTGTTGAACGGTTTGGGGAGTATTATTTCTAATGACGGTAGCTGGCTGATGGTGCAGTTTCTTCCATGTCGCAGGAAGTTTCGAGACCATCAGGTTCCTGCCGATTCCCAATTCTGAAGCCTTGTATTTGGTGTTTCCATTCATGAGAGCATATCCACGGAGAAGACCTTTCTTGTCCTCCCTTTCATGGACGGTATAACCTTTCCGTATAAGAGCATTCTTGTAGTCATCCCATGACCACAATGGCATTGCTTTCAGCACCTCCATGCAGTCCCGATTTACTTGTGGAATGTTGAGATTTCGGATTTGTGCTGCAGTCGTCCAGCCACGTTTCTTTGCCACTCGCTCGGCTGCACGTTGTGCTCGAAGATGAATGTTGTGGTCATTGTTGATATTGCCATTTTCATCCAAACGGCAAATCGCAGCGTGGAGATGGGGGACTTCGCCTTTAGATTCCGTATGCAGCCAAACCGAGTATTTGCTATTAGCCAAATTGGTTTGGCAAGAACGGACTTTTCCGTCCTTGCCGATAATCACTTGTTTGTCGAACTCCTCAGCAAAGTCGTGCCAGAGCTTTTGCCAGTCCTCTATGTCATAGAACTGGGTATGTTCGGGCGAAGGACTCAGCTCGATTCTGATAACGGAGTTCTTTATCGGTCGATGCTGGGATAGGGTCAATTGCATGGAGTTCCATATCCCCATAGCGTCCGGTTCTGAGGGCAATAGGTTGTCCAATACCCGATAAATCTTCTCCGGATGTTTTTTGTGCTGTGATTCGCCGGTAATGTAACGGATGTCGTTTATACCGTGCGATATGGCTTTGGCTTTCGCAATCATTCTTCTTCGGATTTTGGGTTAGACGGAATTTTATTCTTCTCTTTTACTGCATTCAGGAACTGGCAGACATTTTCGGCCACATTGCCAAGTTCCTTGAGCCAGCCGACCATGAACGGAATCTGATTGAACATTGCCATGCGCTGCTTTGTGGACATTCCGTGTAGGGCGGATGTGTATTTTATGAGGTCTGACCGACAATCGTCCAGATTCTGCAACAGAGCAGCTTCTTCTTTCGTAAGCCTTGCTTTGGGCTTGAAGTTATACGCACGTGATAATATGTAGTCACTTACGGTCATGCTGCATTGCCCGGCCAGTGATTTTATATGCTCCTTCTGAGTAGGAGTGACTTTAGCTCCGATAAAGACACTTCTGGTTTCTTTCGAGGAGTCCGATGTATTTTCAATATCTTCTTTCATTTGAATCGTTTTATAATGGTTGAATAGGTGCGAGCTTGCGAGTACCGCACCGGCGAGGGAACTGAGCAGGCGAGAGCGCCAATGTACAACCGTAACGCAGTGAGGTTATACCTTGGCATATCTCGCAACAGTTACCTGTTGATGCTTCACGGCAAGCCATATCGGATGCGTATAGTGAACTGGCACTCGGATAGGAAACATAGAATGAAATGAGCCTCTAAAAGAGGGGAGAATATGAATATCTCACATGATGTCTTCCTGCCGACTTTACTTTATTCTTATGTATACGCCCCGACAATAAAGTAAAGTTGAACTCAATAATGGTATTCTGGATTGAAGGCATAATCTTTCCCTTCTTTTATAACCATTCGTTCGTCGCTGAGCAATGTTGCGACCTTTACCGCCTTGTTATAACCGAGTTTTATACCCTGCAATCCGTAACCCTCTTTCAAGCGTTCTATATAATCATCGTAATTGCTGATGTTGCCATTGGCAAAAACGGTATCCAATGCTGGACGATGTACATTCTTTGGAATCTCCTTGTCCGGATCGAACGGTCCTTTGGTTGGTCGTCCGGTCTTCTTCTCTTTGGGCAGATAGGACTCTACCGGTTCGGGCATGGCTTCCTCGTTTATGCGGAAGGCGAAAGGCTCAAACTCACGGTCACGGATATGGACGGCTTCGACCACGCTTACAGCTTTGTCCTCTTTGTCCACTTCGACCTGCATGATGGTTTCCGCTTTATTGTTTAGTTCCGTGCCGATGTGACCACGGGCATGTTCATCATTCTTGTTCTGATGCAAGACGGTATGGATATGGATTTGCCTGTCATCCGTCCACTGCATGAATTTGGAGATGATGTCGGTGGATTCGCTGGAGGAATTGATGTCGTAAAGGAAATCACGAATGCCATCTATGATGACCAATCCCAAATCCGGTATTATGCCAATGGCCTGTTCGACTATCGCCAGACGTAGTTTAGGGGAAAACTTGCGCAGAGCCAGCATAATCAGATTATCCGGATTCTTGTATTCCGGCAAGTCGGCCAAACGTAATATGCGTTTCAATACCTGTTGGCAATGATACCGCCCCTGCTCTGTGTCTATGTATAGAATTTTCCGCTTATTTTCGGGAAATGTAGACCGGTAATGAAGTACGGTGCTGTTATTCAATGCCGATGCGACAATGGCTGAAACGTTGAAAGTTTTCTTGCTTTTGGCTTTTCCGATGGAAGCACTGAAGTTTCCCAATGTTCCGATAACAGTATCGTCCACCATCAGAACCACCGGGGAGTGTTCGTATGTACTCGTTACGCTTATTGTAGACTCCGCCATGTAAGCGGCCAATTCTTCAGGAGAAAGAATAATAGTGTCTGTCTTTTCCATCGCTACCAGTTTTTAGGGTTCGGTTTACGGCGATGGGAGGCGAGCAAAGACTCATTCTCGTCCTCGAAACTTTGCGGAGCCGGATTCTTCCGGGAAGATTCCAGCCATCTATCCAGTTCGTCACGATAGATGTAGAGATGCTTTCCCTGTTTTATAACCGGAATATCGTCTTTCTTGACCTTGTAATAAAAGGTCGACAACGGCATTTTAAGATAGTTGCAAGCCTCCTGTACGGTCATGGGGACGTGCGTGTTCTCTTTGGTTTCGTACTGCTTGGAAAGTTTCTCCGTAAGCAGGTTTTCCATACTTGCGATTCTGTCGCATAGTTCGCCTACCACATTCGGTAGGTCGTTGAATGTCAGTTGGTCTTTTTCCATATTATGACTATTTTAATCGTTTAACATGCTGCGAACCAACTCAATGAAACCTTGCAGAACAATACAGACCGGATTAATTATTTCGTCTGCATACTTTTTTTATTGCGAGTCATCATTATCTACATCTAAATGGAAGCGATAGTCGCCTTTATCTGGTACATCAATGGGAATCTGGCTTGGAACATTATCCCGTAAATTAAGTTTAAGATATTCAAGGGTCGCGTTTACGAGTTCGTATGGAAATGATTCTTTGATAAAAACGGCTCTTTTCGCCAAGGGTACTCCCAAGCGTTCACCGACATTCCATGCCAAATGGCGAAGTCCAGGCGACCTCAGCGGATTGTCTATATTGGAACGAATCGGTTTATATGACTCAGGTTGATCGTAAGCCATATACTCTATATTGGAAATGAGGGTGGCAATATCCTCTTTGGAGAGATAGGGGGCAGTCTTGACGGTTACATATTCCCGAATCGCATCCATGATTTCCGCTTGCCTTTCAATCTCTTTCTTTTTGAGTTCCACTAATATGGAATCATATTTATTCAAATGAGAATCTTGCGGACAATCAGAGTTTACAGTATCTTGATTCGACTGTTGAGATGGAGGACACTCCTGTTCAGGCAAATCCATCGGTTGCTCGATGGGCAGTGTTTCAGTAGCATCCGTAGATTCTATGGCGTTCTCTGATTTTACAATAGGGGTATATGGTTCGCCCAAAGAGAAGTTGATAGGATTTTTTGTCAGCCAGTTATAGAAAAATTTGTGCAGGAGTCCGCACAATATGATAGCTATTACCAGTCCAAGGATGACTGGAGTCGTTATACGCATGATATTGATGTCATGGCAAAGGCAAAGATAAGTATCTATGGCCGCATAAATGATAACGGACAGTGCGAGGATAAAACTTATCTTTTTAGTCTGAATTTGTTTTTTATTCGTCATAGTCTGCAAGTATTTGGAATCGTTTCGCGCTAAAGATATAATCGATATTCCAGATAGTTGCAATAAAGAGACTGATAGTTACCACGTATCATGCTAAATATCACGGTCAGAGTATGATTTTTCACCTAAAATCATACTCTGACCGCAGAAATCGAGGACAAAGCAGCTGTCAGTCTTGCCGTGTCAGGGTGATTTTCTT
>ENA-OPCM01002663-OPCM01002663.1-human-gut-metagenome-genome-assembly--contig:-NODE-2663-length-9922-cov-2.212020_pt1 | contig 9922 bp, 5 predicted proteins | sample MGYA00241252_ERZ501484 | MGnify/ENA primary metagenome ERZ501484 (study PRJEB25962, sample SAMEA2042583) | human gut metagenome | biome: human gut; feature: human-associated habitat; material: faeces...
GGAAAGACCCCTACTACCCGAGATCAACTGCCTCATGGCAAAGTGAAAGGTACAACTGTGAAGTCACCGAAGGTGATGTTCGGTTATTTTGACGATTGGAGAGATGGAATGGAGGTTTATGGCGAGTTGAATGCCGTTGTGACACCTAAACGTGTGTGGGATAAAGGAACGCCGTTCGGCTGGAACAGTTGGGGAAATGCGATGTCTGATGTTTCGTATGCGATTGCTTCGAGTGTATCGGCTTTCTTTGCCGATAAACTGGCTCCCGAATTTACCAATGACAGTACCGTATATATCGGTCTCGATTCTTATTGGACAAATATCACGGCTCAAAATCGCCGTCGTTTTATTAAGGAGTGTAAAGAACGTGGACAGAGACCGGGTATTTATTGGACTCCTTTCGTCGATTGGGGAGGCAACATGAATAAAGATGTGGAAGGAACTAACGGTAAATATAAATATGGGGATATTGTACTGAAAATCAATGGACAACCAGCGCAGTTTCCCGGTGGAAATAAAGGTTGGGCATTAGATCCTACTCACATCGGCACGAAGATGCGTATAGATTATTATATAGACCAATGGATTAAAGATGGTTATGAGTTCCTGAAAATAGACTTTATGACACACGGAACGTTCGAGGCCGACTCTTGGTATGATCCAGAGGTGACTACGGGAATACAGGCTTATAATCAGGGAATGAAATATCTTTCGGACAGAATAGGTGATAAGATGTACGTGAACCTTTCTATCGCACCTCTTTTCCCGGCGCAGTATGCCAATGGGCGTCGTTTTGCTTGTGATACATATGGAACGATGAACGATACGAAATATGCGCTTAACGCATTGACACATAGTTGGTGGACCGATCGTTTCTATTGTTATAACGACCCCGATTACATGGTCTTCGGTAAATTTACGGGTAATGGGGAATATCCGTCGGGCAGAACTTATACATTGCATTCGCCGGGAGAAAACCGAGCTCGGTTCACTTCGGTGGTAACTACGGGACTATGTTTGTTGGGGGACGATTTCTTGAACTGTACAGAGGAAGCGCGTGTTCGTGCACAGTCGATTGTCAAGAATGAAGAGATAAATCGTATCGGTAAAATAGGGAAGTCGTTTCGTCCTATCGTGAACGATTATTGGGGAACGGGTCAAGCCGATGCTTTTATGCATAGAGTTGCCGATACCCTTTATGTGGCCGCATATCACTTTACTACGTCTCCGACTCAAAAAGTTTTTAATTTGAAATATAGTGATTTGGGGCTTGCCGAAGGCGTGGTTTACACTGTACATGAACTTTGGACAGATAAAAAAGAAATGACAGATAAAACAGCAAATATATTGACGTTGAAAGTGCCTCGTTCCGATGCCAGAGTATTTAAGATTTATCCTGGAACCATATCTTCGGTAGAAGAGGCTGTGGCAGATAAAGATACTAAAATCTATCCCAATCCTTGTCATGATGAACTGTATATAAATAAATTGAATAACGAAAATAACTGCGATTATGACGTGTATTCTATTGCCGGGGAGAAACTGATTTCTTTGGACGATTTCGGTGGAGACGTGATTGATGTGAATCCTCTCGCCCCGGGCAGCTATATACTGGTATCTACCGATACCGTCACGAGGAATAGATTTGTTGCTTCGTTCATTAAAGAATAAACTGTAAAGTAGTTACCGATAAACACACAAAAAAGGTGATGAGAAGATTATCGCTTTTAGGATTATTGATTTTAACCCTTTCTCCTCTTTGCCTGAGGGCAACAGAGGCGAGGGTTATACAGAATATAGATTTCGATTGGTATTTCTACCCAGCCGATATACAAGGTTGTGAGATGGATAATAGTCGTTTTTTATCTTGGCGAAAAGTCGATGTCCCGCATGATTACAGTATCGAAGGAACTTATGATCAGAAAAATGGCCGTGAAAACGGATTTTTGCCGGGTGGCGGTGTCGTTTGGTATAAAAAAGAGCTCGAATGGAATCCTTTGTGGGAAGGTAAGAAGGTATTTATCGAGTTTGATGGAGCCTATATGAACAGTACGGTTTGGCTGAACGGTTATAAGCTAGGTTTCTATCCTAATGGTTATCTTGGATTTTCCTATGATCTCACTCCTTATTTAGTGAAAGGAACTAATGTTCTGTCGGTACGATTGGATAACAGTAGATTGCCGAGTGCGCGGTGGTATTCGGGCATAGGGATTTATCGTCATGTAAATTTGGTGACGACCGATCCGGTTCATATAGCTCGATTCGGAACGTGCATCCGAGCCGAGGAGATTTCGACCGAGTCGGCTCGGATATGTATAGAGACCGAGGTGAATAGTCCAGAGGCTTGTGAGGTTCCTATCAAGTTAATTTCTGTCATTCGGGACAGCCGAGGCCGTGAAGTCGGTAGAAGTCAACGCAATGGGCAAATCAGTTGTTATCAATTGACGTTGTTTGATACGATTTGTGTCGAAAATCCTCGATTGTGGAGTCCTGATACTCCCGAATGCTACTATATGGAGAGCTTTGTAGAGAAAGAGGGTAAGATCGTAGACAATTATACGACGCGTTTTGGTATCAGAAGACTGGAATATATACCCGAAAAGGGATTTAGACTCAATGGTATACCGACAAAAATGAAAGGTGTGTGCCTGCATCAAAATATGGGTGCTGTGGGAACGGCCTTGGCAGAAGATATATGGCATAAACGCTTAATACAGTTGAAAAAAATGGGGTGTAACGCCATACGTACATCGCATTATCCCTATGCTCCCGAGTTTTATGCCATGTGCGACACACTTGGTTTTATGGTGATAGACGAACCGTGGGACGGCTGGTTCCATTGGTATGGTTGTCACAAAGTGCCTTATGATTACAGCAATGACTTTCTTGATTGGTGGGGAAAAGATCTTCCCGATTTTATAAAACGCGACCGAAATTGCCCGAGCGTGGTGATGTGGAGTTTGGGAAATGAGGTTTGGGGATATGATAGGCATATGTATTTGCAGTATAAGATGAATAAGATTTTCCATGATATGGATCCTACTCGTCCTACAACGCAGGCCTATTGTACAGACCTTTATATCGATATTGCGGGATTTAATGCCAATGGCGAGTGTAAAGGAGATATATCGGATTTCCATAAAAAGCAACCGCTTAAATTGGCTGTGGGAACCGAGATCCCTCATACTCGGCAGACTCGTGGGGTGTACCGCACGATTGGAACTCGTAAACCGTGGGATAAAGATGAGGTGTTGAACGAGCATGATGCTGCCAGAGTATTCCCTCTTACGAGTTTTACGACCGAAGAGGTATTCGATGGTATAGATACTCGTTATGCTTCGAGTTATGACAATCAGACCCGCCGTATATCGGTAAGGGAGCAATGGAAACAGACTCGTGACAATGACTTTTTTATAGGACAATTTGTCTGGACAGGATTCGATTATCTGGGAGAATCGTGGGGTTGGCCCGGAAGAACCAATAACTATGGTATCATAGACCTTGCCGGTTTTGAGAAAGATCATTATTATCTGTATCAGAGTTTGTGGAGCGATGAGCCTATGGTTCATGTATTGCCTCATTGGACACATCCGGGTAAAGAAGGAGTAGAAATACCGGTGGTTGTCTATACTAACGGTGATGCAGCGGAACTGTTCTATAATGGCAAATCTTTGGGGAGGAAAGATATGCATAGAGATTCTTTGCAGATTGTTTGGAATGTGCCGTATCGTCCGGGAACCATCAAGGCAGTAGCTTATAAAGACGGGCGGGTAATCGCCTCATGCTCTCACAAGACTGCCGGAAAAGCCTACTCCTTGAAATTGACGGCAGATAGAAAAACAATGAAATCCAATCGTAAGGATGTAGTTTTTGTGACCGTCGATGTAACCGATAAGAAAGGGAATTTTGTACCCTATGCCAATGTGGACGTGGATTTTGAGGTGAAAGGCGATTATAAACTTATTGGAGTTGAAAATGGAGATGTCTTGGATATTGCACCTCATAAAGTGCTTCATAGAAAAACCTTCAATGGTAAAGCGTTATTGATATTACAAGCGACCGACAATGCCGGCAGACTGCGGATACAGGCGAAAAGCCCGGGCTTGAAATCATCGAGTGTCGAGATAAATGTTATATAGTTTTATATTCTAATTACTATATATGAAAAAAGTATTTTTGAGTGTCGCTCTTTTGGGGGTGTTGATAAGCAGCTCTTGCACGACCAAAAGCAAAAAGCAGAAAATGAATGTTATTTATATACTTGCCGATGACCTCGGGTACGGAGATTTGGGGTGTTATGGGCAAAAGATTATAAAAACTCCTAATATCGACAGGCTTGCTGAGGAAGGAATGTTGTTCACGCAGCATTATTCGGGTTGTACGGTAAGTGCCCCCTCGCGCTCTTGTCTAATGACGGGGCAGCATACGGGACATACCTATATTCGGGGAAATCAAAGTCATGGTACTGAGGGTGAAGAACCACTGCCGGGCAACACCTATACGCTTGCTCGTATGATGAAGGATGCCGGGTATGCGACCGGTGCATTCGGTAAATGGGGGTTGGGCTATCCGTGTTCAGAGGGTGATCCAACCAATCTCGGATTCGATGAGTTCTTCGGGTATAATTGCCAACGTCAGGCTCATCACTATTATCCTTATCATTTGTGGCATAATCAAGAGAAAGTGATGCTGCCCGGAAATGAGGGGAGTAAAACCGAAACTTATGCTCAGGATTTGATACAGGAAAAAGCGTTGCAGTTTATCGTTGATAATCAATCGAAACCTTTCTTTTTGTATCTGCCTTATATTCTGCCACATGCCGAATTGGTGTCGCCCGAAGATTCCATTCTTGCCATGTATAAGGGTAAAATCGAGGAAGGCAAACCTTATGAAGGTGTCGACGACATAAAGAATCCATATTATAAGTACGGAGGGTATTGTTCTTCTGAAAACCCACATGCCGATTTCGCTTCGATGGTGACTCGTTTCGATGCTTATGTCGGCGAAATTATGCAAACATTGAAAAGATTAGGATTGGATAAGAATACTATCGTATTTTTCGCTAGCGACAATGGCCCTCATCAAGAAGGCGGGGCAGATCCCGATTTTTTCAATAGTTATGGTCCTTTTCGTGGTATTAAGAGAGATATGTATGAGGGTGGTATCCGTGTCCCTTTGATTGCTTGGGCACCGGGGAAAGTGGAGGCCGGAACTTGTAGCGACCATATCTCGGCATTTTGGGACGTTATGCCCACTTTGGCCGATATTGCTGGTGGTGAAATAAAAGGTGAGTGTGACGGTATATCTTTTGCTCCTACATTATTTGGCGGGACAGGCCAAAAACAACATGAATATCTGTATTGGGAATTTCATGAAAGAGGCGGACGCGTTGCTGTACGAATGGGAAATTGGAAAGGAGTTAAATTGAATTTTGGTAAGAATCCCCAAGCTCCTATGCAACTTTTCAATCTTGAAAACGATGTTCATGAAGATTGCGATGTGTCTGAACAGCACCCCGATATCGTGGAGCAAATGGAAATTTTCATAAAGCAGGCTCATGTGAAATCGGACCTTTTCCCCTATCCGTTTGAAAAATAAAAATATCGTTTTTTGAATATGAGAAGAAAAATTTGTGTAGTCACATTGTTTTTGGTCTTTATCGGACAGATAGTTATGGCCGGTGGGAATACGGCCGATTTCAAATATGGGAAATGGCATTTGAAATATACTCTTTCTACGGGTAGTGCCGAATACATATATCAAGGTAAAACGGTGTTCGATAAAGTGGGTACGGGTGTTTCAGGAACGTATACTGAATATGAGATTGGACAGGAAGAAATAACGGACGGTTTCGGAACGGGAATGTGTTTTACTGTGACGAGATCGGGAGAAAATTTACCTTCTGTCATACAGCGTTTTTTCTTATATGAGGGGAAAGATTATTTCCTTACCGATGTGGCGCTGAGCGACGAAAAAGGTGTTGAAACCAATTATCTGCGTCCTATTTCTACTGAACCCGACACCCGTTGTGATATTTTGGGAAAGGGCGATAATCGTGTTCTTATCGTTCCGTTTGATAACGACAAATGGGTACGCTATCGTTCTTCCGATTTGAGAGGCGGGGTAAACAGCTTTGAAGTAAGTGCTGTTTATAATGCAGATACTCGCAGGGGAATCGTTATCGGATCGGTGGAACACGATACATGGAAGAGCGGTGTTCGCATAGAGTCCGATGAACCCGGTATCATATCTCGTCTTGAACTTTATACCGGAGCGTCGGGAGAAGGGACAAGAGATGTGCTCCCTCATGGCAAGGTAAAAGGGAAAACTGTTCGTTCGCCGAAACCCTTTTTCGGATATTTTGAAGATTGGCGTGACGGTATGGAAGAGTTCGGACGGGCTTGTGCGACAATAGCACCTCCGTTACCGTGGAATTTAGGAACACCTTTCGGTTGGAATAGTTGGGCTAAGATGGAGTTCCGGTTATCCTATGAAAAAGTACTTGAAGTATCCGATTTCTTTAAGGAGAATCTGCAAAACAATAATTTCGAGAATAATGGTATTGTATATATCGGAATGGATGCTGGTTGGGCCAAAATGAGTGATGAGCAGTTGGCTGATATTGCGAGACATTGTAAAGCAAATGGACAAAAAGCTGGTATATATTTTACACCTTTCTCGGATTGGGGGAGAGATCCCGAGGCCTATATCAACGGTAGTTCAAGATATAAGTGTAAAGATGCTTATTTGTATGCTAACGGTAAAACTCAGAATATGGTTGCCGGTGGGTTGGCTATGGATCCTACACATCCGGCAATTAAAGAACGTATCCGTGAAACAGCAGAGCGATTTAAACGATTGGGATATGAATACATTAAAATTGATTTCTTAACGCATGGTTGTGCCGAAGCCGATTATTATTACGATCCAGAGGTTCAAACCGGTATGCAGGCGTATAACAAAGGAATGGCCTATTTACTTGAACAGATGGAGGGTATGTATATTACTATGGCTATTTCACCTTTGTTCCCATCGCAGTATGCTCACTCTCGTCGTATCGCATGCGATGCTTGGGCCGGAATAGGAGATACAGAATACACGTTGAACTCTTTGACTTATGGGTGGTGGCTTAATCAAGTATATACTTATAACGATCCAGATCATCTGTTGCTAGAACCAGTTTCCGATGGGGAAAATCGAGCTCGTATAACATCAGGCGTTATTACTGGGATCTTTATGAATGGAGATGATTTGAGTTATATTTCGGGGATTCAAGTGGCTAAGGATAAGGCTCGTAAATTTTTGACAAATGAGGATATAAATGCGATAGCTAAAATGGGGAAAAGTTTCCGTCCGGTAAATGGAAATATGGACGGAGCAGATTTCCTATTTATGTATGATACGGGAAAAGAGGTTTACTTAGCTGCGTTTAATTATTCGGGCTATGATCTCACTTATGATTTGCCATTGTCTCGTCTCGGGTTAAGGGAATCTTCTACTTATAAGGCCAAAGAATTATGGTCTGGAAAAGAGGTGAAATTCAAGAAAAATGTGCGGGTTTGTATACCCAAGAAAGATGTTCTGGTGTTTCGTATAACGCGTTGATCTGATTGAAATGAATAGGGAACCTCAAATACAAGTTTTTCGTATTGCCCATTCTGATGGCTCTTATATTGAAGTAAGTAATTTGGGAGCGAGATGGTTGTCGTGGGTTGTTTCTGATGGGAACGGAAAGTATTCCGATATTTTGTTGGGATACCCCACTGTGTTGGATTATTTGCAAGATGATTGCTATATGGGAGCTATTGTGGGTAGATTTGCCAATCGTATAGGTGGAGCGACTTTCTCTTTGGAGGATCATGAATATACATTGGAGAAAAACGATGGGGCGAATACAAATCATGGAGGGTATTCAGGTTTCCATTCTAAAATTTGGAAAGGAAGTTATGAGGGAAACAAAATTGTATTTCGTTTGTCTTCTGCTCATTTAGAAGGTGGATATCCGGGAAATGTCGAGGTGACGGTCTCTTATAGTTTTACTTCTGACGGAATGGTTTCTATTGATTTCGATGGAGTGTCGGATCGTCTTACTGTACTTAATTTGACCAATCATGCTTATTTCAATCTTGCTGGCAAAGGAGATATACTACAACATAGAGTCACAATACCGTCGAGCTATATTCTTGAAACAAATGCAGAGTTTATTCCTTCTGGGGGTATTCTCCCGGTAGAGGCAACGGAATTCGATTTTCGGTATGGAAAAAATATAGGTAAGGATATTGAGAAACAAACGCAACAACTCGAATGGAACAGAGGTTATAACCATTGTTATGTTTTCTCCTTGTATGATGAGCGGAAGATGAAATGGACGGCAAGCGTGTATGAACCTAAATCGAGGCGAAAACTCGATGTCTTTACTACATATCCGGGAGTATTATTTTATTCTAGTGGGTATTTATCATCGCAGATTGTCGGGAAGCAAGGGTATAAGTATACTCCTATGTGTGGATTTTGTCTTGAAACTCAATACTTCCCAGATTTTCCGAATCATTCAGAATTCCCACAAGGGGTTGTGTTTCCTGAGAAACCTTATCACCACACTACATTATATAAGCTTTCTGTCGTATAGCTTTAAAATTTGAAATCTCTTTCTGAATATTATAGGCCGAAATCTATGACATTTCGGCTTATTCTCATTATTTTTGTATGAGATGTGGAAATGGACTGTATCTCGTAAAATCTGGTAAACTTGTTTTTACCTTTGGTTTATGTTATCTTTGGAGTCAATAAATAAGATTATATTATGGCAAAGGATAATACTTTTTCGGGTATGGCGCATAATGCTCTGACAGCGGAGACTACGATTGTCGGGAAGATAGTTTCGCAAAAAGATATTCGCATAGACGGGACTTTGGAGGGACGATTGGAATGTCAGGGTAAGGTTGTCATCGGGGAGACCGGTCAGGTGATAGGGGATATTGTTGCTGTGAATGCCGAAGTGGTAGGACGTATAACCGGTAATGTAATGGTGGCCGAGATGTTGGTGTTGAAAGCGACATCTTCTTTGGAGGGCGATATACAGGCTCGACGGTTGGCGATAGAGCCCGGAGCCGTGTTGAACGGAAAGTGCACCATGTTGCAGCAGCTCGATGATGGAGGCGATGCCTGAAAGGTTGTTATTTTTTTCGATTTGGTGAGCAAAATCGAGGATAGGGTGTTAATTTCTAATTAAAGGGATAGTATGGAAAAAAGAGTAATACCCGTTTTGGAAATGAGTTGTGCCGTTTGTGCGGCAACAGTCGAGAAGACTGTTCGGGAGTTGCCCGGGGTCGAAGAGGCAAGTGTGAATTTTTCGGCTAATACATTGCAGGTGGTTTATGACCCCGATAAGATTTCGTTGAAGGATATGCAGTCCGTTAACGATGTTCTGTCTGATAAGTGCCGCCGGATATGACTTGGTTATTTCGGAAAATGCGGAAGCTGATGCTATTGATGCCGAACATCGTCTTTATCTCGATTTGCGAAGAAGAACCATTGGTGCTTGGAGTTTCGGATTGCCGGTGATGGTATTGTCGATGATTTTTCATTCTCCTTCACAGATTCTTACTTGGATATTGCTCGCACTGACTCTTCCGGTGTTATATTGGGGGCGTTCGTTCTATGTATCGGGTTGGAAGGCTGTAAAACGAGGACGAGCCAATATGGACACTTTGGTAATGTTGAGTACTGCCGTGTCTTTTCTGTTCAGCTTGTTCAGTACGATTTATCCGCATTTTTGGCTTTCTTTGGGACTTGTTCCGCATGTCTATTACGAAGCGGTTGCTATGATTATAGCTTTTGTTTTGTCGGGGAAATTATTGGAAGCGAGGGCTAAGCAGAGCACATCGGCTTCTATCCGTTCTTTAATGGGATTGCAGCCCAA
>ENA-OPCM01002669-OPCM01002669.1-human-gut-metagenome-genome-assembly--contig:-NODE-2669-length-9909-cov-2.906941_pt1 | contig 9909 bp, 8 predicted proteins | sample MGYA00241252_ERZ501484 | MGnify/ENA primary metagenome ERZ501484 (study PRJEB25962, sample SAMEA2042583) | human gut metagenome | biome: human gut; feature: human-associated habitat; material: faeces...
GCGGAAGGTGATCTCGCCGGTGGTGCTGTCCATGGCGTCCACGATGGCAAGGCTCTCCAGCTGGATGCCCTTGCTGCGGATCAGCTCACCGCCCTGCTGGAAGCCCTTTTCCACGGCGATGCCGATGCCTTCGAGCTTCGCGCCCGCCTCGTTGACGATATCGACAAGGCCCTGCACGGCGAAGCCGTTGGCCATGAAGTCGTCGATGATGAGCACGTGGTCGTCCGCGTTCAGCCACTCCTGAGAGACGAGCAGCGTGACTCTCTTCTTGTAGGTGTAGGAGAAGACCTCGCTCTGGTACAGGCCGCTTTCGATGTTGTCGCTCTTGGCCTTCTTGGCGAAGAGCATGGGGACGCCGTACTTCTGCGCGCAGATGGTCGCAAGCGCGATGCCGCTGGCCTCCGCCGTCAGAACGACAGTGATCTTGCTGGTGTCGAAATACTTGGCGAACTCGTCCGCAATGTCCTCGAGCAGACGGGTGTCGACGCGGTGGTTGAGGAAACCGTCGACCTTGACGATGTTGCCGGGCAGGACTCTGCCCTCGCGGCGGATGCGCTCCTGAAGAAGCTCCATGGAATTACCCCTCCTGAAAAAATAATTTCTGACGAAATTTTTCGATTGAAATGGTAACTTCCATTTAACAGGATTTTTGTGCAGAATGCAACACGGCAACTTTGACAAGAATTTGTGCTTTTTTTGCCTCTTTCCGTCTATTTTGGCGGCGAGAGCGCCATTACGTCCCGTTTTGTATCGTTTTGGCAAAGCCCGCGGCAAAAAGCCGCGCGGCGTTGACGGCTTCTTCGAGCGAATTGCCCGCCGTGCCGACCTCAACAAGGAGCGAGCCCGTCGTCATGTGCTGGTTGTAGCGGGAGTTGCGCACGGTGACGGGGCGCATGAGGGTCGGATAGTCTTTGTACAGGGTTTCCTGCACGGCGCAGGCGAGCTTTAAGTTCTCGCGCCAGAGATCGTGACTCAGGCCTCCGCCGTTCGACCCGATGACGAATTCGAGCTGTGCGGCGTTTTTATCTTCGCCGCACAGCAGCTTGATTTTCTGCCCGGCGTGGGCGGTCAGCTTCATCTCCACATAGCCAGCCATGTTCTGGCCAAAGTCCAGCACGGTCTCGCCGTTGGGGGTGCGCAGCAGCCTGCCCGCAAAGGCTTCCTGCTCCCGGATGGGCACGGTGTTCATACCGGTGATGGGCAGGGAGTTCGGCTCGGTCTTTACGCCATGCCAGCCGGAAAGCTCCTCTTCCAGCCGGGCATCGTGCACTTCGCCCTGCTGCAGATCATTTTGGCGAATCGGGCCGCACTGGGTGGCCTCCATGTCGTCATCCGAAACGCAGACCGCCTTGCCGTTCACTTCCAGCTGGAACAGGACAGCCAGTTCGCTGCCGAACAGGTCACGGTCACCATCCACGCCGGAGGTGCTGCGGTACCAGCCGTCGCCCAATGTGATGAGTAGCTCATTTTCACCGTCACGGACAAGTGCGGTCACATCGTAGGTCTGTGCGCCCAATTGCTTGTCTGCGGTAAAGCTGCCGGGGGCAAGCACCATATCGCCGACCCGCTTGCCGTTCAGCCATGCCGCATACAGTCCCTTAGCGGTAATGTACAGTCGCTTGCTTTCTCCCTCCGGGGCGGTGAACGTTTTGCGCAGATAGCTTGCCGGGCGGTGGGGCTGATAAGGCTGCGCCTGCCCTTTGCCGGAGGCTTCCAGCGCCGCCTGCTTCTGCTCCCAGTTGGGCTTTGCAAAGGCGTTGATGGCATCAGCGCAGTCGATGTCCGGCTCTTCTGTCTCCGGGCAGACCCACACGCCCTGCCAGTCTGCCTGTGCAAGCCCGGTCTCGAAGGAAGCGGTGCTCCATGCACCGGGCTGGTCATTTTCATCCCACAGGCGGATGCGCCACCGTCCCTGCGTCTTGGGCGGTACAGCGCTGGGCGTTTCGGTGTGCATCACACTGCCCAAAGCCTTTCCGCTCGCCCACAGCGTTTCGGCTCCGGCAGTTACTTCAATTTCGTAGGCGGTCTGGCGCACGCCTTCGGCGCACTGCCACGATAAAAACAGCGTCCCGGCATCTATGCCGAGAGGCTGGGTCAGATGATTCGTTTTCAGGTTTGTTGCTTGCATCATCCGCATCTCCTTTTTCCGTTTGATTTCTGTTCTTATTATAAAGAGAATCCCACGGAATAAGGGTGCAAAATTTTGTGTTATCAGTCAAAAAGTCGTGCTATTTATGACAATTTAAAAAATTCATCTTGCTTCACGACTTTTCATCCGTACTGTCTGCGGTTCTCCTGTTATACTTTGGGTAAGAAAAAAAGTTTACCGCCCACGCAGCGCTGCGTGGGCGGTATTTTTTATGCTCGCTTAAAACTTGAGGGCATTGGTTTGCGTGGCCGTATCTGTCCGTTAATCGCACCGTTCCAGCTTTTTAGCTTTTGCAAAGAACAACCAGAGCAGTGCCGTGCATCCCACCATGCAGGCAGGCATGATGAGGAAGGAGGTCCGGTAGCCGATGGCATCCACCAAGCTGCCAAATACGGCATTGAAGAGGATATCCGCCAGCGAAGCCACACTCAGCACCAGACCCGATGCAGAGGAAGCTGCGTGACTAGGCCAGTATCGCGGGATCAGCATGACAAGGGTCGGATACAGGATGGAAAACAGCAGACCGCTGACTGCCAGGAGCCACAGACCCGGTGCACCCAGCAGAACACCTGCGGTGTACAGAACCGCAGCGCTTGTGGCGAAGAGCCGCAGGCAGCGGTAGATGCCCAGCTTATCCACCAGACTGCTCAGCACCAGACGCCCCACCATCACACAGCCGAAGAAAACAGCGGTAAAGTTTGCCGCCTGTCCCATGGGCACTTCCAGTGCATTGGTAGCATAGCTCACCAGCCAGTTCATAATGCCATGTTCTGCAATGAAATACAGGCCGATGATCAGCACCAACGACAGAAATGCCGGACAGCTCATGATCTCCTTGGGCGATACCTTCCCCTCCGTTTTGTGCTCCTGCACTTCCGGCATGGGGAACAGCACGAACAGCACCATGGCCACTGCGCCAATGGCCAGCAGTCCCCATGCCACGGTGTGCCAGCTGGAAATATCCGTAGCCCAGTTGCCAATGATGCTCTGGCTGCCGCTGGTGCCAATGCCCTGAATGAAGAACAGGAAGTTCACAAAAAAGCCGGGCGCAACGGCAAACATACCGGTCGTGATCAGGTTCATGTTGGTGTTCAGCAGTGTGGATGTGCCCATGGCAAAAAACATTCCCACAAGCAGCAGCAGATAGGAGTCCGTAGTGGCAAACAGCAGCATGGCTGCGCTCCACAAAAAGGTATACAGCAGCATGGCCTTGCGGCGGCCCAGAATATCCACCCCGAAGCCGCCGACGGCCAGAAACACGAGGTTGCCGATGTAGCTTACGGTGACGATCTGGGACAACTGGGCGGTACTCAGCTGGAAGTGGGCAGAGAAGATCGTGGAAAAAATGCCCCGCATGGCATCGTTCGCGCCCAGACCCACCATCAGGATCAGGAACGCGGCAAACGTGATGATGTTCTTTTTCTTGTTCATTGGTTTGCCCCACAAAAAAAGCCGCCGCCCGGCCCGACCCGGCAAAAGGGGCCAGCGCCGATGCGGCGGCTTGCTCATTATTGATAGGCGGCTCAGCCCAGTTCGATGCTTTGGTACTCCGGGGCGGCAGCCTCAGCAGTCAGACCCATGGTCTGCACGTTAGTGCAGTTCTGAGTAAGAAGCGCCTGTGCGAAGTCCGAACGGTCCTCGCCCGCAAAGCCCAGCGTGGAGTTCCGGACGGTGACGCCATCTACCCAGCGCAGGAACATGGCTGCACTCTTCTGATGCAGCATGCCTTCCTTTTCAGGCGGAATGGGACGCAGATCGTACATTCCGCGCTCCCACTTGCTGGTAGCTTCCAGACAGACGTTGACATTTTCAAACAGAACGTTCTTGATGTGATTCTCCTCGTTGCCAGAGAGGAACACACCGTTCTCACCCTTGCAGGTGACGTTGAAGAAGCGGACATTCTCGATGCTGCCGCTGTGGGTGTTGGCGTTCCGGTCGTGGGTCGTCATCACGATAGGCTCCGCGCAGCCCCACCAGCACTCGGCAAAGCGGCGGGTCTCGATCATGATGTTGGAGAAGCTCACGTTCCGCACACAGCCGCCGTCGCGAATCTGGATGGACAGACCCCGGTTGCTTCCAGTGATGATGCAGTTATCCACCAGAATATTCTCGAAATCTGCCACGCCCTCTGTGCCGATCTTGATCGCGGCACTGGTAGAGGTCAGCGTGCAGTTGGAGATGATGACGTTCTTGGTGGGGCCGTACTCGTTGTTGCCCGCTGTGGTCTTGAGGCAGATGCAGTCATCTGCACACTGGACATGGCAGCCGATGATCCGCACATTGGTGGAGTGATCCGGATCGATACCGTCGGAGTTGGTGCAGTCCAGCGGGTTCAGCACCCGGATGTTGGAGATCAGCACATCGTTGCATCCGGCAGGGTGCAGCGTCCAGAACGGAGAGTTCTGCAGTGTCACGTCATGGAACGAGATGTGGTTGCAGTGCTCCACATACACCATGGTGGGACGGGGGTAAAAATCACCGTTGAAATAGTAACGGCTTGCCCGCTTCATAAAGGCATACACATTGCCATCCACTGCGCCCTGACCCGTGATGGAGAAGTTGTCTGCATCCTTGGCGTGAATAAAGGTGTAAGCCGGTTTTGCCACCGGACGATCCACGGCCTTTGCGCCGGAAACTGCTGCCACGGAAGCATCATCGCCGTTGGGGTTGAAATAGGTGGAGATATCGGAGTGCGCTTTCAGAAGGGCGCCCTGTTCCAGATGCAGCTCTACGTTGCTTTTCAGCTCGATAGAACTGGAATAGTAGGTATGACCGCCCTCCAGTACAACGCGGCCGCCGCCTGCTGCGTTGCAGGCATCAATGGCAGACTGGATTGCAGCGGCATCATTGGTTGCGCCATCGCCGACAGCGCCATACTTGGTGACTGAATAAACCATGAAAACTTGCTCCTTTTCACATTATCAGACTGCGCCGAACAGGGTGGGCAGCGCCATGGAGAACCAAGGCACATAAGCTACCAGCATCAGCGCCACGAAGATCGCCGCATAGAACGGCAGGATCGGTTTGATCATGTCCTCCATGTCCATATCTGCCACCGAGCAGCCGCTGAACAGTGAGCTGCCAACGGGCGGGGTGATGTTGCCGATGCCCAGGTTCATGACCATCATGATACCGAAGTGGATGGGGTCCATACCGAAGGACTGGACAACGGGCAGGAAGATCGGGGTGAAGATCAGGACAGCCGGGGTGATGTCCATGAAGCAGCCAACCACCAGCAGCACAAGGTTGATGATGAGCAGGATGACGTACTTGTTGCTGGAAACGCTGATCAATGCGTTGCCGATAGCGCTGGGCAAACCGGTGAAGCTCATGACAAAGCTCATGACGTTGGAGCCGGCAATCAGGAACATGATGATAGCGGTGGTCTCGCAGGCGTCCAGCAGGATCTTGGGCAGATCCTTGATCTTGATGCTGCGGTAAACAACGATGGACAGGAACAGGGTGTAGGCAACAGCCACGGCAGCGGACTCCGTTGCCGTGAAGATGCCGGACATAACGCCGCCGACGATGATGACGATCAGCAGCAGACTGGGGATGGCGTCCACGAAGTACTTGAAGAAAACGGAAGCCGGAACCTTACCAGCAGTGGGATAGTGGTTCTTCTTTGCGATGACATAAGCCACCACCATACAGGCCAGTGCCCACATCAGGCCGGGGATGTAGCCAGACATGATCATACCCACCACAGAGCAGCCAGCCAGCACCGGATAGATGATCAGGATGCCGGAAGGAGGAATGATCAGACCGGTAGGTGCGGAAGCGATGTTGACGGCAGCAGCAAACTTTTTATCGTAGCCTTCCTTCTCCTCCATGGGGATCAGAACGCCGCCGATAGCAACGGAAGCTGCAACGGAGGAACCGGACAGAGAGCCGAACAGCGTGTTGCCCAGAATGTTGGTGTGCGCCAGACCACCGGGGATGCGGCCGACCAGAATTTTTGCGAAATCGATCAGTTTCTGTGCAATGCCGCCGGTGTTCATCAGAACACCGCAGAGGATGTAGAACGGGACAGCCAGCAGCGAGAAGCTGTCAACGCCGCCCACCATGCGCTGGCTGGCAACGAAAGTGCCCAGATCCAGAGACAAGGTGGAGGCCATGGTCACGACCGACGAAATGATGATACTGACCGAGACCGGGACGCTCAGCGCCAGCAGCAGCGCAAACGTGCCGATCAGGAGCAGACCGACTTGAAAAGTACCCATTTTAGGTTCGTCCTCCTTTTTTTATGCTTCTTTGGCAGACTCTGCCTTGGGGCCCTGCTTCATATCGCGCAGATCCTCACCGATGAAGATGAGCGCGTAGAAGATGAACAGGATGGCACCCACAGGGATGCTGGCGTAGATCAGGGGCATGGGCAGCTGCAGCGCGGCGCTCAGCTGATCCGCAGCGGTGTTGACAAGGCGCGTGCCGCCGCCGATCATGACAACAACGCAGAACAGGATGACCATAGCCTGCACAAAGATATCCAGGATCTTCTGGCCCTTGAAGGACAGACGCTTGCTCAGCGCGGTGATTGCCAGATGCTTGCGGCGGCCGTATGCGTAAGCACCGCCCACCATGGTCACCCAGATCAGCAGATAACGCAGCGCTTCTTCGGTCACGGTGCTGGGGTTGTTCAGGATGTAGCGGGTGATGACCTGCCAGCAGACAGCAATGACCATGACACCCATGATAATGGTGCTGAGGACCTGAATGATCTTATCGATCAGGCCGCGGAATTTAACGATCAACATGGTATGCTTCCCTCCTCATCAAGCCTGTACATAGGACAGGAAGTCCTCGTAATAACGGGCATTGTCGGCGCTCTCGGCACAGAACTCGTCGCGCAGGGACTGGGTAGCCTCGATAAAGGCCGTCTTGTCGATTGTGTAGAACTGGACGCCCATCTCCTTGGCACCGTCAATGTTCTCCTGCACCAGATCCTGCCATACGGCCTCGTGTGCTTCGTTGCCCTGGGTCATGCCGTTTATGATGGCGCTCTGCTCGGTCTCGTCCAGGCTTTCCCAAGTCTCGGTGGAGATGATCACGATATCGGGTACCATCTGGTGCTGGGTGTAGGTGTAGCTCTTGCAGACTTCACCGTGGCCGTCCTGCACCAGAACTGTCTCGTTGTTCTCTGCGCCGTCAATAATGCCCTGCTGCAGACCGGTGTAGGTCTCGCCGCCGGACATGGGCGTTGCACTGCCGCCCATGGCACGAATCATGGCAATGGACGTGGGGCTGTCCTGGGTGCGGATCTTCAGACCCTTCAGGTCTGCGGGGCCTTCACAGGGGCCGTCTTTGGTGGTGTAGATGCTGCGGGAGCCGGAATCGAACCAGCCGATGGCAAAGAAGCCCTGATCGTAGGTGCTCTTGAAGATCTCCTGCACCGCTTCGCTCTGGTTCATAACGGCAAAATACTGCTCGCTGCTCTCGAACACATACGGCATCGAGAAGATGGCGTATGCGCTGTTGAACTGCTCCATGCTGGAAGCAGAGACCTTTGCAATATCCAGAACGCCGGCCTTGACCAGCTGGATCATTGCTGCGTTGTCGCCCAGCTGACCATTGGGGTAAATGCTGAAGGTCAGGTCGGATTCAGCAGAAGCAACTTCCGCCATCTTCTTCAGTCCAACGTTGACCGGGTGCACTTCGCTATGGCCGTGTGCCACCAGCAGATGCTTGGAGCTCGGGCCGTTTGAAACCGAGCCGCTGCATCCGGTGAGCGACAGGCTTGCGCCTACGGCAGCAAGACCTGCAGCAGCCAGAAAGCTGCGGCGAGTAATACGTCTTGTTCCTATCATGATTGACATCTCCAGTTTTCTTTGTTTGATTAACTGCGTACAAAACCGGTTTTGATCTCCTGTCAGTCAGAGTGAAATTTATCCCTTCCGCAAAGGGCTTCAGGCTGCGCGATCCCTACCATTTCCGCTCTGCCATGTGCAACAGGCTTTCCGTCAATAAAAATAGCGCAAACCCGTTGTAATGTACAGGCCTTTTTTGGCTAAAACCTTGCATTTCTTGGTGTAATCAGGTCTTTTTTGCAAAATTATTGTCATTTGTTGGTCAAAATATTGCATATATTGGTACATCGTGTTATGATGAACTAGCCCAAAAGAATTTTTTGACCGGAGGTATTTTTCTGTGAAATTCATCAAAACCGATAAACATTACATGGCCGAGCCGGATTTTGAGATCGACCATTACAAGGACGCCAGCTATCCTCCGGTCGCTTCTCATTACCATGAATTCTATGAAATTTTTCTCTTTGTCAGCGGAAATGCGGATTATGTCGTCCACGACAAAATGTTCCGGCTCAAACCGGGAGACCTGCTGATCATCCCACCTGCCATTATGCACCATCCCATCTTCCGGGACTTTGAGATCCCCTATGAGCGGTATGTGTTGTGGCTCAGTCCTCCGGCTTTTGATACCATGAAAAAGATCGACCCGGACATCGATTACTTTCTCCGTCCGGGTCATGCAAAAACATTTTTGATTCGGGATAGCGTGGACAGCTCCCGCGCCCGGTTCGGGCAGTTTGAAGCCCTGACCCACGCTTACCGGGAGGAAAGCCTGTGTTACCACAGTGAGGGCATGGCCGATATTCTCCGCATCCTCATTGGCATCAACCGTTCCTTATATAATCGGGAGCACGTTTTTGCCAAGGCGCAGAAACCAAGCGTCCTGAGCAACGCCCTGCATTATATCGATCTGAACCTCAGCGGCGATCTTTCACTGGACACGGTGGCAAAGGCACTTTTCATTGATAAATACAATTTTTCCCACATGTTCAAGCAGAATATGCAGATCAGCTTTTACCAGTATGTCATCCAGCAGCGGCTGCTGGAAGCCAAACGGCTGCTCATGAAAAAAGAGCCGATCTCTTCCATCCCGGCCAAATGCGGTTTTTCTGATTATAACGCCTTTTACCGCTCCTTCAAAAAGAATTACGGTGTCAATCCGCGCGAATATGTCGCTTACCACATAAAGGCCATCCACGGTGAAGTTGGCGGCTTGTCTCTTGATATCGACCACCAGAGCACAGAATCCTGATAGGTTCCTCTGATTTCCGTCCTTTTTATAGAATTACAGCCTTTTTCTTCTTGGCGGCAGCAGGCGGCCTTGCCGTTTTATCTCCACCGACTTGGCGGCATTGATTTGCGTGGCCGCACACCAAAATCAAGTCCAGGAGGACACTACTATGATGGAACTGCTTTCCTGCCGCTACAACATGGATACCGCAATTCAACTTTTTAATGTAGCAGCTACATCGTTGGATTGCGTATCGCCAATATACTATTTATATGTTGCACTGATTTTTATCTCGTTACGGTTTCGCAATAAGACCAAAGTGGCGGGTATCACGATGATCCCCCACCACTTTAGCCAAGTAAATTTTTACTTTTGAATCGTAAAACGGAACGAGGTTCCCTTCTCCACCGCAAAGCAGTCGTCTGCATGGGGCTTTGCGCCCCAGCTATTGTCGCCGCCAACACCGCGCTGGAAGGCAGCGCAACGGACAACCGTCTTATTGTCGTCCCGGGGCAGCTCATAAAGATGGCGGGCATTTTCCAGCTCATGGGGCGTATAGGGCAGTGCCGAGAAGGTCATGCTGTCCCCTGCAAAGCCGATGCCTATGTTCAATCCGCTGCCGGTGACCGCTGCGCTGTACACGTCGGTGCGGCTGCCGCACTCCTGCGGATAGACCGGGGTGTTCTGAGCAAAATCCTGCCGGACATTGTAGCTCCAAGCGCCCA
>ENA-OPCM01002673-OPCM01002673.1-human-gut-metagenome-genome-assembly--contig:-NODE-2673-length-9899-cov-2.025498_pt1 | contig 9899 bp, 8 predicted proteins | sample MGYA00241252_ERZ501484 | MGnify/ENA primary metagenome ERZ501484 (study PRJEB25962, sample SAMEA2042583) | human gut metagenome | biome: human gut; feature: human-associated habitat; material: faeces...
CCGACAACAGAAAATGCGAAAAAGCCCGTAATATCAAGGAAAAATGCACCATAGAGATGTTTAGCCAGGCTTGAAGGCTGCCCGTCGCGCTCCGCAGTTCAGCAAGCGCTGATTATCAGTACTACTTGCGAACTTTTCAGAACGCTTCACAACTTTTTTGCACGACTGTGTGCGGAAAGTTGGAAGTGTCTGAAGCCGTGGAATGCAGCAAATCGCCTTGGGGCTTGCTGAAAAAGCAGCATACAATAAGCGAATATGCAGCAGACTTCCACAGCGACATAAGCCTTATCGCAGGAGATGTTTTCCGCAAGGAGAATGTCTCCTGCTTTTTATTTGTAAAAAAAGCCTTACACTGGACAAATCATGTTGATGCCATCAATGAGTGTCTGAATGTCCAAGTGGGTGTACACGCGCTCTGTCAGGCTCATAGCGCCGGAATGACCGGCAATCTTCTTTTGAATGGTAGGAGCAACCCCGGCATCGGCCATCATGGAAATGCAGGTATGGCGTGTGTCGTGGGGCGTGTGCTTCATGTCGTATTCTTCCATCAGCGGATCCCAATAGGTGTCGCAGTAGTTGAAGTAGTCAAGGTGCTGCCCCTCGGTAGTGCAGAGCAGATATTCGCAAGGAGAGCGCTCGAACCACGCTTCGTAGAATGGCAGCAGTTTGTCGGCAATCGGCACTTTGCGGACGCCGTTTTCGGTTTTGGCAGCAACTACATCAAAGTACTGTTCTTTCAGGTGGACATTCTCTTTCTTCAAATCGAGAAATTCCGAGATGCGGCAGGCATTGTAATTCAGCATCAAAATGATTTGGCAGTAAGGATTAGCCTCGTGCGCCCAAAGCCTTGCCAACTCGTCTTTGCTGAAGATGTTACGGTCGCGCTTGTTGGGGTTCTTGTTACGGTAGCCTGTCAGATCAACATACTGCGAATAATCTTTGTTGCAGATGTCGTTCTTCATGGCGTATTCGTACACTTGATTGAATAAGCCCTTTAACTTTTTGAGTGTGGGATAATTTTTGCCACAGGTGTCAACTACAAGCTGCAAATCACAGAGTTTGATCTCGCGGAAAGGCTTGTCATACAAGATACCACAGACCTTGTAGGAAGCCGTGTAGCCCTTTGCATTGGAGTCGGATATGATGGGATACTTATACTTTGACCAGCGCTCGTAGACCTCGGAAAAGGTGACTTTAGCAACATTAACATCATAGGGATTCTGATTGTATTCAGCCAGCATTCTCAGACCCTCGGCGCGGGTTTCGGCATAGCCGATAATCTGAAAATCCTGAATCTGCCTGCCTTTGGTCTCGTCTAAATGCCAGCCGATGGTTTTGCGTACCATGTAAGGTTTTCTGCGTTTTCCGGACATTTTGACTACGCTGCCGTAGCCATTGGGTAATCTCATGTTATTATCAAACTTCCTTTCGCTCAGGCACATTCTATGATAAAGAGGAATGACCTCTTATCAACATTATTTCAGGCTGTCCAACTGTTCCTTGGTCATATTCTTTAATTCTGCCATGTCGTATTTGCTTAAATCGGCAGTGTACAAGGGCTTGTCGGTCAATGGGGTGTTGGCATATTGCGCAATTTTTTCGTTTGTGAAGCTGGTAAGGCGGCTGGGGTCATGCCAATAGTCCTCGCCCCAAGAACGCTCCGAGGAAAACTGTTCCAGCAAAAAGCAGAGCGTTTCGTTCAGAGTGGCATCCGGGTCTGTGGCGCGGAATTTCAGTGAAGCGGTAAAATTGCCGTCATCACAGCGCTCGTGGGTAATGTCAATGTCGAAGTGAAGTTCTTGCTTCTTGTTTAACTCATAAAGTACAGTAACCACATCGGCAAGGGTATTCAGCTTGATTTGCGGCTCGCTTACGCCCAGCAGATATGCGGGCGTTACGCCTAAAGCGTATGCGATAGTGGTTACAGTATCCAGTAAAATCCGGCTTTCGCCGCTTTCGTAGCTTTGCACGGTGCGCAGACTTTTCCCTAAAAGCTGTGCAAGCTGGGTTTGTGTCAGATTCTTTTCTGAGCGGACAGCCTTGATTCGCTGCCCGATTTGTTCATTTGTAAGATTCATGGCTTCTCACCTCGCCTTAATACTACCATATACATGCGAAGAAATCAAGCATGTTTGAAAATTTATACGCAAATAATTTGCGCATACAATATTGACATATGCAATAATGCTGCGTATAATGAAATTGCTGAAAGGCAATCACAAGCAGAGGGAGGTGTAAGAAATGGTTGAGAGGCAGACCTATACGGCAATGCCGGCTTTTACCGGCAGAAATGTGCCTGTAACGGAAATTGCAAAAGCTATGCACAAGGACGCGCAGTATGTAAGAGTTGGCTTACAGCAGGGCGCATTCAAGTTTGGCTATGCAATCAAGCTGGACGGATCAAATGAGTATAACTATTACTGCCCTGACCGCAAGGTTTGGGAAGAAATCGGCTATTTCAATGCCGAGGGAAAAAGTTGAACAACAAAAAGAGCGTTTACCCGTGCAGGGGTAAACGCTCCCGATGAAAGACAGTACCAACAGCGGCTGCTGTGTGTAACTATCAGGCACCACTGATATTCTACCACAGCAGCCGCCATTTTTGAAGAAGAAAGTGGGGCTTATGCAAAGAAATCATGTAAAGCTGATCTCTATGGATACAATTCCGATAGAGGCAGTAAAATAGCTGCTGTATCCGTTTATCCCGCTGGGGAAAATCACAATTTTACAGGGCGACCCCGGCGAGGGAAAAACCACACTGGTGCTGCAAATCATCGCAGCGCTGACAACCGGCAAGCCTGTGTGGGAGGGAGCGCCGCCAATGGAGCCGGTCAATGTCATTTATCAGACGGCAGAGGACGGTCTATCCGATACAATCAAGCCGCGCCTTGTGGCAGCGGGCGCAGATTGTGCAAGGGTGATGGTAATTGACGATTTCGACAGGGTGCTGACACTGGACGATGACCGGCTGGAACAGGCAATAGAACAAACCGGCGCACGGTTGGTGGTGCTGGATCCGATTCAAGGATACATCGGTGCAAGCGTGGATATGCACCGCGCAAATGAAATCAGACCACTGATGTACAGAATTGCAAAGCTGGCTGAAAAGTATGGATGTGCCATTCTTCTGATTGGGCACATGAACAAGAACAGCGGCGAGAAATCCAGCTATCGCGGGTTAGGGTCTATTGATTTTCAGGCGGCTGCAAGGAGTGTGCTGGTAGTAGGGCGTATCAAAGATGACCCCACATTGCGTGTTGTCTGCCCGGCAAAAAGCTCACTGGCCCCGGAGGGCGGGGCTGTTGCCTTTCGTCTTGACCCAGAGCAGGGCTTTCAATGGGCAGGACCGTATGACATCAGTGTGGACGAACTGCTTTCCGGCAGCAGCCGAGGGCATAAGCTGCGCGAGGCGCAGAGCTTTCTGAAAGAAGTACTGGCGGATGGCCCGCTGCCGCAAACAGAGATTGAAGCAGCCGCACAACAGGCAGGGATACGCCCCAAGACCTTGCGCAATGCGCGATATGAATTAGGTGTGACCTCAACCAAAATCAGCAAACAGTGGGTATGGGCGCTGCCCGAAGCATAAAGGAAGAAGGCAAGATGCCCCTATCTTTAGGAACAGGGCATCTTGCCTTCTTGGTTGGAAGTTGCTTTTTCAGATGGCTTCGTACTGTGTTGCAGCAAAGCGGCATAGTACGAGCAAGCACGGCATTGTGATATCACAATATCAAAATGCCCTTGTTAGGGTGAACCCTAAGACCCTTTTACTGCAAATTGTTTGGCTGCTGATAAGCGATTTGAAAAGAAAATGTATGCAAACTTTAGGTGGCTGCGTACTGTGCCACAACAGGGTGGCACAGTATGAGCAGGCATGTCATTTTGCTGTCATGCCAGCAAAATGTCCTTGTTAGGGTGTACCCTAAGACTTCAATTATCAAAGAAAAATCACCTAAAAACTTTCACAGCGCAGCAACCTGCGGTTGATGTGCTGCCGGATTTATGATATAGTGATATTTAGAGAAAGTATACCCTAACACAAGAAGTTAAAACTTTTTGTCTGTAACTTCCGATAATATTTGCTATCGGGAAGTTGCCGCAAAATCCGCATGAAGGAGGCTGTCTGTATGGATGTGATCTCAAAAAAGCAGATGTCGGAGGAAGATATCAAACTCCACTACATCACCCCTGCCATTACAGCACAGTGGAATATTCAGCACATCACAATGGAAACCAAAGTGACAGATGGCCGCATCAACCTCAAAGGCAATCTTGTCATTCGTGAAAAGCCGAAGCGTGCGGATTATGTACTTTATGTGAGCGCTAATAACCCGATTGCCATTGTGGAAGCCAAAGACAACAATCACGCAGTTTCATATGGCTTACAGCAGGCTATGACGTATGCCCAAATGCTGGATGTGCCGTTTGCGTACAGCTCAAACGGTGACGGCTTTATGGAGCATGACTTCCTGACGGGCAAAGAGCGCGAGTTTGGCCTTGACGAATTCCCCACTGAGCAGGAATTGATTCAGCGCTACAAGGCTGGCGCAAACGGCGGTGCAGGACTGACCCCCGAACAAGAGAAAATCATAGCGCAGCCGTATTACAGCAGCCAAAGCACCTACCCGCCCCGCTACTATCAGCGCATTGCCATCAACCGCACAGTGGATGCCATCGCAAGAGGGAAAGACCGCATTCTGTTGGTTATGGCCACCGGTACAGGCAAAACCTACACGGCCTTCCAAATCGTATACCGCCTACTGAAAAGCGGCATGAAGAAGAAAATCCTGTACTTGGCTGACCGCAACAACCTTGTTGACCAGTCGATTCAGCAGGACTTTGCCCCGCTGGAGAAAGTCATTCATAAGGTGAACTTTGCCAAAGATGACCCTAGCACGATTACCTCGTATCAGGTCTATTTCTCGCTGTATCAGCAGCTTGCGGGCAACAACGACGATCAGGAAGAAGAAAATGAAAATGCACTTGCAAAGCTGTCGCAGTTGTTCCGCCCGAATTTCTTCGACCTGATTATTGTTGATGAATGTCACCGTGGTTCTGCGAAAAAGGAGAGCAACTGGCGCAAAATTTTGGAATACTTTTCCTCGGCAACGCAAATCGGCATGACCGCGACGCCCAAAGAAACAAAGTACATTTCCAATATAGATTATTTCGGTGAGCCGATTTATACATACAGCCTGAAAGAGGGCATCGAGGACGGTTTCCTTGCGCCGTTCAAGGTCATCAATATTATGACAGACATCGGTGAGGGCTGGCGTCCGCGCAAGGGGCAGCGCGATATTTACGGCAACGAAATTGAGGACAGAATCTACACCAACAGCGACTACGACTACAACATTATCATACAAGACCGCATTGAACAGGTTGCCGCTGAAATCACGCGCTACCTGAAAAGCACAGACCGCATGGCAAAGACCATCGTGTTCTGCGCAACAGAGGACGCAGCAGAGCGAATGCGCGTTGCACTGGTGAATCAGAACACCGATATGGTAAAGCAGAACCCTGATTATGTGGTGCGCATCACCGGCAGCGACACCTACGGCAAGAGCAAGCTGGACTACTTTATTTCCGTTTCCGCAAAGTATCCTGTGATTGCGACCACCTCGAAGTTGCTCTCCACAGGCTCGGACTGCAAAATGACAAAGCTGATTGTTTTGGATGAAATGATCGGCTCGATGACGGAGTTCAAGCAGATTATTGGTCGTGGTACTCGTTTAAGAGAGAAAGAGGGAAAAACGCATTTCGTTGTCATGGACTTCCGCAATGTCAGCCGCCTGTTTGCTGACCCGGAATGGGATGGCCCTATCGAAATGAACGATGACTACGACCCCAACAAAGATACCCCACAGACGCCGCCTAAGCCCGGCCCGGACACCCCTAACCCGCCGGTTGGCCCGAAAAATCCGAAGCCGATTGTGGATAAAAACGGCTGCCGCGTGGAAGTGATTTACAAGACTGTCTCCGTATACGATGCAAGCGGCAAACTGCTGAAACAGGAAAGCATCATCGACTACACAAAGGAAAATATCCGTGGCGCATACGCTTCGCTGGATAACTTTATTCGCCGGTGGTCGGCAGAGGATAAAAAGGAAACCATCCGGGAACTTTTGCGCAATCAGGGCATCGACCTTGAAGCGATAAAGGCCGACCAAGGTATGTCCGATGTGGATGATTTTGACTTTATCTGCCATGTCGCTTTTGACAAGAAGCCCTTGACCCGCCGCGAACGAGCCGAAAATGTGAAGAAAAAAGATTTCCTCAACAAGTACAGCGGCGCGGCAAGAACGGTTTTGGAAGCCCTGCTGGATAAGTACATGAATACCGGCATCTACGAAATAGAAAAGACAGAAATACTGCGGCTTGACCCCTTTATGCAGATGGGCAAACCGCAGAAGATAGCCTCTTACTTTGGCGGCAAGGATGGCTACCTGAAAGCGGTCAAGGAGTTGGAACAGGCAATCTACGATGGAGGAGCAGCATAACAAATGGGAAATATGTCTAACTTTGTAAAGAGAGTGCGCGACATCATGCGCAATGATGCCGGTATCAACGGCGATGCGCAACGCATTGAGCAAATCGCGTGGATGCTCTTCTTGAAAGTGTATGACGCAAAGGAGCAGGACTGGGAATGGTCGGACGATAACTATCAGTCAATTATTCCGGAGCCTTGCCGTTGGCGCAAATGGGCGCATGATGAAAATGGACAGAGTATGACTGGCGATACGCTGTTGGATTTTGTCAATAATACGCTGTTTCCGACGCTGAAAAATCTACCAGTCGATGCGTCCACACCCATCAAAAAAGCCATTGTGCAGACGACTTTTGCAGATGCCAACAACTATATGAAAGACAGGGTGCTTCTGCGACAGGTCATTGGTGTAATTGACGAACTCGACCTCACCGATTATGAGGAAAGCCACGCCTTTGGCGAAATTTACGAGACAATTCTAAAGGAGTTGCAAAGCGCTGGCTCGGCTGGCGAATTTTACACGCCCCGTGCTGTAACAGATTTTATGGCGCAGATGATAGACCCGCAACTCGGTGAAACGATGGCGGACTTTGCCTGCGGCACAGGCGGATTCATCACAAGCTGGCTGAAAGAACTGAAGAAAAAGGTCAAAACCACCGAGGACGAGGAAAAGTATGCCAACTCCATTTACGGTATTGAGAAAAAGCAGTTCCCCTATATGCTTTGCATCACGAATATGTTGCTGCATGACTTGGACGTGCCGCAGGTGTTCCATGACAATACCCTGCTGCGTGACGTGCTGGACTATACCGAGGATGATCGGGTCGATGTGATTCTGATGAACCCGCCCTATGGAGGATCGGAAAAGGCGGAAGTAAAGAACCATTTTCCGTCTGACCTTGCCAGCAGTGAAACGGCAGACCTCTTTATGTCGGTCATTATGTACCGCCTGAAAGAAAATGGACGTGCTGCCGTGATTCTGCCGGACGGTTTCCTGTTCGGCACGGACAATGCAAAGGTTGCCATTAAGACAAAGCTGTTCTCGGAGTTTAATGTTCACACAATTATTCGTATGCCGGGCAGCGTGTTCTCTCCGTATACATCCATCACGACCAATATTTTGTTCTTTGACCGCACCGGCCCGACAGCGGAAACATGGTTTTACCGCTTGGATATGCCGGAGGGGTACAAGCATTTCAGCAAAACCAAACCCATGAAGCTGGAGCATTTTGCCCCGGCGGTTGCATGGTGGCATGACCGTGCGCCGATTCAGCAGGACGGCTTTGACAAGGCAAAAAAATATACGTTGCAGGAAATCAAAGACCGCAACTATAACATTGACCTTTGCGGCTACCCGCATGAGGAAGAAGAAATCCTCCCGCCGAAAGAATTGATTCAGCAGTATCAGGAAAAGCGAGCCAGCCTGAATGCTGATATTGACAGGATTCTTGCGCAGATTACGGAAATCCTCGGCATTGATTTGGACGCACAAGATTGATTTGAGGTTCCAATTTGGAACCTCAAAATAGGAGTACAAAACATGAGCGAGATACAGGCAAAAGCAGAAAAATCGCTGATTCCTGCGGTTATGAATGAAACCGACTTGCGAAGCCTCGTCTATGTGATTCGCGGTCAACAAGTCATGCTGGACAGTGATTTGGCGGCTTTGTATCAGGTGGAAACGAAAGTGTTCAATCAGGCGGTCAGCAGAAACATTGAGCGTTTCCCGGAAAACTTTCGCTTTCAACTGACAGCGGAAGAATACACATCTTTGAGGTCACAATTTGTGACCTCAAATGGGCGCGGTGGTCGTCGGTATCTGCCCTATGCCTTTACGGAGCAGGGGATTGCCATGCTGTCCGGCGTACTGCGCAGCGATGTCGCGGTGCAAATGTCGATTCGCATTATGAACACCTTTGTGGAGATGCGCCGCTTTATTGCCAACAATGCGCTGCTGTTTGAGCGTATCAGCAGTATTGAACTGAAACAGCTTGAATATCAAAAAAGCACGGACGAGCGCTTTGACAAAGTGTTCCAATGTATCGACAACCATGCCGAGTCGCAGCAGAAAATTTTCTTTGATGGGCAGATTTATGATGCGTTCAGTCTGCTGGTTTCGTTGATTCAAAAGGCAGAAAGAGAAATCGTTCTGATAGACGGTTATGTGGACGTCAATACGCTGAATTTGCTTGCCAAGAAGCAGCCCAATGTGCGCGTAAAATGTTATACCTATGCAAGTGCGCGGCTGACAAATCAGGACGTTGCCCAGTTTAATGCGCAGTATCCGACACTGGAAGTGACAAGAACGCAGGTGTTCCATGACCGCTTCTTGATTTTGGACGGAACGACAGCGTACCACATTGGAGCCTCGCTGAAAGATGCCGGTAAAAAGTGCTTTGGTATCACACTGCTGGAAGAACTGCAGCTGATAGCCGACCTTTTGAACCGACTGAAAAATGTGTAAGGAGAAGTTATGACCGGGCAGCAACTGAAAAATTCAATCTTGCAGATGGCGGTGCAGGGCAAGCTTGTTCCGCAAGACCCGAACGATGAACCGGCTTCCGTCCTGCTGGAACGCATCCGCGCAGAGAAAGAAAAACTCATCAAAGAGGGAAAAATCAAGAAAGAGAAGAACCCCTCTGTGATTTTCCGTGGAGCCGATAATTTGCCTTATGAGAAGATCGGCAAAAATGACCCCGTTTGCATTGCCGATGAAGTGCCGTTTGAGATTCCGGAGAGTTGGGAGTGGGTAAGATTAGGTTCTGTTTGCCAACTGAATGATGGTAAAAAACTTCAAAGCAAGACATACAATAATCTCGATGCACGATATATGCGTGGAAAAGCTGAAGCTAAAGTCCTTGAAGCCGGAAAATTTGTAACTAAGGGAACGTACCTGATTCTAGTAGATGGTGAAAACTCCGGTGAGGTTTTTATAGCACCTGAAGATGGCTATATGGGAAGCACCTTTAAGATTCTCTGGATTTCGGCACAGTTATATGCACGGTACATATTGAAATTTATTGAGCTATATAAGGAACCTCTTCGCAACTCAAAAAAAGGCGCGGCTATACCGCATCTTAACAAAGAAATATTCTTCAACCTACTTTTGCCCGTTCCATCACTACAAGAGCAAACCCGGATTGTTGATAAAATCGTAGAGTTGACACCATCAGTCGAGCGGTATGATTTGTTGTCTAGAAGAAGCGATGAACTAAACAGAAACTTTCCCAACTTCTTAAAAAAGTCAATTTTGCAATATGCAGTTCAAGGTAAGCTCGTTTCCCAAGACCCTACCGACGAACCCGCGTCTGTCCTTTTAGAGCACATCCGCGCAGAGAAAGAAAAGCTCATCAAATCCGGCAAAATCAAGCGTGACAAGCACGAATCTGTCATTTTTAGCAACCCAGATTAATCT
>ENA-OPCM01002677-OPCM01002677.1-human-gut-metagenome-genome-assembly--contig:-NODE-2677-length-9891-cov-2.043615_pt1 | contig 9891 bp, 4 predicted proteins | sample MGYA00241252_ERZ501484 | MGnify/ENA primary metagenome ERZ501484 (study PRJEB25962, sample SAMEA2042583) | human gut metagenome | biome: human gut; feature: human-associated habitat; material: faeces...
TTGAACAAACAGCGAGATTAGAGTATAAACAATTACTTGAAAAAAGTAAAATCATTTGGGAGCAGAAGTGGAAAGATTCCGATGTGCTTGTAGAGGGATGCCAAAAGCTGCAGGATAGCCTTCGGTTTTCGATTTATCATTTACTTAGATGTGGCGGAAAAGAGGAAGAACGTATTCAGGTATGCGCGAAAGGATTTGCCGGCGAGGCATATTATGGAAGATATTTTTGGGATAGTGAAATGTATCTTCTTCCGTTTTATCTGTATACGGATCCGCTATCGGCGAAAAGTTTAATCGGCTATAGATATTGGACTTTGGAAGGAGCAAAACAAAATGCGCAGCGATATCATTGCAGAGGAGCACGTTATCCGTGGCAGTCAGGGCTTACAGGAACAGAGCAGTGTTCTATGTGGGAATATGCGGATAATGAAGTTCATATTACAGCAGATGTAGCATTTGGGGTAATGCATTATTACTTTGCATCGGGTGATGAAAAGTTCCTTTTTGATAAAGGGGCTGAAATTCTGTTGGAAACTTCAAGGTTTTGGAGTGAACGTGTGGATAAAGGCGAAGACGGGGAATATCATCTTTTGAATGTGATGGGACCGGATGAATATTCTCCTATGACAAGGGACAATGGGTTTACGAACTATATGGTGAAATTCAACCTTATTTCTGCATTGGAAACATTACGCCTTTTGAAAGAAAAGAAACCGGACCGTTATCGCGAAGTTATGGAAAAGACAAACACTTTGGAAAGTGAATTGGAGATTTTCAAGAAGATTGCAGATTCTCTTGTCGTTCCTTATGATGAAAAACGAAAATTGTATCTGCAAAGTGCAGATTTTGAAGATTATGCACTAATAGATATGGATTCCATTTGGAAGGATAAGAAGAAAGCGTTTGGTCATTACGCTTCTCAGGAAAAGATTTATAGAAGCAGGTGTATCAAGCAGGCGGATATAATTGCGTTAATGAGTATTTTCCCGGAAAAATTTACAGAGGAGCAGTTGAGGGTGGCATATGAATATTATAAACCTTTGACAACACATGATTCATCTTTATCTCCGGCAGTGCATATGCTTGTGGCAAATCGATTGGGAATGGAAGAAGAAACAGAACAATTTCTTGATCGGACAATAGCGGTAGATATGGAACTTGTGCGCAGAGGAGCGGAAGATGGAATCCATATAGCAAATTGTGGCGCGCTGTGGCAAATGGCTGTTCAAGGGTTTATGGGGATGCTGCCGGCTTATCAGGGAGAGAAACTTCGATTTGAACCACATATGCCATCGTTTATAAAGAGTATGGAGACGACGCTTACATGGAAAGGAAGAAAATATAAGGTACATGTACAAGGTGAAAAAGTATCTGTGCAGGAAATGCCGGTAAAAAAAAGAGGGTTTTTGTTTGACTTAGACGGAGTGTTGACGGATACTGCTGAATATCATTTTCTCGCATGGAAAAAGCTGGCGGATGAATTGGGACTTGCGTTTGATAAAACAGTAAATGAGCGGTTGAAAGGAGTAAGCAGAGAGCGTTCGTTTGAGATAATTTTAGAAGTAAATGGGGCGCAGGAAACATTTTTATCTGAGGATAAAGCGAAATTTATAGACAAGAAAAATGAATACTATAAAGCGTTGATCAAGCAGGTGACGTCAAAAGATATTCTTCCGGGAGTGATGGATTTTTTGAATGAATCGAAAAAGCAGGGAATTCTTCTTGCGGTAGCTTCGGCGAGCAAGAATGCGAGAACGGTTCTTGAGGGACTTGGAATTCTGTCTATGTTTGATTATGTGGCTGATGCTTCTAAAATACGATATACGAAACCGGATCCGGAAGTGTTTATAGATTGCATGGAACACTTAAAACTACAACCGTGGGAATGTATTGCGTTTGAAGATGCGGCGGCAGGGATAGAAGCGATTCAGGCGGCAAACATAGCTGCTGTCGGTATTGGAGCGAGTGTTAAACCGGCTGTTCCGGACGTATTCTTGGATAATACGGAAGAGTTGTCTATTGAAAAAATAGAAAATTTACTTTATAAGTAAGTTTTGACAAATAGCGGTCTGATTTAGAAAGTCATTCCGCTATTTGCAGTTTCACGGCAGAATTCTCAGAGCAATAGTGTTTAGCAGGTTTTCATAGTTTCTTCATCGGTCAGCCATTCCATACTTACATCTAAAGTTTTTGCAAGAATTTTTAACTCATAATCGGTGACGAATCTGGTGCCGATTTCAATTCTGCTAATACTATCTCTTTCTATTGTGATTCCTTGAGTTTGCAGGCGGGCGGCCAAGTCTCTTTGAGTGATGCGTTTTTTTGTTCTGGCAAGTTTGATTTTTTCGCCACAGAGATTTTTTCTTCCTTCATAGTTATAGATTTTCATATATTTATCGGCCCTCTTTTGCGTGGTAATAATCAGAAATTTTCTTGACTTTAACATATTTTGAACGCATAATTGTGTTAAAGATACGCATAAATGAGTTTTATTACTCTGGATTGCTTTTTAGAAAATATATTACATGGCGGAAAACAGAGAACATCAATTAGTGGAAGGAGATGCTGTAATGAGAGTGTCAGGGGGAGGGCACTTCAAACAAAAGTCGATAAAATCAAAATTTGTATCAATATCGCTTAGAGATAAATTGATTTTTTTGTTTGTGGGAACTTTGTTTGTTGAGTTGCTGTTATTCGGATGTGTTATGTCTTTTTATCTGTATATAAATGCCAAGAAAAATGTTTCCGATAATATTGATACAACAGTTACGGCGGTGGTGATATCGCCGACCTTTTTACAGGACCACGGAACGGGTATTTTGGTATTTGATGGTGATGGAAAATTTGGTGTTAGAGTTGGCTGCGAGTAACGGGGTGCAAAATTGGCTGGATGACAGTCATTATTATGATCGGGAAAATTCTGAATTTTATCTTAGAAAAACAGAATTTAGCAGAGAGTTAAACAGGATATTAATATACAGTAATGCAAAAAAATTAGATGTAGTTGAATATGCGGCGGTATTTAATGATGGTTATCTTTTGGATTATGTTGATGTGCAGTCAGTCGGTGGAAATAAAGTACAGCGAGAAGTTTATAAGGCGTATGAAGCGGCAGAACAAGAAACAGAAAAATACATTTATTCGGAACTTGTGATGGGCTCTGAAAATGTGATTTTTCATATACGCAGAATGAGATCGGATTTTGAAAGAGATGTTCCGCTTATTATAATGGTTGCGACAAATGAAAGAGATATTGCATCACAGTATGAGAATCTCGTTCAAAATGAAGGTGAAGTAGTATATTTGATAGATGAGGAAAATAAAGTACTGTCAAGTAATAAAGAAGATGAAATAGGTTCGTATATAGATGAAAAAATTACAGAATGTGATACCGGGGAAGTCTATTTGAACGAAACATATATGATGACTTCCAGAGAAGTGGAAAATTTGGGAAAGGGAGTACGCCTTGTTCACCTTTATCCACAAAGTTTACTGATAAAAAAAGTTTTGGAAGGGATACGGACGTATATCATTTTGGGGGTTATGCTGATTATAATATGTCTTATTGCAGCTGTTGTAATTAGTTTGAAATCAACGGGATTTCTAAATGAATTTATACATGCGATGGAAAGTGTGCGGAATAGAAATTATGATATTCGGATCAAAGAATATAAAAATGCAGAGATAAATAGTCTGGGCCGAGCATTTAATGAAATGATGGATGAGCTAAGGGAGTTGATTCGCAATAAATATGAGTCGCAGATATTGCTTAATGAAATGGAAATAAGGTTTCTTCAACATCAGATGAATCCTCATTTTCTTTTTAATGTATTGTTGACAATACAAATTAAAGCGAAGAGAAGTGGGAACGAAACAATCTATAAAATGGTATCGAAATTGTCCGCACTTTTGCGAGCCAGTATTTATACGAACAATGTTGATAGAATCACAGTGGGAGAAGAACTTGAATATACAGAATTCTATTTATATCTTCAGAAAATGAGATTTGAGGATAGATTTTTTTATAAAATTATTGTTGAGGATGAAGAACTAAAAAAGAGTATTATACCCAAATTTGTGATTGAGCCCATTGTGGAAAATGCGGTGATTCATGGGATTGAAAATATAGAAAACGAGGGTGTGATACGAATTGTATTAAAAAAAATGGGGACGGATTTGCTTGTGACGGTTCAGGATAATGGAGCGGGGTTTGATGTGAAAGAATATTTTAATTCACTTGAACAGGCTGAGAACGGTTCGTCAAGAGAAAAAATAGGCCTAAAAAATGTAGATTTAAGACTTCGACATATTTATGGAGAAGAGTACCGGATTAAAATTAAGAGCAAAATAAATACAGGCACCACTATTTACATTAAGATACCGATTGAGGAGAGAGAAGAAAATGTATAATGTTATTGTTGCGGATGATGAAAAAAATATCAGGGAAGGAATTGTGGAATTAATAGAGTGGGAAAAGCTTGGATGTAAAGTTTGCGCTTCTATGCAAAATGGCGCGCAAGTGTTGAAATATTTAGAAGAAGAAAAAATACATGTAGATATTATAATAACAGATATAAAGATGCCGATTATGGATGGAATGGAATTAATCGGAATGCTTAATGAAAGATTTCCGGATATTAAAGTGATCATTTTGACGGCATATAGTGATTTTACATATGCACAACAGGCAATAAAATTTCAGGTTTCTGATTTTGTAGTGAAAAACGATTTTTTTTTAGAATTGCCTAGAGCAGTGAAAAAAATAATTGAGCAGTGTGAAGTGGATGCAAAAAAATGTGTGGGCAGAGAGAAAGAGATCCCCTTTTTCCAAGGCGAAGCATGCAGGGTATGTGCGTGTGAAATGCGAGATATTGAACGTTATGATTATGAGGTGTGCAAAAATAGAATAGAAGAGATATTGAATAGTACTTTTTTAGATCACAAAGTTGTGGTGGCTGAGGGAGAAAGCGGGATGCTTATTTTCGTTATAGAATATAAAGGCTCGGAGGAGAATGCTGCGTGGTTTCAAAGAAGACTGGAAAAAGTTGTTTCGATAGCAAAGATATTTCAGAATATAAGATTGAGGATTGGAGCGGGAAAGGTTGTAAAGAGTGCGGAATGGGGAAGAGTGGGGAAAAAACAGGCTATAAGAAACCTTTCCGATATATATACAGATAATAGTCCTGTTAATGTAAAGGAAAACTATACGGAATATATTCAGTATTGGAAAGATGAAAATGATGTGGAAAGTTATATGAGGCGTTTGTATGTTGCGCTGCGCAGTGGAATGGAGGAGAACAAGAAGTTATGTGCAGAGGAGTTTGAGGAATATTTAAAACAGGAAACTCGTCCTATAGAGCAATGCCGGTCGGATACGCATGCAATAATATTGTACCTTGTCAGAAAGGTGAAAAGCAAGGAAAAAATGGAAAAGATATTGGTGCCTGAGAAGGCGCTTGATGCAGTTTATAGAAGTAAATCAAAAGCTGCGCTTGCGGAGGTGATGAGAGAAACCTGCGAGGCTATTTCGACTATTTTGGAAGAAGAACAAAAAGAAGGAAGCAGCTTGTCAAGAAAGGTAAATTCTATTATTGAAAGGGATTATAGAGGGAAAATAAGTCTGAAAGATATTGGTAAAGAGTTGTTTGTAAATAGTAGTTATTTGAGTCGGGTATACAAAAAAGAGACAGGGTATACAGTTACTGACGCTATTAATTCATATAGAATTGAAAAGGCAAAAGAAATTCTCGAAACAGGAGAATATAGAGTTTGTGAAGTGGGGGAAATGGTGGGGATTGAAGATCCGGCATATTTTACACATGTTTTTTTGAAATATGAAGGAAAAAGTCCGTCGGATTTTATGAATCGATAAATTTATGAATCAGTCAAAATTTTACAAGAAAATAAACGGTCGATGTGGTGTCGATTTGCACAGAATATAATAAGAGATAACTACATCTGTAATGGAAATGCTGTGAAAAAGTTCCAAAAATATAGAAAGAACAAAGAAAATACTGATATTTTTGTGCGAATATGGTAAAATTCTAATACTTGTGAAACTTGAAAAAATAAAAAAAGATCAAGGGGAAAGGAAAAGTATGAAAAAGAGAAAGTATCTGGCATTGTTATTAGCTGCCGGAATGATCGCACAGACAGCTCTTTCGACCGGCGGAGTTGTGCAGGTTCAGGCTGCCGAAGACACATACGTTAAAACGGATGAGCTGACAGACAACGATACGGCGGCGCCGAAGAAGGACAAGACGATACCGTCAAAGAATCAGTATGAGTATCAGAAACAGGAACTGGCTGCATTTTGCCACTTTGGACCGAATACATTTAATGAGATCGAATGGGGAGAACATTACGGCGATAAGACTCCGAATGAGATCTTTAAACTGACGGAAGATTTTGATGCGGACACACTTGTTAAAACATTGAAAGAAGCAGGTTTCAAGAAATTGATCGTGACTGCGAAGCACCATGATGGTTTCTGTATATGGGCAAGTGAAGCAACGCAGTACGACGTTTCCGGCGCGACAAATTATCAGGGTGGAAAAGGTGATGTCCTTGCCGACATTTCAAAAGCATGTACAGAACATGATATGGACATGGGCTTATATCTGTCCCCGTGGGATATCCATGATGAAAGCTATGGGTATAAAGATGCATCCGGTAAGGCATTAGTAGAGTTTGTGGATACTAATAATGATGGAAAACCAGATAAAAACCAACCGGTCAATGGTTTGACTTGGGAACAAGTAAAACAGCAAGATGCGAAAGATTACAATAAATATTATAATGATCAGTTGATCGAGATACTTGGAAACGACAAATACGGAAATAAAGGGCATTTTAAAGAAGTATGGATGGATGGTGCGAAAGGAAGCGGCGCCGGATATCAGGAATACGACTTTAAAAAATGGTTTGACACAATTCAGCAATATGAAGGAATTGCCGGAAATCAGGTTGACGACTGTATGCTGTTCGGAGCAGAAGCTTACACAACTGTCCGTTGGATCGGAAACGAGAACGGATTTGCGGCAGAGGAGACTTGGTCAAAATCGAATGTAGATAAAGAGAAAAATACGATTAACAGCAACTCTTCGGGCGGATATACGAAAGGTTTCCCAGACGGAAATCAGTGGACAGTTCCGGAAGCGGACGCACGAATCACGTCAGGATGGTTCTGGGGAGATAGTAAGAAGACACCGAAGACAATGGAAGAATTATCAGAGATGTACTTCCGCTCTGTAGGTCATAATGCTCCGCTTCTTTTGAATGTTCCTCCGAATAATAAAGGAAAAGTTGACGATGCGATCTTAAGACGTGTAACGGAATTCGGTACGGCTATTAATAAAACGTTTGAGAAGAACCTTGCAAAAGATGCTGAGGTTTCCGCAACAGAAGTTCGCGGAAAGGACACAACTTATTCTCCGCAGAACGTATTGGACGGAAAAGATGATACATATTGGACTGTGAATGATGAGACAAAATCAGGCACACTTCTGATCGACCTGAAAAAAGATACACTGTTCGATGTTGTGTCTATCGAAGAGTCGATTGAGTTCGGACAGAGAATCGGCAAGTTTAAAGTTGAGTATCAGACTGCGAACGGTGAGTGGAAGAAGTTTGACGAGGGAACAACGGTTGGCGCGAAACGTCTCAGCCGCAGAAGCCCTGTAAAATCAAGTAAGATCAGGATCACGGTAACGGCGCATGAAAGCGCGGAAAATAAAATTCCTATGATCAGTGAGGTCGGCGTTTATAAAGCGGCGGCAGGTATGGAAGCTCCGAACGGAATTCCGGAAGGACTTCAGGTAGTCGATGACAGAGCGTTTACGGCAGACGGATGGTCAAAGGAGTCGGGAGATCAGTTTATCGAAGGCACAGGTATGTGGTGTCGTCCGAATGCAGAGGCAACTGTGAAGTTTACAGGAACGAAAGTATGGCTTGTAGGTACGATCGATCCGAGCCACGGTCCGGCAGACGTATATATCGACGGCAACAAGGTGGCGTCTATTAATACGAAGTCAGATAAGAGAAAGCTTCAGCAAAGAATCTTTGAGTCTGATACGTTAAAAGAAGGAAAGCATACATTAAAAATTGTTAATACAGGAACGGGTACAGAGGCAATCGGAGTAGATGCCGCGTTAGTATTGAACAACGGCGGAAAAGGTATGTTCCAGATCGAGTATCCGAGCTATCGTGTTAATGAAAACACAAAGACTCCGATCATGGTAAAACGTCTCGGAGGAACAAAAGGCGAAGCTACGGTACAGTTCCAGGTAAATCCGGGAAGCGCATGGCAGGATCACTTTAATGCAGACGGAAATATGGAGTTGAAGTTTGCAGACGGTCAGACAGAGGCGCAAGCTCATGTTGAGACAAGAAGAGTGCCGGGAGAGACAGGCGATCTTTCCTTTACTGCTGTTCTTGCAGATCCGACGAACGGAACGATTATCGGATTCAATAATCCGGCGACAGTGACGATCGCTGACTCTGAGCAGTATACAAAAGAAAAAGTAAAAGAAAAATTAGCTCAGATCGAGAAAGCAGGATATAATGAAGCGCAGTATACAAGCGGAAGCTGGGAAGCGCTTCAGGCGGCGATAAAAGATGCGAAAGCAGTTATGGAAAAAACAAATGCAGGAGCACAGGATTATGCCGAAGCTTGTACGAAACTGGAAGCGGCTCTGAACAGTCTTACAAAGCGATCTACATACACAGATGAAGATAGATTTATTATGCCTCGTCTGAAAGGAAGAACAAAACAGCTTGAGGCAGAGCACTTCATATTAGATAAAGGAACATCGGAAAATGGTAAACACGTTCGCCTTGTGGCAGATGATAAAGCAAGTAACGGACAGAAAGTCGGTTGGTTTGAAAAAGGCAACATCATCAAAGTTCCGTTCCATGCAGATAAAGCGGGAACATATACGTTCAAAGCAACATACCAGAGCGGAAGACTGGCAAGCGGAAAACAGCCGAACTCTTTGAACTGGTCTGGCAAGAACGTGACAGCAGGATCTAAGGCTGACATATATGGAACAGAGTCTAACGGAACGAAATATGAGACGTTAGAGTTTGATGTAGAGATCACGGCAGCAGGCGACGGAGAACTGATCTTTACTGCAGACGACAAAGGTTCTCCGAACCTTGATAAATTTGAAGTAACGGCAAAAGAAGTTCCGATGGAGAAATACACGATCACTTCATCCGTTGCAGAAGGCGAGCAGGGAACGATTTCACCGCTTGGAGCAGTGGAAGTAGAAGAAGGTTCTTCAAAGGAATTTGAAATGAAGCCGAATGAAGGCTATGCAGTGAAGGATGTAGTCGTAGACGGAAAATCCGTAGGTTCTAGAACGAAATATACATTTGAGGAAGTTTTGGCAAACGGACATACGATCACTGCTACATTTGAAAAAGAGATGTATGCGGAAGACAATCGATTTGAATTCCCTGTAGACGGAAATGCAAAGACTCTTGAAGCAGAGAGACTTGAAGCTAAAAACGTAGAAGACCCAAGCGACGGTCAGTGGAAGATGGAAGTAAAGGAAGCTGATTGGGCAAGCGGCGGTAAGTTTGTCAACTCGATGAACAAAGGCGATACGCTGACACTTTACTACAATGCTCCGCAGGCGGGAGAATATACAGTTACGTTGTCTTACAGAAGCGGAAGCACTCAGAACGGATTCAAATGGGCAGAAAAAGACGGCAAGATCGAAGCCGGAGAAGTAACGGCAGGCGCAAGCAGCGCAGATGCGACACATACGAAAGAATTCAAACTGAATGTGAAAACAGCAGGCGAAGGATGCCTCGTATTTACGGCGTTCGATACAAAAGCTCCGCAGTTGGATAAATTCGATATCAAGAGTCCGGGAACACCGGTTC
>ENA-OPCM01002686-OPCM01002686.1-human-gut-metagenome-genome-assembly--contig:-NODE-2686-length-9860-cov-2.582968_pt1 | contig 9860 bp, 9 predicted proteins | sample MGYA00241252_ERZ501484 | MGnify/ENA primary metagenome ERZ501484 (study PRJEB25962, sample SAMEA2042583) | human gut metagenome | biome: human gut; feature: human-associated habitat; material: faeces...
GGCGGTGAGCCCATAGGCGCTCTGCCGCTGGAGCGGGGGCAGCAGGGGGTGTGGAGCATCTATCTGCCCGGCGACCAGCACGGAAAATACTACGATTTCACCCTTACCACCCCGTTTGGCACCTGCAATGCAGCGGACCCCTACGCCCGCTCGGCAGGGGTGAACGGGGTGCGCAGCATGATCTTTGACCCGGCCCGGGTGGACCCGCAGGGCTGGGAGCGGGATGTGCGGCCGGTGATCCCACCGGCCCGCCGCAGCGTTTGGGAGGTCAACGTCCGGGATTTCTCGCAGGACCCGGCCAGCGGTGTGCACACGGCCTGGCGGGGCAAATTTCTGGCCTTTACCCAGCAGGGCACCACATTGCACGGCGATGGCATCCACCCCACCTGCCTGAACTACCTCAAGCGGTTGGGGGTAAAATACGTCCAGCTGATGCCCATTTTTGATTTTGGCAGCGTGGACGAGGCAAAACCCCTGCTGCGGCAATATAACTGGGGCTACGACCCCACCAACTTCAACGTACCGGAGGGCAGCTACTCCACCGACCCCACCCGGGGCGAGGTGCGCACCCGGGAGTGCCGGGAGATGATCGCCGCCCTCCATGCGGCGGGCATCGGGGTGGTGATGGACGTGGTGTATAACCACACCTACCGCACCGAAAATCCTCTGAACAGCACCGTGCCGTACTACTTTTTCCGGCAAAACCCGGACGGCAGCTTTTCCAACGGCAGCGGCTGCGGCAACGAATTTGCCAGCGAGCGGCCCATGGCCCGGCGGTATATGATCGATTCCATCCTCTACTGGGCGCAGGAATACCACATCGACGGCTTCCGGTTCGACCTGATGGGCCTGTACGATGCCGAGAGCATCAACGCGGTGCGCGCTGCGCTGGATGCTCTGCCCGGCGGGCGGGACATTCTGCTGTACGGTGAGCCGTGGCAGGGCGGTGCCAGCCAGCTGCACCGGTACGAAGCCAACAAGGCGAACCTTGCCATGCTCAACGAGCGAGTGGGCATCTTCTGCGACGACACCCGGGACGCCATCAAGGGCGGCTGCTTCGATGCCCGGGAGCCGGGCTATGTGGAGGGCAAGCCCGGCAGCTTCTGGGATATCGGCGCAGCGGTGGCGGCATGGTGCCGCAGCGACCGTCTGCCGCCCCACGCGCCCAGCCAGATCGTGAGCTATGTTTCCGCCCACGACAACTTCACCCTGTGGGACAAGCTGCTCTGCGTCCGCTACGAAAAGCCGGAGTTCACCGCCCGGGACACCGTGGCGCTGGCGCAGAACCGGCTGGCGGCGGGCATCTACCTGACCAGCTTCGGCCTGCCCTTCATGCAGGCGGGTGAGGAGTTCGCCCGCACCAAAAAGGGCGTAAGCAACAGCTACCGCTCCTCTCCCGCCCTGAACCGACTGGACTGGAGCCGCGCCGAACAGTACCACGCCCTCGTGGACTACTACCGGGGGCTTCTGGCGCTGCGGGCAGCCTTTCCCCGGCTGGGCAGCACCGACCGTCACGCCCCGGAGGCTTTGCAGTTCTTTGCACTGGAGCAGCCACTGGTGGGCTGGACACTGCCCGCCGTCTGGGGCGACGGCGCTGCATGGAGCGCCCTGTGTGTCTTTTATAATCCCACCGAAACCACCTGCACCGTCTCACTGCCCGCCGGGCAGTGGAAGCTGCTGAGCGACGGCACCTCCTCCAGCCTGTGGCGCGGCCCAAGCCGCATTTTTACCGGCAAAGCCGCCCTTGCGCCGTATAGCGCCACTATTTTTGGGGCAGTGTAAGACGATTTGAATGCGCGCCGCGTTGCTCTGCGCATATTCAGCGGAAAAATTATTTGTAATTTGTAAATCGGGAAAATCTGCGGATTTTCCCGATTTACTTTTTCACGGAAGGGGTAAAATTATAAAGCGAGGGCAGATGGGATACACGCCATCTGCCCTCGTTGCCTATGCTGTTATAAATACTCCGTCAGGAAAGGTTACCTTTGGAATCGCAGGAAATGGAAACACTGTCAGACACCGTTTTTGCACCCGTAAATGTCCCATGCGCCGTAGCAGATGAGCCGCTGTGCGAACTGCTGGCACTATTACAACTCCATCCACTTGAAGTGCTATATGTTACGGAATCACCTGTACAGGCAGAGGTCTTTCCATCGTAATAAAACGCTCCGTAAACCGTAAGCGTCCATACGCAGGAACCTTTGTAGTAATAGTCGGTTGATTTTGCACCGGTCTTGTTGGAGCGTGCCATTGTTGTATCATAAAGGGTTGTGACTATGTATCGTTCCGCGTCAAGCTGCTCTCTAGTCTGGGAAATCATTTTTCCCTGAGATACAGCCATTGTTTTGGGCAATACAGGCAGGAGCGTTAGCACCAGAAATAACGAAACAACGGCTAAAACTCGCTTTTTAATGAATTTCATCATACAATATCATTCTCCGTTTTACTTTGCCATCGTTGGCGGTAAGGGACCATCTATCTCAACCGCAGAGCTTTCCCAAAAGAAAGAGTCTACAATAAAGTGGCTGTACAGATAGAATGCTCCATACGCTATCAGATAAATCGCACAGGCAATCAGAAGCCCTGCCAGAACGATTGCCAGCACCCTGCGCCACTGGTACTTTTTCAGGAGCTGCTGCACCTGCTTTGCATCCATCTCGTTCAGCACATTTTCGGCGGCTTGCGCAGGTGTGCCAAACACCCGCACAAGCTCCTGATAATCCGCTGTGGGATGCTCGTCCAGATACTCCTCTATGGATTCCGTCAGCTGTGCAAGCGTTCGTTCCCGCAGCTCCGGCACACAGACCAGTGCACGGCGCAGCTCCCGGCAATAGTGGCGGCAAAGCTTCTGCTCTGCCTGTTCCTTCTCACTGTACAATATCGGTCACCTCTTCCTGACAGCTGGTCAGAATTTCCTGTACGCCCTGCTGAACCGTCATATACTCCGCAAAGATCTTTTGGAAATACGTCCGCCCGGCGGGTTCCAGATGGTAATAGGTACGCTTGCGGCGCTTGCCCACCAGCTCTTCCCGAGCCGAAATATATCCGTTGTCCTGTAATCGGTATAAGGTCGGATACATTGATGTTTCCAGCAGTGTAAACTTTTCGTGGCTTCGTTCCCGCATCGCCTGCGCCATCTCATAGCCATACATATCCTGTTGGCTTAAAAGAGCAAGCAGAACGATCTCGGTCACCCCGCGCTTTAAATTTTCAGAGACCCCCATGGCATTTTCTCCAATTCCGGTATTGGTATTTTGATTATATCTACAAGCTTATTTGTTGTAAATACTATTCGTGAAAGAATATGCTTGACAAATACATTTCACTTTGCTATTCTGAAGTCAGAAAAGCCCCACTTCTATCTTAAGGAGATGAACCCGATGCCTCGTATACTGATTCGCATATTTATTCAATAATGATAGGAGTATACAATGAAAACGTTGACTAGAAAAAGCTTTCTTAAAATCCTTGGTACCGGCGCATCCATTACGGCATTGCGCGCTCTTCCCACCATTGCTGCATCAGCTGCGGATAATGATCTCGTTGAACTTGAACCAACCAGCTTTATTTCTGAAATGAACGCTTGGTATCAGGCAAATGGGATTCCTTTTGCTTTGGATCAAATCGACTGCGATCAGTCTCAATTGAAGATTTCTGATGTTGAAAAACTTATTTCTGACCTTCAAAATATTCAAATCACCCACCACACTGAATACAGCAATAATGATATTACTCAGTTGAACAGTTCTTTCAGCTCTGAACTTTCGGAGCAAATCATCACGCCACGAGAAATTATGCGTATTAATTTCAGCCGAACCGCAACAGACGAGCTCACTGTTTGGTTTCAGGATGGCGTTATTGGTACAGTTTGCATTGAGATCACCATCACCGGAATAGCAGACGACCTTCGGAGTACTATTCTTGAAGCAAGTGGCAGTGCCTGCGAACGCAGTTCTGTCAACTTGAGTTCTATTGATATCGCTCCTGTTTCGGTATCCAAAAATTCACCGTCAACTGGTGATGTTTCTTATTCCACTTCGTGCAGCGCTTACTTTGAATGGGTTGTTCCTCAAACTAATGTCAAACTTCGTTCACATGCATCTAAACCAATCAGTGGCAGTGTTTCTTATTAAAGGAGTTTTTGCATGGTAAACACATTTTTGGCTCTTTCTGTTGTGATGCAGTGTCTGCAATATGGTTTTTACCTATTCGGCATTCTTGCCTTTCTTAAATATTTAAGAAAGAAATAATTTTTGACATTCTCTTTTTTATATGCTTAAACCAAAACGAGAGCCGGCGGCTTACAGGCCACCGGCTCTCGCTTTCTTTATGCTATTTTTCAGCTATTATCTGCGCCCTTTTCGCCAAGGGTGACGTTAACGGTCTGCATCTGGCCGCCGCGCGCAACGGTGATCTCGATGGTGTCACCGGCCTTGTGGTTCTGCATCAGGGTGCCAAGGTCGCTCTGGGTGGCCACCTCGCTGCCGTCCACGCTCACAATGCGGTCACCGGCCTGCAAGCCCGCCTTGTCGGCGGGGCCGCCCTTGACCACTTCCACGATGTAGACACCGTAGGCGTTCACGCCCAGCTGGGCGGCGGTCTGGGCGTCGGTCACGGCAAAGTAGCTGATGCCCAGATAGGGACGGCCGGTCACATAGCCGTTTTCCAGCAGCTCCTGCGCCACCTTGACGGCGTCATTTACCGGGATGGCAAAGCCCAGACCCTCGGCATCGCTGTCGGAGGACTTTGCATTGACGATGCCCACCAGCTCGCCGTTCATGTTGAACAGGCCGCCGCCGGAGTTGCCGGGGCTGACGGAGGCATCCATCTGGATCAGGGACATGGTGTTGACAGAGCTGGAACCCTGAATGCTGACGCTGCGGTTCAGGGCGCTGACAATGCCGCTGGTCACGGTGCCACCCAGCTCACCCAAGGGGTTGCCCACAGCCATGACGCTTTCGCCCACCTTCAGGCTGTCGCTGTTGCCCACGGTGGCAGGGGTCAGGCCGGTGGCATCGACCTTCACCACGGCGATATCACTGGTGGTATCCTCGCCCACCAGCGTAGCGGGGTAATCCTTGTCGCCGATGCTCACGGTGATGTTGGATGCGCCGCTCACCACGTGGGCGCAGGTGAGGATATAGCCGTCCGAGCTGATGATGACGCCACTGCCTGCGCCGCTCTCCACCTGGCTCTGGCCGTACCAGGACCACTGGGAGTAGACCACCTGCTCGGTGGTAATGACCACCACGCTGGGGCTGACCATCTCAGCCACCTGTGCGGTGCTCAGGCCGGTACCGCTGGTGGCGCTGATGGAATTGCCGGTGCTGTCGGTGCTGCTGTCAGAGCTGGCCGGGCGCTCCACCTGCTGGATGACGACCTTGCTGCCGCCGCCGAAGCGTGCGCCCACAAAGCCGCCCATAAAGCCCATGGCTGCGGCCAGCACCAGAGCGACGATGCTCTTTACAGCCTTGCCTGCATTCTTCTTAGGCTTCTTCGGCGCGGCAGGGGCTGTGTTCTGCGGGCCTGCGGGGGGCGGCGTTGCGCCGCCGGAAGGCTGGGTGTTCTCGCTGAAGGTAGAAGCAGTGTTTGCGGTGTTCATGCCGCTGGAACCCACATTGGGGTAACCGGCATCACCGGCAGGATTATTGGAAGAGGAATAGTCATATTCCCATTTGTTTTCATCCATCGTGATTACTTCCTTTCTAAGGGATATGGTCAGGGGAAGAGCTTTTCCGCTCCTCTCCGGCACGGTTTTATTCTATCTGCTAATTGTGAAAATCAATCGTTTCCCCAGTGAAGAATGTGTGAAATCAGAAGTTGTTTCCATAGCCAGAGTGCGCCGGATAAACGAGATTTTTTGCCCGCAGGCAAGGCGATTTTCCGCAGCAATCCTGACGGATTGCAAGGGAAAGCAACGCAGGATGCGAGCAAAAAGGCCGTTCATGCGGCGTGCAATGCTTGTAAAAACGACTTTCAAAGGAGGATGTCTGATGAAAACCGATATCGAGATCGCACAGGAAGCCAAAATGAGACCCATCACCGAGATCGCCGCCCAGCTGGGCCTTTCCGATGAGCACGTGATCCCCTATGGCCGCTACAAGGCCAAGATCGACCACCGCCTGATCCACGATGCCAAAAAGCAGGGCAAGCTGATCCTTGTCACTGCCATCAGCCCCACCCCTGCCGGTGAGGGCAAAACCACCACCAGCGTAGGTCTGGCCGATGCCATGAACGCACTGGGCAAAAAGACCATGCTCTGCCTGCGCGAGCCCAGCCTTGGCCCCGTGTTCGGCGTAAAGGGCGGCGCTGCCGGCGGCGGCTACGCACAGGTGGTGCCCATGGAGGACATCAACCTGCACTTTACCGGCGATCTGCACGCCATTGGCACCGCCAACAACCTGCTGGCTGCCATGATCGACAACAGCATCCAGCAGGGCAACCCGCTGAACATCGACCCCCGCCGCATCACCTGGAAGCGCTGCATGGATATGAACGACCGCCAGCTCCGCTTCATCGTGGATGGTCTGGGCGGCAAGGTCAACGGTACCCCCCGTGAGGACGGCTTTGATATCACCGTTGCCAGCGAGGTCATGGCGATCTTCTGCCTGGCCACCAGCATCTCCGACCTGAAAGAGCGGCTGTCCCGCATCGTGTGCGCCTACACCTACGACGGCAAGCCCGTCACCGCCGGCGAGGTCGGTGCTGCCGGTGCCATGACCGCCCTGCTGAAGGACGCACTGGACCCGAACCTTGTGCAGACGCTGGAAAACAACCCCGCCATCATCCACGGCGGCCCCTTTGCCAACATTGCCCACGGCTGCAACAGCGTGCTGGCCACCAAGCTCAGCCTTTCGCTGGCAGACTACACCATCACCGAAGCAGGCTTTGGTGCGGATCTGGGCGCGGAGAAATTCTTGAATATCAAGTGCCGCTATGCCGGTATTGCTCCCTCTGCCTGTGTGCTGGTGGCTACCGTGCGCGCGCTCAAGAGCCACGGCGGCGTAGCCAAGGCCGATCTGAACCAGCCCAACCTCGAAGCTGTCAAGGCCGGTGCTTCCAACCTGATCCGTCACATCGACAACCTGAAGAACGGCTTCGGTCTGCCGGTAGTGGTTGCCATCAACGCCTTCCCCACCGACACCGCCGAGGAGCAGGCCTATGTGGAGCAGGTCTGCGCCGAGCAGGGCGTGCCCTGCGTGCTGAGCGAGGTGTTCGCCAAGGGCGGCGAGGGCGGCAAAGCTCTGGCCGAGAAGGTGCTGGAGGTGCTGGAGGATCGTCCCATCCAGTACACCTACCCGCTGGAGATGCCCCTGAAGGACAAGATCAACGCCATCGCCACCAAGATTTACCGCGCCGACGGCGTGAACTACAGCGCCGCCGCCAGCAAGACGCTGGCCGAGCTGACCGAGATGGGCTACGGCGACCTGCCCGTCTGCATCGCCAAGACCCAGTACAGCTTCAGCGACAACGCAAAGCTCATCGGTGCCCCCACCGGCTTTACCATGGAGGTGCGCGAGGTGCGTCTGGCCGCCGGTGCCGGTTTCGTGGTGGTCATCTGCGGCAGCATCATGACCATGCCAGGCCTGCCCAAGAAGCCCGCCGCTGTGGGCATCGATGTGGATGCCAACGGCAAGATCACCGGCCTGTTCTAAGTTTCAAGTAAAAAATAAGAGGTTCGCTCAGTGAACGAACCTCTTATTTTTTATCCTTCTGTGTAGCTGCACAGATAATCCGTCCATACGGCATACCCGGCGGGTCTCAGATGGTAGCCGTCCGGCTGGGCGTAGCTTTCGATCAGGTCGCCGTTTTCATCTGCCAGCACTTCCCACAGGTTGAGAAAATAGCAGTTCTTTTCCAGCGCAATGGCTGCCAGCTCATTGTTGATCTGGCACAGGCGGTCGCGGTTCAAGCCCTCATGGCCGGACTTCTGGCATACTTCCGGCCGCACCGGCGTGATGGACTGCACATAGATCTTTGCATTTGGCAGTGTCTGGCTCAGCATGTCCAGCATCAGCCGGTAATAGGTCAGAAAGCTGCTATAATCGGTATCGCGGCCCAGCACGTTGGTGCCCAACAGAACATAAATAGCTCTGGGCTGCTGGGCGGTCAATGCTTCCAGCGGCACCTCAGCCACGCCGTCGGCACGCTTGCAGGTGGTGCCGTTGACGATCACGTTCGGCCCAACACCCTTGTACGCACAGAACATGGCGTTCTGCATTCCTTCTTCGTACAGCTGCATGCCCTGCGTCAGGCTGTCGCCCACAAAGCTCACGTCATTGAACCATTCCTTGCCCACAGCCGTGCTGCTCTTTGGCAGCGCCGCCATACGGAAATCCAGCGCAGTGGCCGCGCTGTCTGCAAGCGTCTGCACCGTGAGCTGCCGCGCCACCGCGTAGGAGGCCGTGTTCCAAGTATTATCCTGTGTTACCTCCTGCAGGATGGTGTTCTGCCCAACGCCGGAGGGCCGCTGTTCCCGGTGCAGGCTCTTCCACAACATCCAGCAAAAGCAGCAGCAGCAAAGCTGTCGCCATGAACCGCCTGCGCCAGCGTTTGCGCAACACGCGCCGCCGGTATTCCTGATAGTCTGCCATGCTGTCTCCCTCACTTTTCTGCCCGGGCTATGCTGCGGGCTTTCTCGTTCTTAGTATACCATATCTGTGCATTCCGGCAAGACCCGTTTTCTGCCAGAGTGCCTAAAATTGCAGATTCTTTTGCACGCAGGCATGCCATTGTGTGCAAAAAGCCCGCCTTCTATCGGGTCAAAAGCTTGCATCCTGTACCATAGATGTGTTATACTGAACTGAACTACTATTGATAGGGAGGCTTTCACGATGGCATTTACTCCAAAACTGACTTATAAAGGCAAGCCCCTCGTCCGCAAGGACAATGAGCTGTACTACGGCAATATGACCGACCCATATGTGCTCTATCTGCAGATCACGACCACCAAGCCTGTGGGCGATCAGCAGGTTGCAGACAAGGTCCACCTGATGCTGCTCTCTACCGACACCACCAAGGCTCCGCAGGAGCGCGTGATGCGTCAGACTACCAAGATCGGCCTGTACAACGCTTTGGACATCGGCAGATTTTCCAAAATTGCCTTTTCGCGAGTGGGGTCGTAAAGGAAAACAGCATCAGCAGCAAAAAGTGCTATTTCCTGGATCCCATTTTCACAAGAATAAGAGAAAATCTTACTCCTCGGTCACCTCAAAGTCCAGCGGCTCGCCGCAGTTGGGGCACTTGGGTGCGCCGTCCAGCAGTTCGTCTTCCTCAAACACGGCGGTGGTGCCGCAGTCCGGGCAGGTCACCTCGTACTGCACGGGGGCGTCCTTGGCTTCGTCCTCGTCGCCTTCCAGCGCGACCTCAAAGGTCACGCCGCAGTGCGCGCAGTTGGCTTCGCCTGCATCCAGATCATCCTCGCTGACGTAAACGGTCTCGCCGCAGTTGGGGCAGGCCACTTCATAGAACGGCTCGCTGGCGATGTCATCATCCTTGGCATCGTCATCGTCGTCGCCGTCGGAGTCCTCATCCTCAGCGTCCTCGCTTTCGCCGTCTTCGTCCTCCTCCTCGTACAGATCTGCTTCCAGATCTTCCAGCTCATCGCTCAGGTCGTTGATCTGGTCGTAGGCGCGGGAAAGATCCTCGTCCACGCTCTCGATGACCTCAGCCATTTCACCCAGCAGTGCGCTCATGGCTTTGATGATCTTGCCCTCTTTGGTGGTATCATCAATGCCCAGACCATCGACCAGACCCTGCAGATAAGCTGCCTTTTTGTTCAGTTCCATACGAATGCCCTCCTTAAAATGAGAAAAATCGGAGTTTTAAAAAACCGGGCAAACGGTTGCCCGCTGCCCGGT
>ENA-OPCM01002687-OPCM01002687.1-human-gut-metagenome-genome-assembly--contig:-NODE-2687-length-9850-cov-2.693313_pt1 | contig 9850 bp, 10 predicted proteins | sample MGYA00241252_ERZ501484 | MGnify/ENA primary metagenome ERZ501484 (study PRJEB25962, sample SAMEA2042583) | human gut metagenome | biome: human gut; feature: human-associated habitat; material: faeces...
ATGGCAACAATGTGTTTTTATTATGCTAATCCCTAATCCTTAACCCCTAATCCCTAATTCTCATCCTATCTTGCTGATTTTCTTCAGCTTTTCTTCGTCTATGATTTTGATTTTACGTCCGTCGATGGTGATTAACCGTTCTGTGGCAAACTGTGACAACGTACGTATGGCGTTGGAAGTGGTCATGTTTGACAAATTGGCCAGATCTTCACGCGAGAGATAGATACTCAAGGTGGAGCCGTCTTCCTCCAAACCATAACTTTCTTTGAGGAACAGCAGGGATTCTGCGAGTCTTCCGCGGATATGTTTCTGCGTCAGGTTTACGGTACGTTCATCGGCAATGCCCAAGTCAACGGACAATTGCTTGATGAAGAACATGGCAAGGTCGTTGTTTTGTGTGAGCAGAGTCATCAAGGCAGTCATGGGGATTTGGCAAACAAGAGACGGCTCGAATGCAGATGCTGCCGTGACATAGTCTGTTTTTGCCTGTCTGTATGCAAAATTCCAGTCTTGGGCAATCCCACCTTCACCTGTATTGATGTACAGCGGAATCTCATATTTCTCTGCCAATCCCTGTATCCATTCATTCGGCGTTGAAGTAGCCATTATGATATTGCTTTTGACCGTCTGATTTTTTAGAGAAAGTATGCATTCCTCTAAATATGGACTTTCTTTGTATGCACAAATTGCAAACGTATGATCATTTCTTTTTGTCATTCTATTCCCCTATATCAATCTTCCCTGCAGCAATAATTCCCATACCGCTGCAATTTGCAGTATATTTGCAACAATAAATGATAGTTTTGCCAGTCCGTATTTACTGATTTCTACTTTTATTTTTGAATTTGAAAGCAATAATGCTCCAAGATAAATAAGCGGCAGATAATATCTTGCCTGCACACCGGCGATACTTGCCTCTCCTACCGGCGTAAAACTTAAATACATTGCACTCCAGATCAGCATTACCGTGATCAGAAAAATGCCCCACATCAGGATTCGTTTCCATATTTCACAATTTGCCAGTCTGCTGCTGCCCTTTTCTTTCTGAAAAACCAGCAGGGTCAGCATCGGAAGCAACAGGATACTCCATTTATCTGCAAGTGTTCCCCTTGATGCATAATTTAAAAACATCAGATTTCCGAAGAAATAATTATCGGAATCTATATTACCCAGATTTCGGAAATTGTCCAGCTGGAAAATACTTCCGAACATAAGCCGGATACTTGCCAGCGGATGTTTTACCATAGATACCAGCTGTCTTACAACGCTGGTATCTCCGCCTCGTGAATCGCCGCCATAAGCAATATTCCCTGACACTGTATTGGAAATAACCGGTAATACAAACGTTGCCATAACTACCAGGAATAATACTCCGATTCCGATCAGGAATAAGATTTTTTCTTTTTTATTCTTTTTATAAAACTGCGGCAGCAGAAGCATCAGCAATACCAGTGGAATATAAACTGCTTTTGAGAGGCATCCGACGGACATCATAAATATTGCTCCGATCACAGAAGCTGTATGATAATACTTCGTTGACTGGAAAAATGCTTCTCTTGACCACAGGACACATCCCAGTGTAATGAACGAGAACACAACGCTGTCATACGTATAAGACGATGCCAGAAACAGCGGCGTCGGAAGCATCGCCACAAACGCCAGCAGTAATTTTCTGCTCTTTGCAAGGCGAATCGCCCAAAACATCACAATCACATACATCAGAAGATTGCCGAATTTTCCAAGTGCAAACACTGCCGAAAATGGAAGTTTCAAATTCTTTCCGATAAACAGAAAAACTGCCATCGGAATATATGCAATTTTATCATAAGAAATTCCTGACGTTTCCTGCGTCTCTTTCATAACAACTTCCGTGCCATGTTCATCCATATATGCTTTCAGAAGTTTATATTCTTCCTTTGTATTACATTTTGGATTAATGCGGTTCATAATGTTAAGTCCGGCTTCTGTCCATTCTACATTATGCCCGCTGGCAATTCGATAAGAATCCCGGAAATGAATCTGCTCGTCCCAGGAATTGCAGGTTGGCTGGGCCGCTGCAATGATCAACATGCCAAAACTCAGTGCAAATACTGCGAAATACCATTCTGTCTTCTTGATAAATTCTTTTTCAAAGAAAGTACAGTAAATCATCGCTCCGATCAACAGTATAAAGAAATAACGATACAGATTAATGTCTGCTTTATTGGACAGAGATACTTTTGTCAGTTCTGCATCCTTATTCTTCTTCATGGTCATCTTCAGATAGGTGACTTTTTTGTTGATGCTGGTTGAATATTCCGGCAGAAGTTTATTTACACAGTCATGATATTTTTGCTCTGTTTCTTTGCCAAAATCATTGATTTCTTTTGTTTCTATATCATAGAACTCTTCATCTTTAAAATGCCCCTGCACATGGAGCATCTGAATATAAAGTCCTTTTGGAGCAGAAAATATAACCTGATATTCTTCCTGACCTGCACTCTCGCTGATGTACATATGATCGGTAATATCCAGATCATATGCATGTCCCCATGCAGACCGGTTTGCAAAAATCTCTACCAGCACTGCCAGCAGAATCACAACAATCGCAGCTATCAGTCTCTTATGTTTCTTAATATTATTCATGTTCTTTCTCCCTCTCATTCATACATATGATCAGGCTAAAGACAAAACTCATAGCCAGTAAAAATGCACAGGCCCATACATATGGTCGTTCTGGTTCTAAAGTTTCCACAATATAAAGAATTCCATTATAGTTCTGATAATTTGCATTGGTATAATCCAGAAAATATTCATCTGCCTTATTACCATATAAAGAAATCCTTGTCTGCGGTGAAATTCCACTTCCCTTTATTTCCAGCGTATAATCGCCATTGCATACTTCACCGTTTCCAAGAATCAGTTCTTTTGGTTTAATTTCATTCTTATTGACAAGAGCAAACAGCTCCTTCACTGCAACCGTCTGTTCTGAAATAGTCTCTCCATCGTGCTTCAATGAACATACAAGCTCTCCATCGGTATTTTCTCCCGATACATAAAAAAAGAGAGCTATGCCATATAATTTTTCATCGTACAATGAAAATTGGATCTCAGCTGTTCTGCTGTTCGTGACAGCTCCAAGCTTTGGTATGGTATTTAAACTCTTGTATCGTTCTATGTCCGTATTGGTGTAGGCCGCATTCTTTCGGTCAACGGTAAAAACTACAGACCATAAAAGTGCCAGTACAAGAAATACATTTACTCCAAGCATGACAGCTTTTCGCTTTTTGCCCATAAACATCCTCTTTCTCCTTTAATCTCTGGTTATTGATTATAACAAACAATACTGTTAAAAACAAGACCCGAAAAACTACGCAGCAGTAATATGCACTCTCCCATAATTGATTTAATAATATAAATGTGAGTGAATTATGATTCCTTCAAAAACAGAAGTAATATTTGACTGATTTCCTTTTTATTAGTAAAATACTCAGAAGAGAGGAGCGATCTATAATGTTAAAAAAAGCGATTGCCTGCCTGCTGGTTTTAGCCGGTGTATGTTCGTTTCACACCAGTGCAGCAGACAGTAAAAACGAGCAGTTCGTAAATGTAAATGTTTTTAATAAAGTATATTATGGAACCGTTACGAAGAATGCTGATGCCGGAGAAGCTATTTTCACTCCTGCCGGTAAATCCGCTGATTTTCTTCAGATAGAAGGAAGATGGGATGACGATGCTTTTTCCGGTGACTGTGTCATTTCTTACAAAGATGGAGAATCAGCAGAAGTTCAGTACAAAGACGGTCTGATTTCAGGAAAAATAAAAGAAACAGACCCTGACGGCATTTTTTTAAAATATTCTGCCATTGCCGGAAAACCATACAAAAAAATTAAATCCTATTCTGCCGATTCCAAAGCAGCATCTGTAGACTGGTTTTATCTTTGTACTCCAATCTCAGAATGGAAAGCAAATGCCCGGTCTATACCTTATAAAGAATTAACAGAAAATCCTTACGATCACGTTGATCATCCAATTGAGGTTGAAGGTGAAGTTCAGGAAATCTACGAAAGCACAAAATATGCCTATTTCAAGATCAAAGATGATGCCGGCAATCCTTATCTGTTTCGTGCAGTAACATTAAAAACAGATAAATTTGCTACTCCATGTATTCCAAATCTTTCCGTAGGTGACAGGATAAAAATTTACGGCGTTTATAATGGTTTGTCCGAGATTTCGGACAGCTCTACCATTTTATATCACCGCCTGCTCGGTTACAAAAAGTCATTTGATTCCTTTAAGGACTGGATTATTTCAGAAGATGCCATGAAACAATACAGCGATCTGGTATCCGTTACGGATGTCGAAGCTCTTGATTCTCTTCCGGAATTTACCACGATCTGTGGGGAGATTGAAGACGATGACACCACCGCTGATCCGATGCACCTGACGAGAGATTACAGAGAAATCTGCAAATATCCTCTTTATTATGCTGACTCAAAAGTTTCCGTAACCGGCAAAGTTGTATATGAAAATGCTGATGCTGAGTCAAACAATCTGGTTATGCTGTTATCTGAAGAGGGCACAGGACATATCTATTCATTATCCATGAAAATGAAAGACTATGTTTCCTATCTGGATAAGAAGATCACCTGCTCAGGAACCTTCAATGGAAATAACAAGATTCCTTACTGCAATCCGAACAGTCTCTCTGTCGGGTATGCACTTTTTCCAAATATTACTGTTGACAAGATTCAGGATTGATTTCTTTAAAAGGAAAAGACTTATGAAAACACGAAATTATGGTATTGATTTTCTTCGAATGATTTCTATGATTATGATCGTCATGCTCCACACTCTGGGGCATGGCGGTATTTTACGTTCTGTTTCTTTTTTATCGGTACATTATCAGATTGCGTGGCTGCTGGAAGTGATTGCCTTCGGTGCTGTAAATACTTACGCTATGATATCCGGATTTGTCAGTGTTGATTCTCATTTTAAGATTTCAAACATTCTGATTCTTTGGCTTCAGGTCTTATTTTATGGAATCCTGATCAACACCGTTTTCTTTTTTCTGCTTCCGGAAAGCAGAAATACATCCGGCTGGATTCCGGTCACCCGAAAAGAATACTGGTATTTTACTGCTTATGCAGGAGTGTTTTTTCTCTCCCCATTCATCAATCAGATGTTTCGGAATCTCTCCGAAAAGCAGATAAAAACTTTATTCTGTTTTACTCTTGTCGTATTTTCTGTGGTTCCGACCATTTCACAGACTTTTACACCGCAGCAGGATGTTTTTTATATGGGCGACGGATACAGTGTTTTCTGGCTCACACTGATGTACCTTCTCGGTGCGTGCATCAAAAAACTGAATCTGGTCTCTCACTCTAAAAAGAAAAAATACTTTATCTTATATTTTTTCTGCATTTTAATTACATGGAGCAGCAAAATTCTTGTTGAAAAATTTCCGATCAGCGGATTTACTCTGGATTCTTCTTTTTTGATTCACTATACATCACCTTTTATTGTACTGGCAGCCATGTCATTGCTCCTCATTTTCGGCAGCATGAACTTTTCCGAGTCCGTCAAAAAAATGATCATGCTGATATCACCTCTTTCTTTCGGTGTCTATCTGTTGCATGATCATCCTCTTGTCCGCAGTTATGTTATGACAGACCGTTTTGCTTTTATCACAAATGGTTCCGTTTCAAAAATGCTCTTATTCTTTTTCGGAACCAAAGTGGTTGTATTCACCGTATCCGAAAGATGCAACTCGTAACCATGAACGGAAAAAACATTGCCTACACTCCTAAAAGTAAGATATGCCGGAAGAAGCGCCGTACAGAAACTGATAATCAATGCCGCCCCTAACAGGCGCAAGCGGTGGACGTTCTTCCAGTTGAAGATATCGGACTTGTTTATAGAAATGACCAAGCGGACAAACAGCACAATACTCCAGACACATATAACTATATGGAGAAAATTCAACAAAGTAAAAGCAGCCTGCTCCAAAGTTGTGGACTCCGTATCGACACTGACCATCATCGAGTTGAAAGAGACCGGTACATATTCACCGCTCCTTTCATTATAAACGGAATCTTGGAAAAGACCGTTATCGCCCAAACCGGAAAGGTGCTCCGGCAGCAGGCTGATGTACTTCATGTTCATCAGTTTTTTCTGGCTTGCCTCGGAAGCATTGCCGTCAATCCCGGCTTCCACACCGGCTTTCACCCCTACGATAAAATAGTAGCCGGTCTCAAAAACCGAATAGCTCAACACGAGCACTACAATCACACAAAGAATATTCAGTCGTCTTTTCATATTTTAAAAGTTGTATCAGTTGCCGGTAACCGATAAGAATTCATTACTTTACAAGAGACGGCAAACAACACTGCCGCTACTGCCAAACAGCACCAATAGGCCGGTTCTCCAAGCAAATCGGATGTATATTTCACATCGGGATAATGCAAACTGAGGAATACCGACAGGCTGTTGTTCAGAATATGTATTAAAATTCCAGGAACCAGACTGCCCGTTTTATAATAGAGCCAGGCAAACAAGCCTCCCGATAATATAGCACCTGCCACCTGTGCCGGGTTAATATGGAAAATTCCGAAAACAAGGGCGGAAAGGATAATAGCCTTCACCGGACTGTACCTTTGCAGCAATACTTTCGTAATCGCCCCCCGAAACAACATCTCTTCCAAGACAGGCCCTAACACCGAGATACAGATTATGCCCAGCCAACCCGATTGCAACACATCGAATGTAGCTCCCATCCAATCAGGTAGGAAAGACAGTCTGGACATCACAAAGTCTATCAGGAAAATAGTAGAAAGGCCTATGATGATACTCCATCCCAAATAAGCAACCGACACCGGAGACCATATCCGCCCGTCATCTTTCAAATAGCCTTTCTTCCACAAATAGCCACCCATACCGACAAATCCCAGCAACATACTCGGAGCCAAAGCTATAACGCTTGCAGCATCTATCGTACCACTGACTGCATACGAATAAAGCATGGCAAAAGGCATCACCAACAATGCAGCCAAAATCTGCATTACAAAATAAATCAAAACCAGTTTTATTGCTGTTTTCATCGTTCCTTCTTTTTTAAGAGCGTGTAAAGATACACATTTTCCTGCAAACCCGTCAAGCCGCTGCAGCAACTCCCATTAACAACATCATCACCATAGAAAGTGACAGTACCAACAATGTAATACTCATAAATGCTCTCTTCATAACCGTAGACTTTTTATAATCAGCACTTATTCTTATCTACCTATTCTGTTTTTCAATAAGAATTTATCGTTTTTCGATATGCAAATAAAAGAGCTTTTTCTGAAAAGACAAAGAGAAACAGCATGTTTTTATCGAAAAACAATAAAAAAGATATGTTTTTCAATAAATATACAAGAAAGAGCTCAATAATGAAAACCTGAAAAGCAGTGTTATGAAAGAATCGCAGTGATTTCAGCCTCGTCCTTATGGAGCTGCGCTATCAGTTCGTCTATGGAATCGAACTTCAGTTCCGGACGAGTGCGACAAACGAAGGACAACCGCATGGGTTGATTGTAAATGTCAGCATCAAAATTAAAGATATGCACCTCAATGCTACGGTCTATGCCATTATTCAATGTCGGGCGGTAGCCGATACTCAACATCCCCGCATGCTTTTCCCCGCCAAGGAAAACATAAACGGCATATACCCCGTCAGCCGGAACCAGTTTTTCACAATCGCCAATGCGCAGATTAGCAGTTGGAAAACCTATCTTACGCCCAACGCGGTAACCGTTCACAACCGTACCGTCCAAAAAAAATTGATAACCCAAACAGTTTGCCGCCTCCGAAACGTTTCCTTGCAGCAAAAGGCGGCGGATAGCTGAAGAACTGACCGTCATTGCATCAGTGTAATAAGCCTGCGCCAATAGCACTTCTATTCCCAACTCCTGTCCATAACGCACATAATCCTCAAATCCTTCACTCCGATTATGTCCGAAACGGTGGTCGTAACCTATCATTAAAACCTGCACCCGGTAATCTTGCTTTAATATAGCCATAAATTGTTTGGCCGACAGGCACGCCAAATCAAGTGTAAAATCGAGCATGATGCAATAATCTATCCCGGTACCGGCAAGCAGAGACACTTTCTCATCGCAAGTGGTAAGCAGCTCAGGACGAAAATCGGGTTGCATCACTTTGCGGGGATGAACCGGAAAAGTAATTACCGATGAAGCAAGCCCACGTTCAGCCGCAACTTTACACACCTGTTCTATCAGGAACCGATGTCCCCGATGCACTCCGTCAAAAAAGCCGATAGTGGCTACATTGGGCAGGAGTTCATTACCAGATGTTCCGGTACATAATTGCATATTCACCTCATGCGGTTTGGTTCATTTAAATAAATGGCTCCAGTCTTCACCGGCTTTCGGAACATAAGTGGAAATACCTAATGACCGGGCAGTCATACAATTGGCTTCCGAATCGTCGATAAAGAAAGTTTCTTTCGGATCCAGACCCGCATCATCCAGCACTTTGCGGAAGATTTCTTCATCGGGCTTCGCCATCTTCATTTCATAAGAAAGAAAAATATGTTCGAAATAATCTTCTACGCGGAATGTCTTATAAGGAAAAGCATGTTCGCAGGACCATTTCCAATGGATTTCGTTGGTATTGCTCAACAGATATACCACATAGTCCTTACGCAGGGCCAGCAATAAATCCAGTTTATAGGTCGGTATGCTCACCAAAAAGCTGTTCCATGCAGCATCAATCCGGGCATCGTCAACGTCTTTTCCTATCTTTTCCCGTATCACATTCCGAAAATCGGCACTGGAAATAAGGCCTCTCTCATATTGCTGGAAAAAATCCTGCTGGTGATATAGGTCGAGGGTGTGTTCTACATCCGGCAACCCCAATTCTCTAAAGTTCTCCAAACAACGTTGGCGGTCTAAATCAATCAGCACACCGCCAAAGTCTACTATAAGGTTTTTAATTCCTTTTCTTTTCATTATCTCATTTTTGCATTAGACGTCGGACAAGGCGAATACCTTCGCCCACCCATAATACCAAAGAAGTAGAAGCAATGATTATCATCCATGTCGTAAAATCAAGCGGCTCCGTACGGAATACAGCCCCACCGAACTGTACGATGACAAACTGACCGCCCAGAATGGCAAGTACCACCAACTCCATGCCGTAAGATTTGGATATTCCCTTAAAAGCGGAGTCCGATGTTCCAAACACTCTCGCATTGAACAGGTTCCAGAATTGCAGCATAACGAAGAAAGTGAAGAAGATTGTAAGGCGTTGTACCGTCATACCGCCTTCTTCATTGTTAAACCGGAACAACATGCCCATAAGCAATGCCAGGAAAACCACTCCCATGCCAAGTATATAATTCCGCATGGATTTGGTTATAATGAAATCCGTACTTTTGCGGGGTTTCTCTTTCATAACACTCTCACTGGGCGGGATAGACGCCAAGGCCAAAGCGGCAAAGGTATCCATAATCAGATTCACCCACAGCATCTGCGTTACGGTCAACGGCAATTCAGTACCCACCAGCGAACCCAACAGCACAATGAACAGTGCCACGAAGTTAATCGTCAACTGGAATACGATGAAGCGCTGAATGTTTTTATAAAGAGAGCGGCCCCACATTACTGCGGTGGCGATACTATGGAACGAGTCATCCAGTAGGGTGATATCACTTGCTTCTTTGGCCACTGATGTACCGGTTCCCATGGAAAGACCTACTTGAGCATGATTCAGTGCCGGGGCATCGTTTGTTCCGTCTCCGGTTACTGCTACTACGGCTCCTTTTTGTTGCAATAGTTGGACCAAACGTTGCTTGTCCATAGGACGTGCA
>ENA-OPCM01002690-OPCM01002690.1-human-gut-metagenome-genome-assembly--contig:-NODE-2690-length-9832-cov-2.875422_pt1 | contig 9832 bp, 6 predicted proteins | sample MGYA00241252_ERZ501484 | MGnify/ENA primary metagenome ERZ501484 (study PRJEB25962, sample SAMEA2042583) | human gut metagenome | biome: human gut; feature: human-associated habitat; material: faeces...
AAGTATCGTTTGTATCCAAGAATCCCCTGCCTTTAGGCATGGGGAGTATGTCAATAAAGCTGCGGAAAAATTATATATTTCTCAACCTACAATCAGCACTCATATTCGTATGCTTGAACAAGAATTTAATTCACGTTTAATCATTCGCACTACTAAAAATATTGAAATCACACCACATGGGAAAGAATTATTTGCATGTGCTCAAAAAATCTTCACATTAAAAAATGATTTAATTCAAAAATGGTCTGAAGAAAATAAAAAAATCATTCGTATCGGTGCTTCTACCATTCCTGCCGATTATATATTACCTGAAGTATTACCGTTATTTTGTCAAAAATATCCCGATATCCAATTGCATATTCATCAAAATGACAGTGGTAATATCTTACAATCTATTTTGAATGGCAAATTTACCATTGGCATGGTAGGCATGAAATCCTTTGAAAAAGAGCTTGATTTTGTTCCTTTTTTTCATGATGAAATCGTGATAATTACTCCTAAACAAGAAAAATTTTTACATTTTTCCCAGAAAACATTTAATCAAGATGATTTAATCTCTTTATTAAAAAAAGAAACTATTATTTTACGTGAACAAGGTAGTGGCAGTAAAAAACGTTTAGAAAGTTACTTTGAGCAAATCAATCTATCCGAAAAATCCTTAAATATCATAGCTAGATTAAATGACCAAGAATCCATCAAAAAATTAGTAGCTAGTGGACTTGGCATCTCGTTTATTTCTGCTAAAGCAATTACTGATGCAGATAATTTGCTCACTATAAAATTACCTAAAAATAGCTTAACTCGCAGTTTATATTTTGCTTATCATAAAGACTATATCTTAAAAGAACATATCTTATCTTTTATAAAATTTGTACAAAATTTCTATGCAAAAAAATAAAATAAACGATATAATACTATACAAGATTAAATATAGAGAGGGTTAGTATATTGAAAATAAAAATATTGACAAATATGGCAATGCTTGCAGCTTTGTCTTTGATTTTAGTAATGTTGATTAATTTCCCGATTTTGCCTGCTATTCCATTTATGAAATATGACCCTGCTGATATTCCTATTCTCATTGGCAGTTTTCTCTTTGGCCCTATGGGTGGTGTAATCCTGACAGCAATTGTTTCTATCTTACAAGGTCTATTCATCAGTGGTGATGGTGGTCCAATCGGTATCGTCATGCATTTTTTAGCTACAGGTACTTTTGCTTTTATTGCCGGATTTATTTATCAACGTACAAAAACAAAACGTTCTGCTGTTGTCGGTTTAATCTGCGGAGCTTTAAGTATGACTTGCGTTATGGTCATCTGTAATTTATTATTAACACCTATTTTCTTAGGCGCACCTATGGAAAAAGTTATTGAACTACTTTTACCTGCCATCATACCTTTTAATTTGATTAAAGCAAGTATAAATGCTTTAATAACTTATTTCATTTATAAACCTATATCAAATTTTGTACATCGCAATATTTAAAAGGAGCTTTAATTTTGACTGTAATTACTACTATTCGCAAAGTAACAATTGATTTAGAAAATAAAGCTAAACAAATTGCTAAAGATTTATCCATTCCTTATGTCACAAGAAATAATCTCGGCATTGATAAAATAAAACAACAAGAGAATGTAGATACTGTAATCATTGTAAAAAAAGATAAATTAGTCTTAGATTTACCTACAGGCGAAATGTTTTTTCACCCTAATATGGCTCAAGTTCGCATGAAACGTTTACGCTGTGGTGATATTGATAATATGCTTGAAGCTATGGGAGGACGAGAATTTTTACAAAATAAAACTGTTTTAGATTGCACTTTAGGTTTTGCTTCTGATGCAATTATCAGCTCATATGGTGTAGGTCCTAAAGGTAAAGTCATCGGCCTTGAAGTCAATCCTTTAATCGCTCTAATCGTCAAAGATGGACTAAAGACTTATCTACCTACTAATTACGATTTAAAATCTGCTATGGATAATATCACTGTTATCAATCAAGATTATTTAAGTTTTCTTAAAGAACAAGCAGATAATAGTTTTGATGTCATCTATTTTGACCCTATGTTTCGCCATGCACTCACAGACAGTAAAAGTCTAAATCCACTTCGCCAATTAGCGGATATGAGAGCTGTTAGCCACGAAGCATTAAATGAGGCCAAACGCGTTGCTAAATATCGCATAGTCTTCAAAGAAAATAGTCGCAGTCTTGAATTTTCTCGCCTTGGTTTTACTAAAATCTGTGGTGGTAAATACGCTCCTATTCACTATGGAGTAATTGATTTAAACTAAAAATATAAAAGACCTAAGCTTATATGGATTTTTCCCATATATCTTAGGTCTTTTTTCTATTCTTTAAACAGTTCTAATTGTTTTATCTCTTTAAAATGATATTGACGATATTTTCGTTCTGATAAAGCCCTGCTCAATCTTTTACTATCATAAATTCTAATATATTTCTGAGCAAAAATATTTGGCAATGCCACACCTACAGCTATTGCTAAAATTATCAAAGTAGCATTTACACCACTTTGAAACGCTTGTAAAAAATTACTTACATCTAAAGTATCAATATCAATTATATTAAATAACAAACGATACATCAAAATACCTGGCATCAACGGAATAACTGATGGTATCGTAAGCACATGGCTAGGCACATGAAACCAATGCACAGCCCTCAAAGCAATAATACTTACTACCATTGCTCCTAGCAATGTTCCAATCGGCAAACCAACACCTAAAAAATCCATAGACAAAGTACGTACACAGACAGAAATCACTCCACCTAGACCGACTACCCATAATAAACGTGGCGGAACATTAAACATGGTAGAAAAACCAGCAGCTGCTATAAAAGCTGATATTACATAAACAATATATGCTTGATGATTTACTGTCGATAAATGCGTAAAATCTTCTACACTAAATAATTTTATGGCAAAAATTATACCAAAAGTCATACTACCAACCATCAGCAGAGTATTCATCGCTCTTGTTATGCCAGCTGTAATATAACAATCGAGCATATCTTCTAAAGCATTGACCATAGGCACACCTGGAACGATAAAAATAGCACATGCCAACATAGTGTACCATGAAGTATCTGTAAACGGCAAAAAATGCGTAAAATATGCTATTACTGTAGCTGTAAATGAAGATAATACAATCGCCATATAAGGATTTATACCAATTTTTAAACATTGACTGCGCACAAAAAAGCCAATAAATGCTGCTATTGCAGTATATAATGATGCCATGATATCACAGCCAAACATTTTACCTACACCGCCACAAGCCAGCGCTGCTCCAAGATTAATAATAAAAGTCGCATATTTGCTTTTCTTGCTTTCTACTTTCTTCAATTCAGCTTCAAATTGCTCAATAGTATAATCTCTTTCGATTGCCTCCCATGTCATTTTACTAACTTCTAAAATCACATTCATATCAACATTATGCTGATAACATTTTTGCAATTTCGTCATATGATAATTGCCAACGCTCACACTGACCATCAAAGTAGTATAGGTAACATGAATATGCAATTGGTCGCCAAAAATCCCTGCATAAGCGGCTGTTCGTTGCATAGTTCGCACAATCCTGCTCGTATCTGCTGAATTTTCCATCATCAAACGACCTACATGCAAAATCAAATGAACTTTTCTTGTCAGTTCTAAATAATTTTCATCTATATTATATGGTATGCTTTTAGAAATTGGTACGTTCTTCATCAGTATAAATGCCCTTCTTAATCATAAAATAAATATCCTATTCTATTATAATATCAATCTAAGATAATAGTACATACAAAATTATATTTATTTAAAATATCACTCAAATTAACATAAGACCTCAAGAAATTGCAAGGATTTTATTTAAATTCAGCGAATTATATACTAAACGATATTGTTTATTTTAAATTTAGAAAAGAGGGATTATATGCAAATCTACATTCAAGTAAAACAACTCGGCAAACGCAAAGATAGTATTGAAGCACAAAAATTTATTATCAAAGACTCCCTTTTTACTGTACATGATTTACTTTATGACATCGTAACTAAACAAGTAGACAAATTCAATCATCGTGCAATTGGCAATATAGATGGTGAACCTACTTTATTAAATTATTTATCGTTAACTCAAATAGAAAATCAATCGCCTTCTGGAAAAATATCCTTTAATCTAGATTACCGCCAACAAAAACAAAACATTCAATCAGCTTTTGATAATGTTATTATGGCTTTTAATGATGGATTATTTCGTATATTTTTAAACAATAACGAACTATCTTCCCTAGAAGAAAAAATCAATTTACAAGAAAATGACAAATTAACTTTTATCCGCTTAACCATGTTATCAGGAAGAATTTGGTAAACTTTTTCGTAAAATTAGAAAGGATTTTTATTATGTGTTTAGATAGATGGTTCAATAATAATAAAGAATTTAAAAATAAAATAATAGCTGAACTTGCAAAGTTAAAAAATAAACTTTCTACAACGCAACAAAAAATTTATGATATTTATTTAACTGAATTACAAGTAAAAACTAGATATAATTATTATTACGCTTCTTTTTCCTTAGAAGAAAGGCTCTCTAATCACCCTTTATATCTACATTGGCAAAAAATTTTGCCTGAAGTATTAACAAAGCCTATATCTTCTTATTTTTCTGATGATGAAAAAATTGTATTGCAGACCATCTTAGGCAAAGACAAAGCAGATTTATTTTTCTTAGCCCTAGATAATTTAATGGATTACCCTTATCAAACTAATTGGTATAGACGCACACTACGTTCTCACCAATCACATCTATATTTAAGTCGCATGTTCGATGTATTAAATGAATTTTTAATCTATCGCAATACTCAATTAACGCCTCTAGAAAAATTAAAACTATCTTGTAAACCTATCGATGAAAATAATTTACCACTACAAGATTATATTTATTTGCAAAGTTTTGGTATTTATGTTCTAGCCGCTGAAATCGACAATAACAATACACAAACAATAAAATTAATTGAAGATATCATCTTAGGTGATAATCAAGTTGCTTTTCTTTCTTATGGTTTAATCAATTCCATAGTAAAAAGTCATAATCAACATCTGCATAAATTATTAGGTGATTTACTCTTAGCTGGACGATTGCAAGAAGGATTGCGCCAATCTATCGCTGAAAATATGGATAATGGCACAGTAGAAGCTTTTTTAACCCTATTAAAAGTAATCGAAGAAAATAATTTAATTCGCTATGCATCTGTAAAAAGAGCTATAGCCACATGGACAAGTCTAATTGATATTGATAATGCTGATAAAATCACAAAAAAAGAAATCGCTTCTTTCTCTAAATTTTTAACGAACGAACAGCTTCGCCATCAATCACTCAATAGCCAAAATCCTGTAGAAATTTATTTAGCTCTATGGTCATATGCTTTTTATAACGTAGAAACAACTATACCATTTATCCTTGATTTATTTAAAAATGGTCAAAAACATCAAAAATTAGTCGCTGGTTATTTCTTAAATGTAATCAATGATAATCAAATAATTTTTAAATTGCGTTATGAATTAGTTACCCAATACAATTTAACAGAAGATAATCTCTCCTTAATAGCTATATTATTCCGTCTAAAATTAAAAGATACAGTTTATAAAAATTTCCTTGAGCATAATTTCAGCTCCACACATCTAACAGATTATTATTATAAATTAAAAGCTTTATCGCAAAATTTACCTAAAGAAAAAATTTTCTCGCCTTGCGTTTTTCCATGGCATACTGAAATTCTAAACTTAAGTGATGTTTTGATTGAAATGGCAGATATTAGTTATTATCTAGCTTCTGATGAATTATTAGATGATTTTTGCAGTGAAATTTCTCGACTTGATACTTTTTGGCGCGATAATTATTTGAAAAAATTATATACTACTCCTAAAACTCTAACTCAACGCCAATTAGTATTTTGCCTACTAGCTGATAGAAGTGAAGCCACACGCAAAGAAAGCTATAACATCATCAATAAACTCGCCATTTCTAAAGATGAATATGACCTTCTCATATCCATGCTCAAATATAAATACAGTGATTTACGTCAAAATATCATTCGACTCTTATTAAAACAGCCTGAAAAACAATTACTTAATACCTTAAAATTTTTATTGAGCGATAAAAAAGGCTCTATTCGCCTTGCTGGTTTAGATATATTATTGCAATTGCAAAAAAATCCTCATAATCAAACCCTATTTAATACTGCCAAATCATATCTTTGTACACTTACTAATCCTACAACTAATGAAGAAATCTTAATTTCACAAATAAATGATAGCTATGATAATGACCCTACTATTAAAGAATTATCTTACGATACTACATTAAAAACTCAACTTGCACTATCTGAAGTACACAATTCTTTAAAAATAACAGATATTTATCCGCTTTCACTTCAAGAATTATTCCAAATACTAGAAGATTTATCTAATTTTTACGAAAAACATAAAATGCTTTCGTATAATCCTTTATATGGCAGTGAAATCCTTTTAGATAATGACTTTAGACGCATTTCTTGGGAAGAAAAATTTAATTTATATAAATATCCTTATCCTAATCTTTGGCAAGATTTTTATGCTCAATATATCAAAACACCCGCTAAACTTTATCAATTATATCTATTTATATCATTGAATTATTTCGATATAAATTCACCATTTAAAGATGTAATAACTAATACATTCAATGACAATTCAATTTGTTTAAAATCCAAATATATACAAACTAAATTAAATAATTATTCCCGTATAGAAAGTTTAGCTACTATTATTGAAAATCTCTATGAATATTATGTTCCTCAAAAATACTGTTTTGAAGTTGCTAAATTCTGGGCTTTACGTCATTTAGAAAAATTTGATTTTAATAAAGTCATAGCTAAACAAAATAAAATGACTATTTCTTTCTTAACGCAATATCATTATGGTAGTAAATCTGTTGGTTGTACTTTCATTCTTATGCCACTTTTAAATAACTATAATGATGATATTAGTTTCAAAGAAAGCTTTATTTTACTGTATAATCTCTACACAAAATACAAATATGAAATTTATTTGCCTATATATAATTTCCTTCGTGCTAAGCAAATGAATTTAATCGCTGAAGATGAACTTTATATCGATATTTTCCAACGCTCATCAGAACAATTATCTTCAAAACTCAATCAATTATCTTCTTTATTTGAAGAAAATTTTTCGACTTTAGCTTTTAGTGATTTTTCTGCTGAAAGACCAACAATAAAACAAGATTTACTACTTTATAGCCAAAATTTTGCCGATATCATCATATCTCAAATTTTATCCATTGAATTAAAACGTGGTGATTTGCCTACTAAATACACTAAATTAATAAATAATATCAAACAAATAAAAGGCATTCATTATTTTGTTGATATTTTAACAGCATTAGGCAAAAGTAAATTAAAAAATATCTCTTATCTTTGGTCTGAAATAACTAATAAAGATAGCATCTTTTCTTATCTATTAAGTATTTGCAAACCTAAAAAAGATGAAACAGCTAAAGATTTAAAAGCATATCTAAAAGATAAATCTATCTCTAATATTCGTTTAATCGAAGCTTGTATGTTCTCACCTTCATGGATACCATTAGTGGATAAAATTTTGAAATGGAAAGGATTTGTCAGCGGTTGCTATTATTTCTTAGCACATATGCGTTATGCTGATAAAAAATTAGCTGCTACATTTGCTAAATACACGCCGATTTCCATTGAAGATTTACGTGATGGAGCTTTTGATTTGGATTGGTTTAAATCATGCTATAAACAATTAGGTAAAGAACGTTTTGCTATTTTATATGATGCTGCTAAATATATCTCTGAAGGAAATGCTCATACACGTGCTAGAAAATACGCTGACGCTACTAACGGTTTATTCTCCGCTGATGAAGTCAAAGCACAAATAATTGCAAAACGCAACAAAGATTTATTGATGGCTTACGGATTAATACCACTTTCTAAGAGCGGTAAAATCACTAAGACTGCACAAAAAGAAATGCTCAAGCGTTATATATTCATTCAGCAATTTCACAAAGAAAGTAAAAAATTTGGCTCACAAAGACAATCTAGTGAAAACTTAGCTTGTAAAATTGCTCTAAATAATTTAGCAAGAAATGCTCATTTTTCTGATACTTTCCGCTTTATTTTAAATATGGAAACACAATTAATCAAAAATCAACAACAATATTTTGAGCCTAAAGAGCTAGAAAATGTTTCTATTTATTTACAAGTAGATGAATATGGTAAAACTTCTATTATTTGTCAAAAACAAAATAAACAATTAAAATCTGTACCTAGTAAAATCAAAAAAGAACCATATTATCTTGCTTTAAAACAAGCCAAAAATGAATTTATTGACCAATATCGCCGTTCAAAAATTATGTTTGAACAAGCTATGGAAAATTCCACTTTATTTTTGGCAGATGAAATCACTTTGCTCAATCAAAATCCTATATTAAAACCATTGCTTCAAAATCTAGTATTTATTCATGATAATGATATAGGCTATTTCCAAAATAATAGCTTAATCTCACCTACAAAAAATATCATCAAATTAAATGCTGATGATAAAATTCGTATCGCTCACCCTATAGATTTATATAAAAGCAATCTATGGCATATATATCAGCAAGATTTATTTACACGTCAAATTAAACAGCCATTCAAACAAATTTTCCGTGAATTATATTTAAAAATAGATGATGAGTTAAATTCTGCTCAATCTCATCGTTATGATGGTTATCAAATCCAACCACAAAAAACGCAAGCTGTTTTAAAAACTCGCAATTGGATTGCTAGCTATTATGAAGGTCTACAAAAAGTATATTATCAAGAAAATATTATTGCTACTATTTACGCTGCTGTTGATTGGTTTACTCCTGCCGATATTGAAGCTCCTATACTTGAATATGTATCATTTTATGATCGCAAAACTTTCAAAGATATTTTAATTAAAAATATTCCTGATATTGTTTTCTCTGAAGTTATGCGTGATGTAGATTTAGCTATCAGCATTGCTCATGTAGGTGGCGTAGACCCTGAAACAAGCCATTCTACAATACAGATGCGCAAAGCTATCTTAGAATTTACTTTACCACTCTTTAAATTGAATAATGTTTCCTTAAATGATAATTTTGCTATCATCAAAGGAAATTTAGCAGATTATTCCATTCATTTAGGTAGCGGTCTTGTTCATCAAATGGCAGGAGCTGAAATCGCTATTTCTGTTGTTCCTTCCCAACATCGTGGTCGCTTATTTTTACCTTTTGTTGATGAGGACCCTAAAACAACCGAAATCATCACCAAAGTATTGCTCTTTGCCAAAGACAATGATATCAAAGACCCATTTATTTTAAATCAAATAAAAGTAGTTAAATAAAACGAAAAAACTGTACTAAACAATTTATGATTTTAGTACAGTTTTTTCTATTTTATCTATGCTCTTTTTGATTTAGTTCTCACCCAAAACATCAATTTATCTTCTTTTAACTTATTAATATAATTGCGGAAAAAGATATTAGGAATTGCCACACCAACAGCTATCGCCAATAATATCAAGGTTGTATTAACACCATTATTTAAAACATGATGATAATTCATATTATCCACATTTTCTAAATTAATAATATTAAATAGTAAACGATACATAAAAACACCTGGAATTAAAGGGATTACAGACGGAACAAAGGAAAATGACCGTGCACTGATTGTAGATTCTATTTCCACATTGATTGCTCAGGAAGCTGTGGCGAATGATACGTTGCTGCGTGCTGAGATAACTCCT
>ENA-OPCM01002694-OPCM01002694.1-human-gut-metagenome-genome-assembly--contig:-NODE-2694-length-9821-cov-1.446549_pt1 | contig 9821 bp, 10 predicted proteins | sample MGYA00241252_ERZ501484 | MGnify/ENA primary metagenome ERZ501484 (study PRJEB25962, sample SAMEA2042583) | human gut metagenome | biome: human gut; feature: human-associated habitat; material: faeces...
GATGTCAACACCTTTTTTGAAACTTTTTTAATTCGTTTCAAAAAGAAATCCCGCTTCCTCAGAAGCGAGATTCAGTATATCATCGGAGTCCGGTTTCGTCAACCCCTTTTTTCAATTTTTTTTATTTTTTTGATTTGCTTTTTCAATAGACGAAAAGTGCAAGTTTGCGGGTTTCTTTGGTTCGTCTGTTTATCCTCATCCCAAATACTTTCTCATCTTCTGGTTAAGTTTCTTATAAATTGGTTTCATCCACGCTTCTGTGGATGAACGTACCGCTTCATCTGGAGAAAGCCAGCCCACCTTGCTGTTTTCCTCCGGGCAGATTTTTAATTTTTCTTCTTTTGTGTTATGGAGAAGAAAGGTGTAGTTTAGATGCAGGTGTGCGCTGACATATTTCTGTTTTTTATAATGTGGCTGGACTCCTAGAATTTCGATGGAAATTGGAGAGTCTGACAATGGTTTTAAGGAAACAAGGCCGCTCTCTTCTTTTACTTCTTTCATTGCAACAGATAAAAGGTCACCTTCTCCATCTGCATGACCTCCGCTCCAGGACCATGACTGATAAATATTATGGTAGAGCATCAGAACTTTATTCTTAGATGGGTTTAATACCCATGCAGATGCTGTAAAATGCATTTTTACATTATCACGCAGTAAAAGATTCTCTTCTTCCTCTAAAAACTGCCTTATGCGCTGACAGTCCACTTGTTCCTGCTCATTAAAAGATGTAAATGTGTTAAGCCACTCTTTTATCTTTTTTAAAGAATTCATTTGCTACCTCACTTTTTACTTCATATACTTTCACAATTTCTATTTTATAGCTCATTAAAAAATATGTTTAAAAAATATTTTCTAATGAGATAAAGCGCGTTTGGAATATACCCGAAAAGTGCACCAGTCTGTTCATTTTAATTTATCAACAGACCGCTGCACTACTGTCTATATGTATGAATCGAAATAGTTATGTACTATTTTCTTCTTTCCCTGATATTATTTAAATGTTTCATCACATCATTTATACCAGTTCCAAAGTAAGTATGCAAGGTTTTATATTCTTCATAGAGTTCATTATAGATTTCAACGTTATCCTGATTTGGCTCCCAGACTTTATCTTTTACTTTTCCAAGCTTCTTTGCTGCTTCATTAGCATTTTTAAAACCTGTAATACGCTCCGGAGCCGCTGCTGCACCTAAAATAGCCGCACCAAGGGCACTTGATTGTGTAGAATCAACAACTTTAATTTTTCGATTACATACATCAGAATATACTTGTACAAGCATTTCATTTTTGATCGGAATACCACCACTTAATGTAATGTCTTTTACTTCTAAGCCGGCTTCCTCAAATCCTTCAATAATCATACGGGTTCCGTATGCCGTTGCCTCAATAAGAGAAAGATAGATTTCTTCTGGTTTTGTTAAAAGGTTCATTCCCATAATAAGACCATTTAAGTTAAAGTCCATTAACGGAGTACGCACACCATTAAACCAATCTAATGCTAATAATCCACTTGCACCTGCTTTGTATGTGGACAATTTTTCAGAAAGAAGCTGATGGATGGAGATACCACGAACACGTGCTTCCTGTTCATAACTTTCCGGTACACAGTTTTCAACAAACCATGCAAAATGGTCACCAACACAGGACTGGCCTGCTTCATAGCCAAAATATCCTGGCATAATTCCGTCTTTTACAGTTCCTGATGAACCTTTGATTGCGACTTCTTTTTCACCGAGCATCATATGTACAGAAGATGTTCCTACAATAATCATCATTTTACCCGGCTCTCCGATTCCACAGCCTGGTAAGGATGCATGTGCATCAATAATGCAGGTTGCTACTGGGATTCCTTCCATGAGCCCCATTTCTCTTGCCATTGAAGCTGTTAAATGTCCCGCTTTTTCTCCTACTCCTTTAATTGGAGCATCTAATTTATCAGCAACGATATTTTCCATTCCTGGGTCTACCGCTTTAAAGAAATCTTTTGATGGATATCCTTTTTCATGATGATAATATGCCTTATATCCTGCGCAGCAGGCACTTCTTGTTTCTTCTCCTGTCATCTGCCAGATAATCCAGTCTCCTGCCTCCATAAAACGATCAGCCGCATCATAAACTTCTGGCGCATGACGCAGTGTTTCATAAATCTTTGGATACATCCACTCACTGGAAATTTTGCCACCATATGTCGGAAGCCATTCTTCTCCACGTGCTACAGCAACATCATTCATCAATTTTGCTTCTTCTTCCGCACCATGATGTTTCCATAATTTCACATAAGCATGTGGTTCCTCTTTAAATTCTGGAAGATGACATAGCGGTGTTTTGTCTGCTTTCACCGGAATTACCGTAGAAGAAGTAAAATCCACTCCAATACCTACAACTTCCCCCGGAAGAATTTTATTTCTTGAAACAACATCTCTTACTGTAACAAGTAATCCTTCCAAATAATCTTGTGGATCCTGTAACGCCCATCCTACCGGAAGCTTTTTTCCTGACGGAATATGTTCTTCCATAACCCCATGTGGATATTCATAAATACTTGCAGCCACTTCTTCGCCTGTCTCAATATTTACAAGAAGTGCGCGCACTGATAAAGTACCATAATCAATCCCAATCGCATATTTACTCATAAGTATTCTCCTTCTCTTTCCCAACCGATACTATTCTGCTAAAGAAAAATCATTCCATGTAAAGTCTTTCCACGGAATATTTACTTCTGCTCCCTGATTGATGATTGCATCTACATGCATCAATAATGGGAAGTCCTCTAAAGAAACAATTCCTCTTTCTGCAAGCTTTCTTACGGCTCTTGCTGTTCTTGTGGAAATAACGATAGACTCTAATGTTACCCCCTGTAATTCTGCCATCGCTTCCTCAAAAGAAAGTCCACGTCCTAATAAAGTACCAATCTTACGAGTTCTTCCACCAAAAATTGTTACATATAAATCGCCTGCCCCGTGAATGATATTTTCTGGCTTACCACCGATTAACTCAAGCAGTTTTGTCATTTCTTTTACGCTCTGTCCAAATAATGCTGCCTGAGAATTGTAATGCTGGCTTCCAATCTTTCCATCTCTCTTTTCTGCAAGACCTACCGCAAGACTTACACCTAATGCATATGCATTTTTCATAGCAACGGCACACTCAACACCAACAACGTCTGTAGAAAGAGAAATATGATAGTAATCTGTCTCTAAAAGAGATTTGATATATTTTAATGTCTCGATATCTTTTCCACAGAAAGCAACATGGCTGTCATCATGGTCTGCTAATTCATAACTTGTACATGGACCACCGATTGCATTTAAATTAAGATGTTTGCCCTCTGGCTGTCTCTGTGCAAAAATGTGCGGATAAGGAACTAAGGTACCATCTTCTAAGTCAACCATTCCTTTTGTTACTGTAAGAACTGGAACGTCTTCTGGTAATACTGGAAGAATCTCATCACAGAACCAGTCAAGACCAAAGCTGCTCACACCGCCAAGAACTAAATCTGCTCCCTTTAATGCTTCTTCAAGTTCTTCAATCTGATAATATTTGATACCGTCATGAAGCGTTCTCTTTAATGTGATGTGGAAATTATCTTTCTTTAATCCATCGATAATGTCTCTGTCAAGAGGGGAACCAACTAATCTTACCTCATGACCATTTTCAAAAGCTGGAAAAGTAATTGCTGAATTCATCTGACCTGCACAAACAAAAGTAATAACACTCATTTTAAATCCTCCTGTAAAAAATCTTAAATAACATCTTTGTTTTGTTTTTTGTTTCGTTATCTGATGACTACATGTAACCACATTTTTTTCCTAAAGTCAAACGACAGAATTCGCTTATTTACTAGGTATTCGCGTGCTTTTTATTAATCATTTCATTTGATTAATCCCCTGTTTTTTCGCTCCATTTTTCTTCCTGCTAAAAAAGGAAATGCAAACATAAGGAAATGCCTTGTAAAACGAATTAATCAATACTATAATATTATTAATCAAAAATGTACTAAGATTAATACGCAGCTATTAATTAAAATAAATCAAAAAAGGGGTATTTTTTATGGGAAAAAGGAATCGAGTCACTACCAGAGACATCGCCGAGGAACTTGGAATCTCCCAGTCCACTGTCTCTATGATCCTCAGTAATAAGGCGAATGTGTCCTTTACCGAAGAGACCGTACAAAAAGTAAAGACAAAGGCAAAAGAGCTTGGATACAAAAAACCTGTACCAAAAGAACTGGTACAGGAAAAATCTCTTGCAAATACAATTGTCGTGCTATGCCCAATGGTAACAAATGGCTATTACTCGATGATGATGCAGTCTATCACTGACCATGCGAAAGAATATGATTATACTGTCATGACTATTTCAACCGGAAGAGATGCCGCCACAGAGGAACTCTACCTTGATTTATTTGCCCGTGTGCAGCTTGCCGGCATAATCTGTCTCTATCCACTGTCAAAAATCCAGAAAATCAATGCCCTCTCAAAGCGTTTTCCGGTTATCTCTGTTGGGGATAAGCCTCTTTCCTGTCAGTTTGACTCTGTGGAACTTGACAGCCGCAAACAGGGACATATTATGGCAAATTATCTGCTTTCGCTTGGGCACACGGATATTACTTACATCTCTACGCCGATTCGAGGAAAGGAAATTGGACGAATTCACCGGCTTGATGGTGTTAAATCCAGTTTCCGGGAACATGGTATTCCTTTAGAACATCTTACTGTTCTTTATCAAAGCCAACCTGCCTTTGACCGCTATCCACTGGAAAATGCGGAATACCAGAATGGTTATGATCTGGCCACACACGCTTTAGAAGAACACACTTCTTCCACTGCGTTTATCGGCAACAATGACATGGCTGCCTTTGGAATCATGGCAGCAATTTCTGACCACGGTTATCGGATTCCTGCAGATTTTTCCGTCTGTGGCTTTGATAACATCACCTTATCTGCCATGCCACAGATTGCACTGACTACGATTGACCACGCTTCGGTGCGAAAGGGCGAAGAGGCGGTGGATATGATTCACCGAAAGAATACGCAGAAGAAAGATGAGACTTCCCACGCTTATATTATGCGGCTGGAGTATGAACCACAGTTGATTGTGCGCAAATCTACGGGGAGAAAATTCTAGTTGCCGTAGGCAAATCAGTATTCATTCAACGGTACATCTTCATCAAAGGGTTCAATTTCCTTAATCTCAACATAATACCCATACTGTGCATTTACCGGAATATAGACTCTCTCGCCCTTTTTATGTCCGAGGAGTGCCTTTCCTAACGGAGATTCAATACTCACACGGTTTTGCATCGTATCTACAAGTACAGTAGTTACGAAGGAGAATTTATCGGTTTCGTCGTCTTCTTCGAAGTAGAGAGTTACCGTTTTGTTTAAGCCTACCTGGTCGGCATTGGAGTGGTCTTCTACGATTTCACAGGTTCGGATCATTCTTTCAAGGTAACGGATTCGGCTTTCGTTTCTGTTTTTTTCTTTTTTGGCAGCGTGGTATTCGAAGTTTTCGCTTAAATCGCCATGTGCTCTGGCTTCTTTTACATGTTCGAGCAGTTCCGGTCTTACTTCGACTTTGCGGTGTTCGATTTCTGCTTTCATTTTATCTACATCTTGCTGGGTGAGTTTATGTTTCATGATAATTTCCCTTTCTGATATATTTTTGTATTATATTTTTTGCATTACAATTCAATATATCTATTCCGTTACTTAGATATATTGATTCTGTTACGAAGAAATACTCTTTAAAGATTGGACATTATTTTTATAATTATATCCTATTGCCAGTATCCTTACCTTTTATAGTCTGTATGGTTTTTTCTTTTTCTGCTTTATCTACCTGATAAAAATATATTAATACGATTTCAATTCCTTCCACAGCCGATTATAATACTGATCTGTCTTTTCACCAAGATATTTATATACTTCGCATTTATCCAATGTAGCTTCTTCCGGGAAGATAGTGTAATCTTCTTTGGTGTCATCATCTAAGGTGTCATATACAGCTTTATTTGGTGTTCCATAGTAAATGTAATCAAAGTTTTTCTGGGCGATGTCCTGACGGTTCATGTAGTCGATAAATTTTTCGGCAGCTTCTTTGTGTTCGGCTGTTTTGGGGATTAAAAAGCAGTCAAACCAGACGTTAGAGCCTTCTTTTGGGACAACGTAGTCGAGGTCTTCGTTTTCTTCCATGGCAACGGTAGCATCGCCGGAATAAATGACGGCCATGGAGGCATCGCCAGAAACCATGGCATCTCTTGCCTCATCAACAAGATAAGCTTCTACGATTGGTTTTTGTTTTAATAAAAGGCTCTGTGCCTGTTTTAATTCCTTTTGACTGGTTGTGTTTAAGGAAATGCCATTCCATTTGAGTGGAACCATAAAAGCATCTCGCATACTGTTTTGCATAACAATCTGGTCATCGTATTTTTTGTCCCATAAAATGCTCCAGCTATCGACTTTTTCTTTTATGACTTTTGTGTTATAGAGGATTCCTACGGTCCCCCAAAGGTAAGGGACTGCGTATTCATTGGTCGGGTCAAATGCCTTACAGAAATCTAAATACTTTTCATCAATATTTTTATAGTATTCCATAGAGGAAGTATCAATTTTCTGTGCTTCGCCCTCCTGCATCATTTTCTCTACCATGTAGTCGGATGTACAAATAACATCGTAGTTAATGACACCGGATTTATATTTTGTATACATATCTTCCGGGGTGACATATTCTTCGTATTTTACTTTGATGCCAGTTTCTTTCTCGAAAGTTTTTAGTACACTTACATCAATATAATCTCCATAATTAAATACGGTAACCGTATTTTTGTCATCGCTCTTTTTTCCAGAAGAAAAGCAGCCGGTAAAGGCAATGGTTGAGATAATTAACAATACTACGAGGACGAAAATACCTGCCATCAGCTTTCCTTTTCCCTGCAGATAATATTTTTCCAGTAAATTCATCGATCTTCCTCCCTGTCTGCTTTTTTCTGTTTTGTTGCGGACATATGGTTAATGAGTCCGAGTAAAATAAGAATTGTCAAGAATAAAAGGGTTGAAAGTGCATACATCTGTGGGTTGATTCCTCTTCTAAGCTGCTGGTAAAGCATTGTGGAAATCGTGTTGATTCCCGCTCCCTTTGTGAAGTATGTTACGACAAAATCATCCATAGATACCGTAAATGCAAAGAAAAATCCTGAAAGGATTCCCGGGATAATTTCCGGCAGGACAACTTTGACAAAGGCGTATACTGCGGATGCACCTAAATCCTGTGCCGCCTCGTATACATTTTTATCCAGCTGCTGAAATCTCGGCATGACATTTAAAATGATATAGGGTAATCCTAAAGTTACGTGTGCTATCAACATGGAAGTGAATCCCAGTGACATGAAATGCACAAATAAGAGCATGATAGCCACACCGGTTACGATATCGGCATTTAATAATGGGATATTTGAAAGTCCTTCCATTACCTTTTGGAAACGGAGCTTCATCGCAGTCATTCCGATACACGCAAGTGTTCCAATCAATGTAGCGATTAAAGCCGCCAATGTTGTAAGCAGCAGGGACGTTCTTACGGCTGAAAGTACTTCCTCATTCTGAAATAAATCAGTATACCAGTGCAAGGTGAAGCCGCCCCAAACGGTTCTTGATTTAGAATCGTTAAATGAGCAGACAAATAACACAAGTAACGGCGCATACAGGAGAAACCCAATAAATGCCACATAAAATTTTTCTATAAAACTTTTTGCTTTTACCATAGCATGTTGTCTCCTTCCTCTGACGCGTGGCGGTTCATAATTGCCATACTAATAAAAATAAATATCATAAGTACAATAGAAAGCCCGGAACCTAAATTCCAGTTATTTGCCACATTAAATTCCTGGTCGATAACATTTCCAAATAAAAGAACTTTGGACCCACCTAAAATATCAGCCACAACGAACTCGGAAATGCTTGGGATAAATACCATAATAATTCCACTGATCACTCCTGGCAGAGAAAGTGGAATGATAATCTTCTGGAATGACAATCGTATAAGTCAACGTATACGTATGAGGGCCAATAACCGTATAGTCTTCACTACCAATCTGAATCACACGATTTCCTGAATCAGAATCCACTTCATACTCATCATTTAATACGTTGATATCTTGAATCTTTAACTTATACTTTTCATTTCGATTGACATACATCGTTTCTGGAATATTACGATAAATCCCATGACGATAACTTGAGAAGTTGACATCAATCACTTCTTTCACATCAATCGTATTGTTTGAATGATATATCGCATTTACTGTATAGTCATCAATCGTATACCCACCATCATCTGCATGAATATCCACAACAGAAAAGCATAGAATGAAGGCAAACAAGAAGGCCAAGACCTTCTTAAAATTTAACTTGAACATTTTCTCTTTCCGAAGCATTGGCCACTTCAAACATTGTCTTCTTTTCAAAATGGAATAAAGATGCCACAATATTTGTCGGAACACTCATAATCACATCATTATATTCACGAACTAATGCATTATAGTATTTTCGAGAATTTGCGATATCCTCCTCAACCAACTTCAATTGATTTTGAAGATCCATAAAATTCGTGTTGGCCTTTAAATCCGGATATTGTTCTGCCACCGCAAAAATTCCCTGAATGGCATTTGTGATCTTATTCTCACTATCCATAACATCCTTTGATGTTTTCGCCATATTTCTTTGGGCAATTACAGAACTTAAAGTTTCAGCCTCATGTTTCGCATACCCCTTCACGGTTTCCACTAAGTTTGGAATCAAATCAAAACGTTTCTTCAAATACACATCCATTGTAGAGAAGCCTTCATCCACTCTATTTGATAAACGAACAAGCTTGTTGTAGCTTGACATTACAAACAATACCAACAAGACGATTAATACAATAACAACAATAATTACGATCATAATAAAATCCTCCTGACAAAATTATACCTCAAATAAACAAAAAAAAGTAGAAGCATAACACTTCTACCCTTACTCATATATATTACCAGTCTGTCGCAATATCTAATTGAGTATCTGAATTTTGCGTAAAACTACCTGTATCACAGACGATTCCCTGTCCTAATGAAGTATCTACAATAGATCCTCTAGGATACTTATTTAAATCGGCTGCCACAATAACATAATCCCCTAACATCTTCGCACCATCTTCACGAACCCAATAATTATCATTGTTTCCCATACCACGCATAATGTCGACTACCCCTGACATATTTAAGTTGTAATATGTTTCCTTTCCATTAGGTCCATAATAAACACCACCCGATGCAGTAAGTGCATTCGCATTACTTACATATTGTGTGTATGATGGTTGCGAATAAATGACCTGAGTCACCGCATTATAATTGTTCTGAACGAATGTTGTATCATTCAATAACTCCGGTTGCTCTAAGATCATTTCTTCAACGCTTTTCGACTCTTCTTGTTTCTTGCTAGATTCTTCCTCGATATTTTGAATCTGTTCTTCGAATTTCTCTTTTAACTCTTGAGTTCCGTTTTTTGTATCCACACGCATCAAAATGTTTGTATCCGCATTATTCGTTTTGGCATAAACCTTACTTTCTTCCCCAATAACTGATGATGTTGTTAGTACTGTTAATGCTAATGTCGACAACAATAAACCCGAAACCAATCCTTTTCTTACTACACTACTCTCTAAATTTTCTTCTTTTATAAAGTTCAAAACACCCTCCAATCTTCCCCCTTGACCTCATAAAATACGAGGCGGTTGTCCACCAAAAAATGAACAACAACACTTAATACTATACACAATTCTAAAAAAAA
>ENA-OPCM01002696-OPCM01002696.1-human-gut-metagenome-genome-assembly--contig:-NODE-2696-length-9802-cov-2.978250_pt1 | contig 9802 bp, 6 predicted proteins | sample MGYA00241252_ERZ501484 | MGnify/ENA primary metagenome ERZ501484 (study PRJEB25962, sample SAMEA2042583) | human gut metagenome | biome: human gut; feature: human-associated habitat; material: faeces...
CGCAATAGCTCGCTATTACTCATTAAAAGCCAAACAAAATCCATCCTTCTAAAAAGCAAAATCCAAGCAAGCCCTAATGACCGATTCGGGTTGAAGCATTCATAAAACATGCTTAAAGACTAATACTTTTTATTCAAATCATTTCTGCAACCTTTTCAGGCGACGCTTGGCTTCAGGAATATCAGGGCAAAGCTTCAGAGCCTTCTTATAATTGGCAATGGCTGCATCGTTCATTTTTTCCTTTTCACATTCCTTGCCAAGCATGACATATTCTACAGCCAGACGCTTCAGAAAATCATCTTTTTCTTTCTTCTCTTCCAATAGACGCTGGTTTTCAGCACGCAACTTATTTACCACATTCAGTTTGCTACGGATAAACCGCCGGGCTAATGGCTTCTCTATATCATAACGGCTATGTATAGCCTTGAAGAAGTTGTCGAGGAAAGATTCCATATCACCCTTGTCAAATGCCTTGACCGCATCATGATACTCCCTGTCCGCCTTAGATTCAGACAAAGCCTTGTTGATAACAAGAGAATCGTTATAATTTCTGGAAAATGCAACTACCTCGGGGCGCACGAAAACATCACTCCTCCGTATTGGCTCTTTCAGAGTTATTCCCTCCAAAGAAGTACAACGTGAAAGCGCAACATAAGTCTGTCCACCGGCAAACACCCCGCCTGTAAAGTCTATGTTGACATTTCTGAATGTAAGTCCCTGGCTCTTATGAACAGTAATAGCCCATGCCAAACGTATCGGGTACTGAGTGTAAGAACCTATCTCCTCTTCTTCTATCTTCTGTTCCTTGTCATTATAGGTATAACGCATATTGCTCCAACATGCCCTCTCTACCTCCAATTCTCTGCCATCCTCGGAAACGATATATATAACGCCTTGCCCTTCGTCTATGCCCTCAATGACTCCTAAGGTGCCATTCACCCAGCGTTTGTCCAAATCATTCTTTATGAAAATGATTTGGGAACCTACTTTAAGGTCTAGTTGCATAGGAGTAGGCAGACTGCTTTCAGGGAAATCACCTTTTATATCACCATAAAAAACTGATGCTTCGCCTGGCAATTTATCCAACTGGCATTGATTGATGTAATCAACTGTATCACGCCGTGTAGAGAGTGTTATCGACAGACCATTACTATCTGATGGGGAAACTGCAGCCACCCTATTGTTGAGAAGTAGCAAATCATTTGCAGTCACCATATTGGTTCGTATATGATCCAATATATTGATGAATGTAGAATCGGTCTGGCGATATACTTTTCTCAACTCAATGCTCACCAATTTGAAAGAACGGAAAACATGTGCATCAAAGAAATAAGGTGATGGATAAAAAGGGCGCAGGAACTGGCGGTCTTCTTCTTTCACCACGGGTTCCAACTGATATATATCACCTACAAAAAGCAACTGCTTCCCACCGAACGGTTCCCTCATATTTCGTGTATAGATTCGCAGAACCTTATCAATAAAGTCGATAATGTCTGCACGAACCATACTTATCTCATCTATAATGACAAGTTCCACCTCACGTATCAATTTTCTTTTCTCTCCATTATACTTGAGAGTTTCCTTGATATTCCTATTAGAAAAACGAGAATCCGTCGGAATCAATGGATGGAATGGCAATTTGAAAAAACTATGAAGCGTTGAACCACCGGCATTAATAGCGGCAATACCTGTAGGTGCAAGCACTACATGTTTTTTCTTTGTATGCTGGCATATATATCGTAGGAAAGTAGACTTACCCGTCCCCGCCTTTCCTGTAAGGAAAAGCGAACGACGGGTAAAGTTAACTATCTGAAGAGCCTTCTTGAACTCCTCGTTTTCAGTATCAATGATATCTTCCATTTCAAGACACCTTCTCTTTCTCATAGAGGCTTGAAGAAGACTTCAATCTCTGAATATGGCGAATGAAAAGGCATTTATCCTATTCGTAAAATCGTCATCAGAAATCATCCAACGACATGTTGTGGTTCTTCGGTTTGCTGTTCTTTGGCTCAGCTTCACTTTGAGGCTTGGCATCCTCTGCCATAGAGGCTTTATGCTGAGATTCTTGTCCCTGAATTATATTTCCATTTTCATCCAGGAACACCTCGTCTTCCATAATGACAGCCGTACTGTCTGCTTGGGTCGTATCCTTCTTTACAGCAACATAACTTGAACAATTGTACATTCCGTAAGAAATGTCAGAATCTTTCGGTTTGTCGAAATGTCCATGATATCTTGAAAAATTAGGATCATTCATGACAGACTGCATGAAATAGCCACATACAGGCAATGCCGTTCTGCTACCCTGACCTAATGCTCCGGTACGGAAATGAATACATCTGTATTCGCCACCTACCCATGAACCGGCAACAAGCTTTGGACTTACACACATGAACCATGCGTCAGAATGGTTGTTTGTCGTACCTGTCTTACCGCCGAAATCCGTATCCTTGGCATTGCCTACATATCCCCATAGACTTTGGGACGTTCCACCAGGTTCTCTCATTCCGCCCATCAAGAGCTGCTGCATGAAGAATGCGCTCTTATAGGGTATTGCCTGTTGCTCCTCTATATTCTCCTGATAAACGACTTTACCTTCTCTATCTACAATCTTCGTAACTAATGAAGGCAGCACATGCTTACCATTGTTTGCAACAGTACAATATGAATTAACCATATCGAGGAGTCTCACATCAGAAGAACCCAAAGCCAATGATGGGGCGTCATCAAGTTCATTTGTAATACCCATCTGATGCGCTGTGTTTATCACATTCTTTATGCCCATCTCCTGCCCAAGCCTTACGGCAATGGAATTGATGCTTCGGGCAAATGCGCTCTTCAACGGAATGGAGTCACCTGAGAATCTGCCGTTTGCATTGCTTGGAGTCCAAATCGTATTCTCATGCTTCACCTTGTCATACACTTCCATTCTGATGTATTCATCACGGCGCTTGTCGCATGGAGTGAGTCCCTGATTCATCGCTTCTGTATATACAAACAGTTTGAATGTAGAGCCAGGCTGACGGTCAGCTTCCACCTTGTCATATTTCCAGGTGTCAAAGTCGATATCTCCTACCCAAGCCTTCACAGCACCGGTTTGAGGTTCCATCGCAACAAAAGCGCAATGCATGAACTTAACCATATAACGAATGGAGTCAACAGTACTCATCTCCTTCTCAATCATTCCTTTTTCATAATCGAAAAGTTTCACCTTATGTGGTTTGTTGACATAATAACTCACTGAATCCGGACTGTTAGGGAACCGTGCAAGAAGCTCTTGATAATAAGGTTGCTTCTGCAATATTCCTTCTATGAATCCTGGTATTACATTACCATTTTCATCGCGCCATGGCTCCTGGTTACCCCAATGACTGTTGAAATTCTTCTGTACCTGACGCATCTGTTTGGTAACAGCCGCCTCGGCATATTCCTGCATCTTGGAATCTATAGTGGTATAGATCTTCAATCCACTATTATATAGGTCATAGCCATTCTCCTTACACCAGTCTTTCAGATGTCTTGACACAGCCTCTCTGAAATACTTTGCCTGGCCGTCATAATTCTCTTCCTGATTGAAATCCAACTTGATGGGAAGAGCTGAAAGAGAATCGCAGACACTTCTAGACAAATCGCCATGCGTCACCATATTGTTGAGAACAACATTACGACGGTTCTTGCTGTTCTCCGGATTAGACTTCGGATTATAGAATGTGGTAGCCTTCAACATACCAACCAACACTGCAGCCTGTTCAGTCTTCAAATCTTTCGGTGTAGTGTTGAAATAGGTTTTTGCAGCCGTTTTGATGCCATACGAATTAGAACCGAAATCTACAGTATTGGCATACATCGTGATTATTTCCCGCTTTGAATAAACCGTCTCAAGTTTAACAGCAATAATCCACTCCTTGCTCTTCATTATCAAGATGCGAAGACCCGGTATCTTGCCGAGCAGGCCAGTTGAATAGTTCTTTCTCACTCTGAACATATTCTTTGCCAACTGCTGGGTTATAGTAGAAGCACCACGCGCACCATGATGAGTGGCAGCATCTTTCACGGCACCGAACAAACCGATAGGATCGATACCAAGATGCTTATAAAAACGCTCATCCTCTGTATCAACCAATGCTTTGAAAAAGGACGGGGCCACTTCATCATACTTCACTGGAGTACGATTCTCATTAAAGAACTTTCCTATCATCTTGCCATCAGCACTATAAATCTCAGAAGCCTCGCTTACCTGAGGATCGAGTATTCCGGAGAAATAGCCAGGCGAGCTACCAAAAAGCCATAGGAAGTTTATGTCTACCATTCCAAGATAGAGGAAAAATGCCACTATACTGGAACAGAAACCTAGTATGGTCTTTGTGTACCATGCCCTACCTTTATAAAGGTTCTTATACCATCTGAAGAAAGCACCAAGCTTCTTAATGACAAGAACAAAGATTTTTCTCAACTTATCAAGCATATAATGTCTACATTTATTTAACAATTACGTAAATTCAGAACAAAAGTACAAATTTACTTTAGATATATATCATTGTTTCTATATATTTTATGATTTCTTCAATATTATCCGGGTGAAACCACTTGATTTGCGAATCTCTTCTGAACCAAGTAAGTTGTTTGCGGCAATACTTACGACTGTCACACTTTATACGGAAAACGGCTTCATCCAGAGTGCATTTACCGTCAAAATATTCGAACAACTCTTTATATCCAACTGTATTCAACGAGTTGAGATGGCGGAAAGGATAAACTTCACGTGCCTCCTTTTCAAGTCCCGAATCGACCATCTCATCCACACGCTTGTTAATACGTTCATAGAGTTCGTCTCTGTCTCTATTAAGACCTATTTTAATGATATCAAAGGGACGTTCTTTTATTTTGTTTTTCCTGAATGAAGTATATGTCTTGCCTGTCATATGACATATTTCCAAAGCATGAACTACTCTTTTGGGATTCTTCTTGTCAACAATTGAATAATATTCAGGGTCAAGTTTCTCCAATTCAGCACACAAAGACTCCAGCCCTTCGGTCGTATATCTGTCTTTCATCCATTGACGAGTTTTATCGTCAATGGTAGGTATATCGTCTATCCCGTTACAAACAGAGTCTATGTACATCATGCTGCCGCCAGTCATCAAAGCCAATTTTCTATCGCTGGAAAAATAACCAGACAGGAAATCCATCACGTCTTCTTCATATCTTGAAGCACTATAATAATCACCAAGCGATAGGTTTCCAACGAAATAATGCTTCACGCGTTGCTGTTGTTCCGGGGTTGGAGCAGCAGTACCTATAGGAAGTTCCCTAAACAATTGTCTGGAATCGGCATTGATAATTGGAATACGGAAATGCTCGGCTACGCGAAGACATAGTTCCGTCTTGCCTACACCTGTAGGCCCAAGAATAACGAGAAGGGTATTTTTCATGAATACAAGAATGGAGTATACAATGTTTTTAAACGAAATGTGTTTGGCGAGCAACTTGTAAAGAAGCCAACCAAACACTATTTTAACACTATTAATTCCAAATCATCAACAAGATTTGGGTTAACTTCTCTTCATCAACGGATAATACCACGTTTAGAAGACTGTACGAATTCAATGATATAATCTATCTCCGGACAAGAAGGCAATGTTGAACGTATTTCAGCTACACCTTCAGAAATCAGTCCCTTGGAATACAATATTCGGTAGGCATCGTGTATCATCTGGATTTTCTCATTGCTAAATCCGCGACGACGTAAACCTATTAGGTTTATTCCGCAGTACTTGGTAGGATCCTTGCCAGCAATAATATATGGAGGAATATCCTGACTGAAACGGCTTCCGCCCTGAATCATGACATAGCCACCGATACGACAGAACTGATGACACAACACGGTACTGCTGACAATGGCATTGTCGTCAATAACTACTTCACCTGCAAATTTAGTAGCATTTCCTATAATGCAACTATTACCCAAGACACAGTCGTGAGCCACATGAACACACTCCATAAGCAGATTGTTGCTGCCTACTATTGTGGTACCCTTGGAGGCTGTACCACGCGAAATAGTAACATTCTCGCGGATACTGTTGTTGTCTCCTACGACGCAAGTAGTTTCCTCACCGACAAACTTCAGGTCCTGTGGTTTGGTGCTTATACTTGCACCAGGAAAAAATTCATTTCCATTCCCTATACGAGCACCCGTATGTATCGTAACGCCGTTTTGGAGAACATTGTTATCTCCTATGACTGTATTCTTGTCAATATAACAAAATGGGCCAATTATATTGTTATCCCCAAGTTTCGCTTCAGGATGAACAAAAGCCAACTGACTGATTTGATTCATATTATAATAATGTTGTCTATTTATTCTTTACTATCTGTGCGGTAAATGTTGCCTCCGACACGACTTTGTCGCCAACAAACACGTATCCCTTCATAGAGGAGATGCCATGTCTTACAGGAGCCAAAAGGTCTACCTTAAACAACAACGTGTCACCAGGCACCACTTTCTGACGGAATTTCACATCGTCGATTCTCATGAAATATGTAGACCAACGCTCTGGTTCTTCCAAAGTGTTGAGAACAAGAAGGCCACCGCATTGGGCCATAGCTTCAATCTGCAGGACTCCCGGCATAACAGGCTCTTGAGGGAAATGTCCTGTAAAGAACGGTTCATTGCTCGTGACATTCTTCACTCCTACAATACTGTTAGCCCCAAGAGAAATCACCTTGTCTACAAGCTGCATTGGGTAACGGTGTGGAAGCAGCTCACGAATTCGGTTGACATCCATTACTGGCGGCTCATTGCAATCATAAATCGGAGCCTGTATCTCATGCTTACGGATTTCGCGACGCATAAGACGGGCAAACTTATTGTTGATGGTATGTCCTGGACGAGTTGCGATAATACGTCCTTTGATAGGACGACCGATAAGAGCCATATCACCAATGATATCAAGAAGCTTGTGGCGTGTACATTCATTTTCCCAAACCAAAGGCTTGTGCTGAATATAACCAAGCTTTGTGGCATCAAGACGTGGAACCTTCAAGAAATCAGCAAGCTGGTCAAGCCTCTCCTGAGTAGTCTGACGCTCATAGATAACAATGGCATTGTCCATATCACCACCTTTGATAAGATTTGCCTTCAACAACGGCTCAATGTCTCTTACGAAGACAAACGTTCTTGCAGGCGCAATCTCTGTTGCATAAGCATCCATATCGTCCAATGTAGCGAATTGGCTGTTGATGAACTTGGACTCAAAAGAGCACATTGTGGTAAGGCTGAATCCTTCATCCGGAAGAATCGTTATACAAGAACCTGACTCCTCGTCTTTGATCTCTATCTTGTGTCTGATTATATAATAATCCTTTGGAGCATTCTGTTCTTCTATGCCGATTTCGTTGATTTTGTCCACATACATGGAAGCAGAACCATCAAGAATCGGGAATTCCGGACCATTAACCTGGATAAGACAGTTGTCTATGCCCATGGCATACAATGCAGACATTCCATGTTCTATGGTAGAAACCCTGACATCTCCCTTGCCTAAGACGGTACCACGTTGTGTATCTACTACATTTTCAGCTATAGCCTCTATAACAGGCTGGTTTCCCAAATCTATACGCTGTATTTTATAGCCTGAATTCTCTGGCGCCGGATTAAAAGTGACCGTCAGACTGAGACCTGTATGCAGTCCTTTGCCACAAAGGGCAAAACTACCTTTAAGCGTTTTTTGTTTAGACATAATCTTCTATTATTATTCTTTAATAAATCGTTAAGCTTCAGACTCACCCTTTAGCTTAGCCAATTCTTTTTCCAATTCATTGATTTTGGCATACATTTCCGGCAAACGGCGGAAAATGGCCTGAGACTTGAAATATTTCTTAGGTTCCATTGGTGGAGTACCGATGAGTGTCTGGTCGTCTTTAATGTTTCCCGGCACACCAGACTGAGCTCCCAAAAAGACTTTATTGCCGATTTTAATATGCCCTGCGAGACCGACCTGACCACCGAACATACACCAGGAGCCAACTTTCGCACTTCCTGCGATTCCTACCTGTGCAGACATTACTGTATTCTCACCGATGTCGGTATTATGGGCTATCTGTACCAAGTTGTCAAGTTTTACGCCCTTGCGCACGTATGTGCTTCCCATGGTAGAACGGTCAACACAGGTATTGGCACCGATTTCAACATTATCCTCTATGGTGACTATGCCTATCTGAGGGATTTTGTCGTAACCTTCTGCATTAGGGGCGAAACCGAAGCCGTCAGCGCCAATTACAGAACCAGAGTGGATTGTGACACTATTGCCAAGTTTGCAACCATGATAAACAGAAACATTTGAATAGAGGATCGTGTTTTTGCCTACCTTCACGCCATCACCGATCGTGACATTCGGATAAATCTGACAACCATCTCCTATTTCAACATTATCTCCGATACAAACAAAAGGCGCAATATAGCAATTCTCACCTATTTTGGCAGAAGCAGAAATGCTCGCCAACGAGCTGACGCCTGTCTTCTTTGGCTTCATAGACTCGTATAACTGCAGGAGCTGTGCCACCGCCTCATAAGCACTTGGCACTCGTACAAGAGTACAAGGAACGTCCTGTTCCAGTTTCAAATCATTATTAACCAGTTCGAAATCATACGTAAAAATTGAATCAACGGAAGTCATTAAAAATTCTCCTCCGCCATAACAAATAAAAACAGGTTTTACAGTTGCATCGGGAATGGAAAGACTCAATTGCACCTGAAAGGTCTTACCATATTCTACTTCCAAACTTCGATTTAAAATGTGAAAACCTACCTCATTCGAAGGGCCCGAAACCTGTCTGTAATCTTTTAAATCCGAATAATAATCATACCATTCAAAACCGGTAAAGAAAAAAAGAACAAAAAGAAAAACAACAATAACCGATAATTTAAGATACAATATTCTGGGAAAAGACAAAAAAGAACGGGATGCGGTCAGCTGTCGATATTTTTGATTAAAAGCCGCTTGTTTTAACACTGTTTGTCCGATAACCAATTTATCCCGAAAAGCCAGATTATACACAGATATAAAAATATCGTCGACCTGACGGGGTATAACAGACGAGATTTGTTTTATAAGAATATCCCTGGATAATCGAAAAGACAAGAAAAAACGAATGAACGGTAAAAGGATAAAAAAGAAAAACTCTACTCCTAAGAGTAAAAATAAAATCAGATAAAGAACATATTTAAAATCGGGTAAAAGTCTGAAAAAAGAAAGAAGTCCGGCATAGAAGAATAAAAAAAGTAAAAAAGTAAAAAGCACAACCGCTACACCCTTCAACAGATCAAATCCTAATAACTCTAATCTGAAACAGGACAATTTCCTTCTAAAATGATTCTTCAGATTCTCATACACAGATTCCATCACAATTATTTAGCTAACCAAAGCTCCGGATTCAATTTCTCTGTATCCTTAAAAACTTCAAAATTCAAAACACTCCCTTTTTCTTCGTCATGAGCAACTTTTCCGATCACCTGCTTCGTTTTAACAACATCTCCTTGATTTACTTTTACCTCCTGCAAATTAATATAGACAGTAAAATAACTTCCATGACGTATAATAACTACATAACTGTCGATATCATTCATATACATAGCCACACTAACCACTCCTTGAAAAACGGAACGCACTTCAGCATTTTTTGAAGTTGTAATTCCAATCCCCCGACTGGCTACTTCAACCAATTTATGTATCGAATGATTAAATACACCGAATTTCTCAGAAATGAATCCTTCAGTCACCGGCCAGGGGAACTTTCCCTTATT
>ENA-OPCM01002703-OPCM01002703.1-human-gut-metagenome-genome-assembly--contig:-NODE-2703-length-9786-cov-2.230912_pt1 | contig 9786 bp, 9 predicted proteins | sample MGYA00241252_ERZ501484 | MGnify/ENA primary metagenome ERZ501484 (study PRJEB25962, sample SAMEA2042583) | human gut metagenome | biome: human gut; feature: human-associated habitat; material: faeces...
GTGGCTACCCGTTGCCGCCGCCTGTCGTCAACAGTCTCATATTGAGGTTCTCGACATGACGTCGGAGGGGCATGTTGCCCCCGAGGATGCTCCGGCACGCACTGCCTCATGGTGTTCTTCGACCGAGCACTCGTTCTCGGTAACCTATCGCTATCACATTGATGCCGCCTATTGCGATATCTATGGTGGCGCGCTCCCATCGCATGCGTGCATGGACACACCGCTGCCCGAGGACACTTCCGAGGACCGTCCGCACGTTGCGTTTACGCCGTACCTGCGACAGTTGACGGAGCGTGTTATTGACGGGCTCGAGGATCCGCTCGATCGCGCTCGTGCTATCTATGATTACCTGACACAGCATATCGACTATCGCTATCAGCCACCGTACCTGCTTTTGGGATCTATTGCCGACGACTGCGCGCATTCGCTCCGCGGCGATTGCGGCGTTATGGCGCTCACGTTTATCACCATGTGCCGCATCGCGGGCGTGCCTGCTCGTTGGCAGAGCGGCCTATATGTTGCGCCCGATTCGGTGGGACCGCACGACTGGGCCGAGTTCTACACACCCCAGACCGGTTGGCTTAATGCCGACGTATCGTTTGGTTCCTCGGCACGCAGGATGGGGGAGGAGTGGCGTCGTCGTCACTACTTTGGCAATCTCGACCCGTGGCGTATGGTGGCCAACAATCGATTCCAGGCAGAGTTTGAGCCCTCTTTCGACGGCATGCGCGAGGATCCCTATGACAACCAGATGGGCGAGGCCTCGGTTGACGGACGTGGATGTCGTCAGCGGGAGATGTTGCGCAAGGTTGAGCTTATCGAAATGCTCGAAGTTCCATTTTCGGGCTAATCAACAGAAAGCTGTGATAAACTAACTCACGCATTACGTGCCCGAGTGGCGGAATTGGCAGACGCAGTGGACTCAAAATCCACCGTTGGCAACAACGTGCGAGTTCGAGTCTCGCCTCGGGCACCATACATGCAAGTGAGCGTTCAAGGGGGTTGCGGCCCCTTTTCGTGTACGTAATGTGATAGCGCGCGGTACGTGTTATTATTCGCAAGGCGTTGTTCCCGCAATGCCCTAAAGAGGAACCCGAGGGTTCCCACCTTTTGGCGCCAATGAGCAGCTGACTGGTCATACAACTTAGATTCCCTTCCTCATACCGAGGATGTCTATGTGTACGACCTGGTTGCAAAGAAGCGCCGGGTTATTTTTTTATGAATGGAGGTAGGGAAAATAGCTAAGTCTGATGACACCCGCATCAACGACGAGATTACTGCATCTTCGTGCCGTTTGATTGGCGTCGATGGCTCTCAGCTCGGCCTGTTCGCCATCCGCGATGCCCAGCGCGTCGCTGACGATCAGGGTCTCGACCTGGTCGAGATCGCTCCCAACGCGGAGCCGCCGGTCTGCAAGGTCATGGACTACGGTAAGTTCAAGTACCAGCAGGCCATGAAGGCCAAGGCCGCTCGTAAGAACCAGTCCAAGGTCGAGGTCAAGGAAATGAAGTTCCGACCCAAGATCGACGTTGGCGACTACGAGACCAAGAAGGGCCACGTTCTGCGTTTCCTCAAGAAGGGCGCACGCGTTAAGATCACCATCATGTTCCGCGGCCGTGAGATGGCTCACCCGGAGCAGGGTCTTAACGTTCTCGAGCGTCTCGCCGAGGATCTTAAGCCTTACGCTACGGTCGAGTCCAAGCCTAAGATGGAAGGCCGTAACATGCTTATGCTGCTCGCCCCGATTAAGGGCGCCTTCGATGAGGATAAAGCGGCAAGCGATACCAAGTAACTAGTGTTCTGTAACCGATTAAGGAGTATTTCATGCCTAAGATGAAGTCCCACAGCGGCACCAAGAAGCGTTTCCGCAAGACTGGTACCGGCAAGCTTATGCGCGCCAAGGCTTTCAAGAGCCACATCCTCACCAAGAAGGACACCAAGCGCACTCGTCGTCTGCGTGCCGGCGGCTATGCGGACCGTGCACACAAGTCCCGTGTCTATGCGGTTTATATGAATGGTGCGGTGGAGCAGCTTGGTCGTCGTTCTGCTAAGTCTATTCAGCCTGGTTGTGAGATAGTAGTGCCTTCTAAACCTCAAAAGACAAAAATGAGTACTGCGGAGATGATGACTATCGGGACCTCAACGGCTTCGATTGCTACGATGATTGCTACGTTAGTGAATATATTTAAATAAGGAAGAGGGCATGAAAGAGAATATGAAGGATGAGAACGTTATCGATGTCCGTAAGATAATAGCGAAGATTTGGCATAAAAGAAAGCTTTTTGCCAAAGTTTTGCCAGTAGTTTTTCTTGTGTCATGTATTTATATCGTTTTTATTCCTCGCTATTATGTTTGTAGCGTGATGTTGGCTCCTGAAACAGAGAATCCTGTTTCGGGCGGAATGTTAAGTTCTTTAGCTTCTTCTTTTGGGGTAAATTTAAGTTCCGGAATGTCGACTGATGCTATATCCCCGTTGCTGTACCCGGATTTGATGGCCTCTACGGATTTTGTGGTTAGTTTGTTCCCTGTTAAAATAACCACGGAGGACGGAGAATTGTCTACGGATTACTATACTTATATATATCAGCATCAGAAGCAAAGCATTTGGTCTGTTCCTTTTAATTGGATTAGAGGGCAACTGAAGGCTTTTTCTGAGTTGTTTGCAGACGAAGAAAAAACGTCCGGGGAAGGCGGGAAAATAGATGCTTTCAGGCTGTCGGAGGAACAGAAAAAGGTGGTGGATTTCATAAAAGGTAACGTGCAATGTTCGATTGATAAGAAAACGAATGTGATTTCTATCGTGGTGCAAGACCAGGATCCTTTGGTCTGTGCGTCCATGGCAGATACCGTAAGTGCCCGTTTACAGGAGTTCATTACGCGGTATCGGACGAATAAGGCTCGTATAGATATGGAGTATTATGAAAACTTGAGCCGGAAAGCAAAGTTGGATTATGAAGACGCGTTAGCGCGGTACGGTGCTTATTCGGATGCCAACCTTAACATCGTGCGCAAGGAAACAGAACTAAAGCAAACGGTGTTGGAAAATGAAATGCAACTGAAGTATAACACGTATAGTGCCCTGAATACCCAACTTCAGGCTGCAAAGGCAAAAGTGCAAGAAAGGACTCCAGCGTTTACGACCTTGCAGTGTGCCACTGTCCCGCTGAAGCCGGACGGGCCGAAACGGATGCTATTTGTGTTGGGAATGATGTTGTTGACTATTTTTATCCTTTCTCTTTATGCAATCAGGGATTATTTGTTAAAAGATTGATTTTGAGATGATCGTTTCAAGTGATTCAAAGTATTCGATGCAGAGACAACCTAAACGTATTACTTCTAATGCGTTGGTGTTGTTTGTACGTATGCTGATAGTAACGATTATCAATCTTTATTCCGTAAGGTTTGTAATTAAGGGGCTGGGTGGTGAAGATTATGGTATTTTCAATGCCGTGGTGGGGGTGGTTATGACATGTTCTTGTGTTTTTCCTGTACTAGCAATTTCTGTGCAAAGGTTTTATTCTTACGCTATGGGGGAAGGGGCATGGGGGCGTTTGCGTGAAATTTTTTCAGCCAGTGTAAATATTATCGTGTTTTCTTTGGTTGTAATTATTGTATTGCTTGAAACAATAGGGCTGTTTTTTATTCGTGAGAAATTGCAGATACCGGTTGAACGTATGGAAGAAGCCGAGCTGATATTTCACTTGGCTATGGTTACGTTTTCTTTCAGTTATTTGCAGATTCCTTATACAGCAGCTTTGTTTGCTCATGAAAATTTTGGGATTTATGCGGGGGTGTCATGTTTAGACTGTGTGTTGAAATTCGTGGTCGCTTTGTTTATTGGCAAAGTTTGTTTCAGTGGACTAACAACCTATGCAGTTGGGCTTTCTGTTGTTTCGCTTTGTACGTGGTTGTGCTATGTGGTGGCTTGCTCGAAATATTCTGAGTGTAGGTATTATATGGTACGGAACCATGGAATTTATAAAGACTTGCTTTCATTTTCCGGGTGGACAATGTATGGTTCATTTGCAGGTGTCGGGATGATTCAGGGTAATAATATTTTGTTGAATGTTTTTTTTGGCCCTCTTGCTAATGCTGCATTTGGGGTAGCTGTGAATATTTATAATGCGTTTACTTCTTTGTCCAATACTGTGGCACTTCCTTTCCGGCCACAAATGATAAAATCTTATGCAGCAGGGAATTTTGAATATTTACGGTCGCTCTTTTTTGCGAACAACAAATTTATAATCTATTTGCTTTCTTGTATTGCCATACCTCTCGTATTTGAGATGCCAATGATATTGGATTTATGGATAAGTAAGGCTTTTACGGAAATGTCGGTCTTTTCGTCTTTGTTTATAGTATATGCTGTGCTGTTATCCCTTCACAATCCTATCACAATCCTTATACAGGCTTCTGGCCGGATTCGTACTTATCATTTGGTCGCAGAAAGCATTATGATACTTTGTTTGCCTGTTACATGGGTGCTTTTTAGAATGGGGATGCCTGCCTATGTTGCTTTTATTTCCATGATAGTGTTGTGTGGTGTGGCACATGTGGCACGTGTCATTTGTTTGAAGCGTATGCAAGGAACATTTTCTCTAGCATCGTATTTTTCTTCTATTCTGTTGCCATGTGTATTGGTTGCAGGTGGTGGAGGGGGAGTCTCTTTAATAATTTATGTAACTATGGAGCCGGGTGTTTTACGCTTGGGCTTGATGTTATTGGCATCCCCATTGGTGACATTGTGCTTGGCATACTTTGTCGGTATGACTTCCTATGAAAGGTCAATGGTAAATGAAATCTTTAGAAAGTTTCTAAGACGTTGATAGAATTATGGGGCTGATAATTTTTATCATATTTTCGTTTACGGCTGTTTTATGTTTCTTAGAAGAAAGGCTTCCTGTAAGAGATAAGAAAAACCTTTATGCTCTATTAGCCGTGCTGTTGATTTTATTGGCCGGCTTTAGAGAAGTTGGTGTGGATCCGGATTCTGATAATTATGAATACGCGTTTCACCATTGTTATGATGAGAATATACGGGGGGCTATGGAATATTCTTATTTCTTTATTTCGGCAGTGTTGGGTGCTTTGGTGCCAGATGTGCATATTGTTTTCCTTTTTTATGCCCTGCTCGGGGTCACGCTGAAATTTGTTGCCTTCAGAAAAATGTCAGATTTTTGGTTCGTGCCGGTAATGTTATACCTAACTTTTATATTTGAATTGCATGAGGTGACTCAGATTCGCACGGGAGTGATGTCCGGTCTGTTTTTACTTGCTATTCGGCCTATAGCTGAGAAGAAAAGGATAAAAGCCCTTGTTTTGATAGGTCTTGGTGCTGTTTTCCATGTATCTGCATTGGCACTTATCCCTCTCGTTTTTTTCGGTAATAAAGAAATGTCCATTAGGGAACGTATGTTTTGGACTTTGTTAATACCATGTTCATATATTGCCTATTTTGCAGGGAGCAATTTGATGGTAGACATACCCATAGCTTATATAGAGAATAAGATTACCAATTATGAGAAAACTTCAGATATTGTGGAGGCCAGTTTAAATGTATTTAGTCCATTGCATCTTTTTACGATCTCCCTATATGTGTATATAATGTACTTTTATGATACGATAAAGGAGTACAATAAATATTTGTCACTTATGATGAAGATATTTACATTGAGTATAGTTGCATTTACTGCTTTTTCTTTTTTGCCGGTGCTTGCAAACCGGATGAGTTATCTTTTAAGGATCGTCACTATAATATTATTTGGCAATATCTATTATACCATTAGGCCACGGTATGTAGGGCTTTTAGTTGTAATTTTGATAGCACTCGTGTATATGGCATATACCTTTTCTTATATATTTGGTATTAAGTTTTATTAATTGTTGTAGTATGAAACCAAGGATAATAGCATTATATCTTCCACAGTTCCATCCAATACCGGAGAATGACAAATGGTGGGGGGCTGGCTTCACGGAATGGACAAATGTGGCTAAAGCCAAACCCCTCTTTCGGGGGCATCTTCAGCCTCGGATTCCGGCTGATTTGGGCTTCTATGATTTGCGCTTGCCAGAAGTGAGGGAACTTCAAGCTTCTTTGGCGAAGGAGTCCGGTATAGAGGGGTTTTGTTATTATCACTATTGGTTTGGCCGTGGTCGGCAGCTTTTGGAGCGTCCTTTCAATGAGGTGGTGGCATGTGGCAGGCCTGATTTCCCTTTCTGTCTTTGTTGGGCAAACCATACATGGAGCAATAAGACATGGGAACGCAAGTCGGCCATTCAAAAGGATTCTGTTCTGATTGAGCAGCAATATCCCGGTGTGGAAGATGACATTGCCCATTTCAATTCCTTACTGGCGGCTTTTAAAGACAGACGATACATGACGGTAGACGGTAAGCTCCTGTTTGTGCTCTATAACCCTTACGACATGCCTCATGTGGAACGTTTTATGGAGACGTGGCGCAAACTGGCTCGTGAAAATGGGCTTCCGGGTTTTCATTTTGTAGGGATGACCCCTTCTACATTGACTTTTAAACAAATGGAGGACGGGACACGTCGGCGCGTGCTACCCAATATGAAGAGTAGTGCGGAAATTTTCCGGTCCTTGTTGAACATGGGGTTCGATGCTGTCAATTCTTTCGGCAAACGCCGGGGAGAAATGATGTATGAGGGAAAATGGAAGAATTTGGTTAAGACCATTCTGCGTCGTGTGGGCATGCCTGCGGGGAGTATAAAATATGACTATGCACGTACCGTATGCAATTATTTCGCACCGGAAGATGTATGGGATAATGTCTATCCTACCATTCTTCCGCAGTGGGATCGTACGCCTCGTGTGGCTTCTTATGACGGAGTATATGTGAATGCCACTCCCGCAGCTTTTGAGAGGCATATTCGTCAAGCTTTGGAATTGCTGAAGGGCAAAACGGAAGAACATCAGATTTTGTTCCTGAAGTCATGGAACGAATGGGGCGAGGGGAATTATGTCGAGCCGGATTTGCAATTCGGTCATGGTTTTCTTGATGCCATACACCATTGTTTCTATAATTCATAAAAGAATGTCATGAGAAAAACGGAAGTTTCAATTATTATTCCTACGTACAAACCAGGCAATTATATTTGGTCTTGTTTAAATAGTATATGTAGGCAGACAATATCTAAGGAACGTATTGAGCTAGTTGTGGTTGTAAATGGTTGTAATGAGCCTTATGTGGGTGATATCAAAAGGTTTCTTTATAATTGTGGTAATTTGCAGTATAAGGTGTTACACACGGATGTTCCGGGGGTTTCTAAAGCAAGGAATATGGGACTGTCTGTGGCTAAGGGTGAATGGGTGAGTTTTATAGATGACGATGATTGGGTATCTGAAAATTATTTTGAGGAGTTATTGGGTATAGGAAAAGATGATGCGCATATTGTGGAGGCCAATGTTGCCAATTATGATGAGGTTCTTGATGAGTATAGGGATGATTACTTGACAAGAGCTTTTGTGAGAAATTCCAAACGGCTTCATGTGACGCTTTTTTCTGCTCGAAGCTTTATGTCTTCTTCTTGTTGCAAGCTGATTAGAAGAAGCATTATTGGAAAAGAACGGTTTGATTGTTCTTTTGAACGTGGGGAAGATGCATTGTTTATGGCTAAGTTAAGCAAGAACGTGAAGGTGATACGCACATCATCTTCGGATGCAGTTTATTATCGCAGGTTACGCAATGGTTCTGCTTCACGAAAAGGACTTTCTGTATGGGAACGTTTACGTGACAATGCACGCCTTGCCAAAGCTTATACATTGTTATATGTAATGGGATTCCCACATTATGATGCGTTGTTTTTTGCGACACGTTTCTGTGCTTTGGCAAGAAATTGCTTGTTCGTCTTAAAAAAACGGTTTAAAGGAATATGGGGGTGGAGAAGCAAGAAAGGGGGGCGAAAATGCGATGCTTGCTTGGCTAGGCCGGGTAAGAAAGCGAGGTCGTTTGATGAAAGCGGTGGCACATGACTGTGAATACGTTTGTCGTCACTGCATGGTGAGGTCGTGGAAGGCTTTGTAAACAGAATATACAGAATAAACAGAATGGCATTAATGAAATTTTTTTTTGAAACTATATGGTTTTGTATACGTGGGTTTGTATATGCTCTATCGTTCTTGTTCCCTTATTCGCGTATGTCTTTGTTTTGGAGACGTATAACGGTGTTTCTATATACTTCATGGATAGCTCGGGATTTTAAGCATTTTGGGAAAAACTCGGGTGTTATACCTTTCTTTTCTCTTTTGCGAGGGGGGCAATATATATCAATAGGGAACAGGTGTACGATCGGTGCTGGTGTAGAACTTACGGCATGGGACTCTTATCAAGGTCAAAAGTTTTGTCCGGAAATTGTTTTTGGAGACAACTGTTCAATAGGAGAAGGGGCGCATATAACTGCGGTTACTTCTATACGTTTGGGAAATAATGTACTGACAGGTAAGAGGATTTTGATAACAGACAACTCCCACGGGGTACTCGAGGAGGGGATGTTGGATGTGCCGCCAATTCTTAGGCCTTTAAATAGTAAGGGCGGCATAACAATAGAAGACAATGTTTGGATTGGAGAAAAGGCTTCAATTATGCCGGGTGTACACATTGGAAAAGGTGTGATTATAGCATGTAATGCCGTTGTTACCAAGGATATCCCTCCATATTGTGTTGTAGCCGGAGTGCCTGCCTAAATAGTGAAAAAATTGAGGTAGATGATTTATTTAGTTTGAAAGCAAATAGAGTTTAATAAGAAATATGGTAAATTTGTGCTCCAGATGAGAAAAGTGTGCAATATTTGCAACTAAAACACAAGAAATTTGTCGTGGATACGTTGTATTTTCAAAGGGGCATATAAGCATGTCGACTTCATAATAAAAAACAGAAATCAATGAAAGTAAAATGAAAACAATAATGCTCGTGTTCGGGACGCGTCCGGAAGCTATTAAGATGGCTCCGCTTGTGAAAGCGTTTCAAGAAAAAAAGGATGATTTCAAAACCATCGTGTGCGTGACCGGCCAGCATCGTGAAATGTTGGATCAGGTATTGGATTTGTTTGGAATCAAGCCTGACTTCGATTTGAATATCATGAAGCAGGGGCAGGACCTTTACGATGTCACTTCGCGTGTGCTGTTAGGTATGAGGGACGTACTCAAGGTGTGCCGTCCGGACTATCTTTTCGTGCACGGTGATACGACGACCAGTATGGCAGGCAGCCGCTCTTGCTGCTTTTTACCAGCAGATTCCAGTGTGTCATGTTGAGGCTGGTTTGCGTACTTACGATATATATAGTCCGTGGCCGGAGGAAATGAATCGGTTGATAACAGGACGGATTGCCACCTACCATTTTTCACCGACTCCGTTGAGTCGTGTAAATTTGCTCAAAGAAAATGTAGACGGCGATCGTATCGTAGTGACGGGGAATACTGTGATAGATGCCTTGCATTGGGTAGTTGGGAAAATAGCCGTAGATGCCGAGTTGGGGAAACGGTTGGCTGCGGATTTGGAGCGGGCCGGTTACGATGTGGAACGTCTTAATGGGAATCGCAGGTTAGTGCTCGTTACCGGCCATCGCCGTGAAAACTTTGGAGGGGGATTCCATAATATATGTCGTGCCCTGAAGGATCTTTCACAAAAATACCCGGAGGTGGACTTCGTTTATCCGATGCATCTCAACCCCAATGTGCGTCGTCCTATACATGAGGTTTTCGGAGAGGACCTGACTCATTTGGGAAATATGTTTTTTATTGAGCCTTTGGAATATCTGATGTTCATT
>ENA-OPCM01002706-OPCM01002706.1-human-gut-metagenome-genome-assembly--contig:-NODE-2706-length-9775-cov-2.225514_pt1 | contig 9775 bp, 9 predicted proteins | sample MGYA00241252_ERZ501484 | MGnify/ENA primary metagenome ERZ501484 (study PRJEB25962, sample SAMEA2042583) | human gut metagenome | biome: human gut; feature: human-associated habitat; material: faeces...
ACAGTAATATTTTCCGGTGCATTGAAGTCACCTTTCAAAAAACGGTTGGTATTATTCACCGTAAGCTCTTTTGCCTTGCCGTCCTTGTCGTAGAAGGTTGTCTGATAAGAAGTCATATGAATGATTTCATTAAAAGAATCATATTTGATAGCTTCATTGAAAATCAGGTAAAGGTCATATGCGGTAGTAAAATGATTGTCATCCGAAAGTCCATGGGGATTGGCAAAGCTGGTGTTAGTCGCCCCAAGCCGCATAGCCTCTTCGTTCATCATTTCCACAAAATGATCCACACTTCCGCCAACATTTTCCGCAATCAGCATAGCTGCATCATTGGCCGAATACATTAAAAGAATATGTAATGCCTGATCAAGTGTCATAGTATCTCCGGACTTCAGCCCGCACAGCTGGGCCCCGGATTCATTGATCTTCACGGAATCCGTAGCTGTAAGCACCGTATCCAGGGATGCGTTTTTCAGAGCCACCAGTGCAGTCATCACTTTGGTAAGGCTGGCCGGATATAATCTTTCATGTGCATTTTTGGAATACAACACTTCACGGTTGTTCACATCAAACAGCACTGCCGCGGATGCCTGCGTCATATCCACGCTTCCATCCCCCATTCGGTCTTCCGTAACCACACAGAGATCCGATGCAAACGCATCTGCTTTCCCGGTGCCGGTTCCCGCCAGCACATTAAAGCTGCTGACATTGGAATTTACATTGTACGGAAATGTATAGAAAATATTGCCGCAGCCTGTAAGCAGAAACACGCAAAGTAATGCAGCTATGCAGGAAAATCGTATTCTGCAAAATCTATTTATACATTTCACGCCACTCTAAATCTCCTCTGTCTAAGGACTTGATCAACAGTTCAGCACTTGCCAGATTTGTTGCCAGTGGAATATTATGCATATCACAGAGACGCATTACATTGCTCACGTCCGGTTCATGTGCCTTCGGTGCCAGCGGATCCCGCAAAAAAATTACCAGATCAATTTCATTATGCTCAATCTGCGCACCAATCTGCTGTTCTCCGCCCAAGTGTCCGGCCAGGTATTTGTGAACATTGAGATTCGTAACCTCTTCGATCAGTCGTCCGGTGGTACCGGTTGCATATAATTCATTTTTACTCAGGATTCCACGATATGCAATGCAAAAGTTCTGCATCAATTTCTTTTTGGCATCATGTGCGATCAGTGCAATGTTCATATTCTATACCCCTTCTTTTCTTCTATTATTCTCAGCTTTTCCTTGCCTGCAGTCGAATATTCAGTACAATACCCATTCCTATATACAGACTGAGTAAAGATGTCAGTCCGTAACTTACAAACGGTAAAGGAAGTCCCGTATTTGGGAGAATAAATGTAGCCACTCCTATGTTTACAAAACTCTGGAATGCGATCAGTCCCCCCATGGCCGCCGCAATAATAGTCCCCGCGACATCCTTAGCCCTTACTGCTACGGAAATACACTCCATTGCCGTAAGCAACAGAAGAATAATGACTACTATACTTCCCTTAAATCCGAACTCTTCACCGATTACCGCAAATATGAAATCGGTTTCCGCTTCCGACAGGAAATTGCCGTTCTTCACCGATGTGATCTCATTGTTTTTATATCCCTTGCCATCCAGTTCGCCGGATCCGATTGCCATCACGGAGTTCAGCTGCTGGTATGCCAGATCCGTGGAATATTCTTCCGGATTTACAAAGGCAAGGATACGATTTTTCTGGTAAGTTTCCAATATGGTACTATCCGGCTGCATTGCCAGAGATACCAGTATCACCACCGCCGGTATCGCTACCGCCAATGCTCCGAAGACAAGCTTATAACTGATGCCTCCGACATACAGGATCACACAGAAGATAAAGATCAGTACAATACTGGTAGACAGTGCCGGCTGTTTCAGTACCATGATCCACGGCACTCCCATCAGTACAGCAATTGAAGCGATCACACGAAAAGTATTCAGCTTTTCCTTATATTTCATAATAAACTGTGCAAAGAATAAAATCAATAAAATTTTTGCAAGTTCTGAAGGTTGAAACTGTAGTCCGCCGATCTTCAGCCATCTCTGCGCACCGTTGCCTTCCTCACCCATTATAATGACCAGTCCCAACAGTACCAGATTGCCGATATACATCAGCCAGTACAATTTTAGTATCACAGAATAATTAAAAAAAGAAAGGGCGATCATAATCACCACGCCGGCAGCAACTCCTGCCATCTGCCTGCTCTGCTGGGCAGGCTCCGCGCTGCCGATGGTCATAATTCCCACGGCAGACAGGGCCATCACCAGTATTATTAATTTAAAATCATAATCCCGCAATCTATAGTTCTTAAACATTTATCCGGCCTTTCTCTCTTATGTACTTACGGTATTTTCGCAGTCTTCTGCAGATCAAGAATCGGTATATTTGCAATCAGGCTGGGGGATTTATTTCTCCCGCTTTTGTTGCCGCCTTTTGCCTGTATCTCTATCTCCATATGGTCGGTATCGATTCTCATGTATTTGGAAATCACTTTGGTAATGTCCGCCTTGATCAGTTCCATCATTTCGGGGGAACAATTTACCCGGTCCGATATCAGAAGGATCTTCAAACGGTCTTTTGCAACCTGGCAGGAACTTTTCCTGCGAAAAAAATGCTTCATATTCATCCTTCCCCTTCCTATGCTTTTCGAAAAATACCGGTTACTTTCGTCCAAAAAGATACTCCCTTTTCGAAATCCAGAAAGGGAATCTCTCTTCCCCTCAGTCGTTCGACCACATTAAAATAAGCTTTTCCTGCGGGGGTATCGGTTCCCACTAAAGGTTCGCCCTGATTGGTGGCAATGACCACATTTTCATCATCCGGAATGATTCCGATGAGAGGTATTGCCAGAATATCCACCACATCATCCGCGGACATCATATCTCCCCTGCGTACCATATCCATTCGTAGTCTGTTAATGATCAGATCCATCTGTTTAAAACCGTTTGCCTCCAGCAAGCCTATGATCCGATCCGCATCACGGATTGCCGAGACTTCCGGTGTGGTGACTACCAGTGCTCTGTCCGCTCCGGCAATGGCATTTTGGAAACCCTGTTCGATCCCCGCCGGGCAATCGAGAATAATATAATCAAACTGTTCTCTCAGATCGTCGGTCAGTTTTATCATCTGTTCCGGAGACACGGCGGATTTGTCTTTTGTCTGCGCAGATGGCAGAAGACATAATTCCGGATGTCTTTTATCCTTGATCAGAGCCTGTCGCAGACGGCAGCTTCCGTTAATGACATCCACCAGATTATAGACAATCCTGTTCTCCAGGCCCAGAACAACATCCAGATTCCGCAGACCGATATCTGTATCAACCACAACAACTTTTTTGCCCAGCATAGCCAGACCTGTTCCGATATTGGCGACAGTTGTGGTTTTTCCTACTCCGCCTTTGCCGGAAGTAATCACAATGACTTCACTCATAGTTACAATTTCCTCCCTGAAAAAATTTCCATTCTTCTGGTATTCTCCTGTATGGTAGTTTTAGTCATTCGAAATGTCACTGGTATCACTTGCCGCAACACCGGTAAGAATAGACTTTTCATCAGTTAATTCAAAGATATATTTAAAAATATCATCAGCTGCAAGACACGCATTACCGGAAGTATATCCATTCTCAATACGCACTGCGATCGCATATTCAGGATCTGAAGCCGGGGCATATCCCACAAACATACCATGGTTTGGATGATAAACATTTAACTCGGCTGTACCGGTTTTACCTGCCACATCCACGCCAAGTCCGTCAAACTGTCTATGAATCTGTACTACCCGGTACATTCCGTCGTGAATATCATCCCACACATTCTGTGATACATCAACTGTATTAATGATATCCGGCTCATATTTTTTTAAAGTATTACCCTTGGAATCTGTCTGTCTGTCAAGTAAAGTCAGATCATAAACATTACCACTGGTAGCAATCGCTGTTGCATAACGTGCCAGCTGACTGGTGGTATAAGCATTGGTACCCTGTCCGATATAAGACGGGACTGCGTAGGAATCTGACACATGAGGTGCGGATTCTGTGATCTCGATACCTGTTTTCTTATCCAGACCAATCTCTGAAGCATATTTTTGCAGTACACTCAGGCTTCGGTTTTCTGAAAAGTTTCCGTCTGCATCCTGACCAAGTTTAAAACCAACCATGTTGAAATAAGAGTTACAGGACTGCTCAATCGCCTCCCTGATCTCGATTTCTCCATGTCCCTGTTTGTTCCAGCAGTTGATCGGAGGTGTTACAAGATCAAAGGAGCCGGTACAGTTAATGTATGTTCCGTCATCGATCACTCCTTCAGACATTCCGGCAATTGTAGACAGAATCTTAAATGTAGAACCTGGTGCTGCTGTCTGTTGGGTTGCTTTATTGAAAAACGGACTGGATTTATCTGTAGATAATTTCGCATAATAATCCGTATCCATGTTATTTACCAGACGGTTATTGTCATATCCCGGATAGGATACGCATGCCAGAACATCTCCTGTTTTGACATCTGTGATTACCGCAGAAGCGGAACATGGCTCCAGTGCAAGCTGTGCCGGTTCAATCTCAAGATTATAAATCTTATTAATCATAAAATCATAGGCTGTCATGGAGCCGGAAGCCAGAGCCGCATAAGCGTCATCATCTTTTGATAAGATTCCCTGTTCATACAAAACCAGACAGATCTCGCTTCCGGAGATGGTATCCTCCTGAAGCATATACTTATACAGAAGTTTTGAGAAATTGGTGTCTTTTTTAAGATAATCGATCAGATAATCTGTAAGAGCCTGATATACTTCATCGGAATCCAGATAATCTCCTTCTGTAGAAAATTTGGAAATATCGATCCAGTTCTGACTTGCCGCATATGTCAGATAATCTTTCAGACTGATATCTTTATCGGTTGTCCATTTCTGATAAGTACTGTCAGAGGTATCAATGGCATTCTTTGAGATAATCCCCAGCGTATCTCTGAGAAGATCATCACAGATATAAGTAAGATATTCTTGGATCTGATCATCTTCATCTTTTACGGCCGGTGGATTCTCAGCTGTCAGCCTGTTAGTTATTGTATCAAAAACCTGTTGCTGTTTTTGTTGAAATTTGGCATATAAATTTTTTTCTGTATCGGAGGCGTTGGCATCACTGAATTTACTGATATCAATGACACTGTTGGCAATCAGGGCATTATATACATCATAGATCGGTATCTTAATCTGTGCAGCATCATTTACACTGAAATCATAGGTTTTGGATGCTTCGATCTTGGATAAAAGGATTCCGGCAACTCTCTGTTTCAGGATCTGATAGATGGCGGACTGCCAGCTGCTGTCTATGGTAAGATAGGTATCGTTACCTGCGACAGGTTCTACTCTCGTGCTGTCGTCAATCTTAAGTACTTTACCAAGGTTATCGACAGTGACAGTTTCTTCACCGTCTGTTCCCTGAAGAGATGTTTCCATATATTTCTCAATTCCCGATTTACCGATGATCGCATCATTTGAATAATCAGGATTCTTCTGTCTCAGTTCTTCAAGCTCTTCTGAAGAAGCCTGTCCCGTATAACCAAGAATTGGTCCCATGCTTGCATCATCAATGTATTTGCGGACAGAATCCTCTACAATGTCAATTCCCTGAAGCTCCGGCTGATTTTCTCTGATTGCAGCTACAGATTTTTCACTTATATTTGAAGCGATCGTAACGGCCATGTACTTCTTGAAGCTGTTAGTGCTCAGTGCATAGCGGATTTTGGAAAGCTCAAGTATATCCTGCTTTGACAGGTTCTCCGGAAGTCCATGGGATGTCAGTTCTTCTTTGGTATAAGCATTATCGCCGTAAAGAACAATGGAAAATCCCTCTTTTCCGCTCATAAACTCGATCATCTGATCTGCAGTGGCATTTTTCTGTTTTTTTGTCAGGTTATCAATCAACGGTTCTCCGTAAATATCCGCACGAAAACGGTTCAGAGTAAATCCCTCATCAACATCAAAAGCATAATTCCCGCTCTCATCCAAAACAATATGGAAGCCGGTACTGATGGAATCCCCGTTGGACTCAAGGATTTTCAGGACTTTATAGGCAATCCCGTTCAGTGTAAGATTCTTTTCTCTGGTAGAATCATAAGTTCCATTATCCTCAAAGGTAACAGAATAAGCCAGCACATTTGTTGCCAGCTCCTCACCATTTCTGTCATAGATATTGCCACGCGTACTTTTGATCACACGTTTTTTTGTTGTTCTTGATTCAAATTTGCTGATATAAGCCTCTCCCTGGATGATCTGCAGTTCAAAAAGCTGACGGACCAGAGTGGCTGACATAAATACAAAAACCAGTACCAGTACTGTGGTACGTTTTATTCGTATCTTTTTAAAAAATCTTTTTATTTTAGTACCCAAATAGACTCACTTTCTTTCATTGATGGATTCTTCATGAAATGATAATTAATATAATGAAATACCCGGTAAACAATCAGTGTAAGGATCACTGTATAAAAAATCTCCGGTAAAATAATCCGGTATAAATAGGTTCCTAGCCCCAGACGTCCCCTGAGCAGAAACTGCAATGCATAGACAGAAAGTCCGTACAGTAAATCCCCGATACCTGCAAGCATAACCGGAACCTTTATGTCATCATCATAGCAGATCCTGTGGGCATATCCGCTTAAAAAGCCAATATACATATAGATCAGAGCGTAGAAACCAAACACAGAGCCATAGAACATGTCTACCAGAAATCCACAGAAAAATCCTGTCCACAGTCCACTTTTTCTTCCGCGCATCAGCCCCATGGATATACACAGGATCAGGATCAGATTAGGCGTGATAGAACCGATGGATATCACATGAAGAAGAGTACACTGAAGAAGAAAACTGATCAGGATCATAAAAAATAACGCTATCTTACTCTTCATTTGCAGTCGCCTCCTGAGCTGCCTGAGCATTGTCATTAACAGAATCCTGTTTATTTACTGTAATGACAAGTACATTTTTCAGATGCTGGAAATCTACAGGTGTGACAATGGTACCTGTTTTGGTCAGATTGTTGCTGTTTTGTTCCACCTCACTGACGTATCCGATAAACAGTCCCTCTACATATTTCTCACTGATATTGGAGGTAACGATGCGTTCCCCCACTGTTACTTTATTATTCTGGTCATACAACTGGCTGAAGCTTAATTTACCCTCATCGATGAGTTCCAGATCTCCTTCCACCACACAGTTATCCTGTGTGCTGACAGTCATGGCACTGACATTGCTGCTGTCATCGATAATGGAACGTACAGTCGCCCAGTGAGTTCCGACCTCTGTCACGATCCCGACCAGACCTTTATCTGCAAGTACATTATTATCCACACGAATGCCGTCTGCAGATCCCCGGTTGATCATAAAGGTATCATACCAGTTGCCCGGATCTTTGGATATGATTTCTGCAGCAATCTTTGGATATTCGGTATACTGCTGGTCAAGATTATACATCTGCTGTAATCTTACATATTCTGTCTGATCCTGGATCAGTTTATTGTTCTGTTCTGTGAGACTGTCTATCTGTGCCTTTAAATTTTCGTTCTCACTGAGGATTTCTTCTTTATCACGCATACGGTCCTGCATTCCTTTCAGAACTGAACTGATCCGATTGATGCTGTTTTCAAATGGAACGATCAGTATCCCGGCGGCATCCTGCAGCGGTGCAGTGGTTACGCCGGATGAAAAAGTGGCAGCAATACAGCTGACGCAGAAGATCGACATAATGACCAGAAGATGTTTACTTTTTAATTTAATCCTAAAATGTACTTTCTTTTTCAGGTTTTTCATTGATGCACCCCTAAAAATTATAGTTTTCTCTGCGTAACCGGTACTGCCCATTCACGCAGTTCTTTATTTCTGATTATTTTCTCCAGACCTGTAACTGCCGAGGTTTCATAAAAATCTGACAGATTAAAGGTGAATCCTGTATAACTGGCAAGGTATTTATCAATATAAGGAAGTCTGGTACTGCCTCCGGTTATGTAAATCCCCTGTTTCGCAATATGGTAGGAAATCTGGGGAGGAATTCGCTCCAGAAATGTTTTCATCTCTGCCGCAATCTCATTCAGACAGTTCATGATACCGTCATTTACCACATAAGAAGAAATGATTTCTTCTCTTGGCAGTCCGGAAATACAGTCAATTCCTACAACCTTACGTACTTCCTTTTTCGGATCACTGAGGCGTCCCATGACCATCTTAAGCCTCTTGGCAGTCCTTGTGCCAATCTGCAGATTATATCTTTTACGTATTTCACTGCAGACAGATTCATTCATCTGTCTGCCTCCCAGCGGTATTTTCCTGCTGATAATGATCTTTCCTCCGGTGATGATCGATACTTCTGTACTCTGTGCACCGATATTTACGATCATATTTCCTTCCGGATCTTCCAAATTGACACCCATGGCAATGGCATCTGCAATGGGTGCCTCTACCATAAATACGCGATTTTTCTTTAACCAGTGACCATTCGCCACATGAAAATATGCCCGTTTCTCAACCGCAGTCATATCCAGAGGAACAGTAAAATACATTGTTGCGCCAAATCCTAGGATATGATCGATCTTTCGGATCATACTGTAAAGAACAATCTCCTGAAGTTCCAGATTAGCGATCATGCCAAATGTCATTGGCGAAGTAACCGTAATATCTGTGGGGGATTTCTCAAACATATCGTATGCTTCATTTCCCATTGCAATGATCGTGTGTCCCTTGGACGCGATCATATTTTTCTCGATATAAGTTTTGTTTCTGAAAAAAGAATAGACTTTTACGGAACTGCTTCCCAAATCTATTCCATATGTTTTCTCAAATAGCATATTCTGCCCCTTTGTTGTTGCCTTATTCTGTACATGTATTCCATAATCCTTCTTCTCTGAAGCTGCAGTATCTCTGATCCCCGATCACAATATGATCCAGCAGATGTATTCCCAGCAGTTCCCCCGCCTGATAAATCCTGGCTGTGATCTGTAAGTCATCCGGACTTGGTGTAGGATCACCACTTGGATGATTGTGTATCAATATCAGACTGACTGCATGGCGGCGCAGGGCTTCCATGAAGATTTCCCTTGGTGTTACCAGCGAACCGGTTGCAGTTCCCCGGGTCAGTATCTTATCTCCCAGAAAATGTCCTTTCACATCTGACATCATACAGATCACCAGTTCCTGCTCTTCATGGCGGAGTTCTTCCATATAATAAGCTGCTATGGAGGAGGGATTGTTCATAACTATCTGCGGTCTGGCAGCAGCCTTGGCAATTCTTTTGGAAAGTTCTCCAATGCATTTTAACTGTACTGCTTTTACCTGTCCGATTCCATGAATCTTCATAAGATCCTGTACAGATACATGCATAAGCCCCATAAGGCCGGGATAGGAGGACGACTCCATAAATTTCAGGATCTCCTGTGCAAGTGCCAGTGAATTCTTTCCTGAAGTGCCGCTGCGCAGGATTACTGCCAGCAGTTCAGTGTCATTTAATGAACCCTCACCCTGCATAAAGCATTTCTCATACGGCCGCTGTTCCCTGGGAAGCTGCTTCATAATATTATTTGCATTATTCATAAGTCTGCCTGTGCTCTCTAAAGCCTCTGGGCAAATTGCAAATTATATTCTAGCATAAAAGAGGAGAGATGTACACTCTCCTCTCTGATTTTTATGTGAACTTTATAGTTACTGGGTTACTGTTCACACACCACTGTCCCGCGAGGTGTTTTGGCATGAATATGCCAAAA
>ENA-OPCM01002708-OPCM01002708.1-human-gut-metagenome-genome-assembly--contig:-NODE-2708-length-9773-cov-1.698498_pt1 | contig 9773 bp, 9 predicted proteins | sample MGYA00241252_ERZ501484 | MGnify/ENA primary metagenome ERZ501484 (study PRJEB25962, sample SAMEA2042583) | human gut metagenome | biome: human gut; feature: human-associated habitat; material: faeces...
CCTCTTAAAATGGTGGTGTATTATAATTCCGTTCTTCCCTGCAATGCCCGCAGGAGAGTCACTTCGTCAATATATTCCAGATCTCCGCCAACCGGTACTCCACTGGCAATCCGTGTCACTTTAATCCCGGTCGGTTTGATCAGTTTACTGATATACATGGCTGTCGTCTCGCCTTCTAAGCTGGAATTTGTAGCAATAATCACTTCATCCACATCCTGCTCCAGACGAACCATGAGTTCTTTTAAGCGGATATCGTTCGGTCCGATTCCAAGCATCGGGGAAATAGCACCGTGCAGCACATGATAGACTCCATTGTATTTTCCGGTCTTTTCATATGCAACCAGATCACGGGTATTTTCTACCACCATAATCGTCTTGTGATCTCTGGATGTGTCACTGCAGATCGGACAAATTTCCTGATCTGTCAGGTTATAACAGCACTTGCAGTATTTGACATTTTTCTTTGCAGAAACAATTGCCGATGCCAGTGCATCCACATGATCCTGTGGCATATTCAGAATATGAAATGCCAGCCGCTGTGCGGATTTGGCTCCAATTCCCGGAAGTGCAGACAGTTCTTCAATCAATTTTGCAATCTCATGACTGTAATAATCCATATCAGAACGGAAGTCCTCCACCTAATGCCCCTGTAATCTGTGACATGGACTGCTGGGAAGCTTCGTCAATTTTACGCATCGCCTCATTTGTCGCTGCCATGATCAGATCCTCGAGCATCTCAATATCATCCGGATCCACTACTTCTTCTGCCAGTTTTACCTTTGTCACCTCATGCTTGCCGGAAACCGTCACTTCCACGGCTCCGCCTCCTGCTGCTGCCGTAACTTCCTGTTCCTCTAAATTCTTCTGCGCCTCTTCCATCTGCTTTTGCATCTTCTGCGCCTGTTTCATAATATTCGCCATATTTCCCGGCATACCGCCAGGGAATCCACCTCTTTTTGCCATGTGGGGTCCTCCTGCTTTCTAATTTCAGTTATTTACGAATCTTGTATTATCATACCATTAGAAGTTCTCTTCCTCAATATCAAAATTGATTAATTGCCGCAAATCCGGTACCGTATTGGCTGCGCTGCGTCCTCCTTCATTTAAACGGAGCTGCACTTCCACCTGCTTTGCACACCGCTGCGCAATCATTTCTTTCAAATGATCAATACACCCTGCCTTATTGTCGCTTAGATAGGCAAACGCGTTGGCATCGTCAAACACCAGGAGCAGTTCTCCCGCCGGTCCAAGCGTCGGCACCGCCTGATTTAAATACTGTCTAGTGATGCCTCCCATCTCCGAAATGACCGACCGCCAGTTGTTCATCACCTGTTTAATGTCCTCCGGAATGGCTTTGGGAAGCTGTGTTTTCTCCTGAGCCTGTGCCGCCGGAGCCTGTGTGCCACCTGCTGCCGGAACTGCTGCACTTTGTGGTGCTGCCGAAACAAATGCCCCGCTTTCTAATTTCTGCTCCATATCATCCATACGCTCATTGAGTGCCGACAGATCTTTTTCCATCTGCGGACGGCAAAGCTTGATAATTGCAATCTCCAGCAGGATGCGCTTCTGTGCCGCATACCGGATCTGGCTGGACAGTTCCGAGAAAATCCGGATATACCGGATCAGTGTTTCCGGCTCCACCATCTGTGCCTCTTCTTTCAGGGCTGCCAGATGATCTGCCGACATATCCAGCACTTCCTCCATGTCATCCGCACTCTGGATGAGCAAAAGATTTCTCATGTACCAGGTAAAATCGTTCACCATCTGTCCCAGTTCCCGTCCCTGATCCACCAAATGATCCACCGTCCGGATGGCACCGGTCACATCTTTTGCCAGCACCTGGCGCAACAGTGCGGAAAACACTTCCGTATCCACTGCACCGAGCACTTCCAGCACATTTTCATAGGTGAGTTTTTCCCCCAGATGAAAAGCAATACACTGGTCGAGCAGACTCAGCGCATCACGCATTGAACCGTCCCCGGCTTTTGCCACATAACGCAGTGCGCGCTCCTCGACATCCACCTGTTCGGTACGCATCAGTTCCGCCAGACGATCGGTAATGGTATCAATGGAAATCCGGTGAAAATCATATCTCTGGCAGCGGGACAGAATCGTAATCGGGATCTTGTGTGCTTCCGTTGTCGCAAGAATAAAAATCACATATGCCGGCGGTTCCTCCAGCGTCTTGAGCAGCGCGTTGAATGCGCCTGCCGACAGCATATGCACCTCATCAATAATGTAAACCTTGTATTTTCCCTCTGTCGGGCGGTAAGATACTTCTTCCCGGATCTGCCGGATATTATCCACGCCGTTGTTCGATGCCGCATCAATCTCTATGACATTCATAGAAGTCCCGGCGGCAATGCCCTGACATGCAGGGCATTGTCCACAGGGACTTCCGTCTACCGGGTGTTCACAATTTACTGCTTTTGCAAAAATCTTTGCAACTGTCGTCTTTCCGGTACCCCGGGTACCGCAAAACAAATAAGCATGTCCTATGCGATCGGCTTTGATCTGGTTCTTTAATGTTGTAACAATGTGTTCCTGTCCTTTGACATCTTCGAATTCCTGCGGACGGAACTTACGGTATAAAGCCGTGTAAGACATTTTTCTTCTCCTTTTTGCCGGATATCAGGAAATTTAATCTCCAAAACTGATACCGATCCGTTTTGCCTCCTGGATCATCTGGCTGTCCGGATCAACCGTCTTTAACTTGCCTGCCACCTCTCCAAGCGGCACACATTTGGTCTTGTTGTTGATCATGGCGATCATGCAGCCAAATTTTCCATCCATAATTGCTTGGGCAGCGGCAGATCCAAGACGGGTACATAATACTCTGTCGTATGGACACGGACTGCCGCCACGCTGTGTGTGACCCGGAACCGCAACGCGGACTTCCACACCGCATTTCTCCTGAATCTGATCTGCAATCTCATAAGAAACCGATGGATACCTGCGGGATGCAACTTTTGCCTTGTACTGCTTCTTGGTAAGCTGTGCATCGTCTTTGGAGATTGCACCTTCTGCAACTGCAAGAATCGTAAATCCTTTTCCGTCTTTTGTACGCTTATGAATCGCATCCACAACCTTGTCAATATCATACGGAATCTCCGGGAGCAGAATAATGTCGGCACCGCCTGCCACTCCTGCATACAGGGTAAGCCATCCTACTTTGTGTCCCATCACCTCTACAATAAATACACGGTTGTGGGAAGCAGCCGTTGTATGGATGCAATCGATAGTCTCTGTCGCTATATTAATTGCACTCTGAAAACCGAATGTCACATCTGTTCCGTAAATATCATTGTCAATGGTCTTTGGCTCTCCGATGATGCGGATATCACTTCCGACTGTTGCTGCGTAGCGGGATAATTTACTTACGGTATCCATAGAATCATTTCCGCCAATATAGAAGAAATAGCTGATTTCTTTTTCGGTAAATTTTTGGAAAAGTTCAGGATAAACCGGATCGGAAAGATCTTCCGGTAATTTATAACGGCAGGAACCAAGATAAGATCCCGGTGTTGTCTTGATCAGTTCAAGCTCACCGTTCGCTTCTAAAGGTTTCATATCCATCATATTCTCGTTCAGGAAACCTTCGATTCCGTTGATCATTCCATAAATTGTTCCAATGACATCCTCACGGTTCAGTGCTTCGTAAACAACCCCATAAAGGCTGGCATTAATAACTGCGGTTGGTCCGCCGGACTGTCCGACGATTGCATTCTTCTTCATAAAGTTTCTCCTTTGGTTTAAGTTGAGATAGTCGATTTCTGTTGTCAATATATTCTAAGAACTCAATAATATATTGATGATTCGTTATTACTATAGCTGAAAAAAAGAAAATTTACAACAATAAGTCGAAAAGATGATATAATGAGCGTAAAAGAAAAGGAAGCGACGCCAAAGGCGGCATTTACTTTTCTTACGCCATTATCGAATGAACAGCCTGTGTAACAGGCGGTAGAGCGCGGTTAGCGCGAGTTCATGAGATAGTCAAACGTAAAAGAAAAGGAAGCGACGCCGTAGGCGGGCATTTAAAATGGAGGAAAAACCATGAAATATATTTCATTTGCAATTCCATGTTATAACTCAGAGGCATATATGGAAAAGGCAATCAATTCTATTCTTGTTGGGGGCGAGGATGTTGAGATCATTGTAGTGAATGACGGTTCAAAAGACGGAACTCAGGAGATTGCAGAACGATATCAGGAAAAATATCCGACGATCGTAAAAGCAGTTGAGAAGCCGAACGGTGGACACGGAGATGCAGTGAACTGTGGACTGGAGCATGCGACAGGAAAGTATTTTAAGGTTGTAGACAGTGATGACTGGGTAGACGAGGAAGCATTGCTGAAGGTTCTTGATACGATCAAAGGATTTGTAAAAGATGAGTCTGAAGTAGATATGGTCATTGCGAACTATGTATATGAGAAGGTTGGCATGACGCATAAGAAAGTCATTCGTTACGATAACGTTCTTCCGGAGAATCAGATTTTTAAATGGGAGGACATCGGACATTTCCGTCTCGATCAGTATATCCTGATGCACTCTGTAATTTACCGTACAGAGATGCTTAAGCTTTGTCAGCTGGAATTACCGAAGCATACATTTTATGTAGATAATATTTATGTATATTATCCGTTGCCACATGTACGTACACTTTATTACATGAATGTAGATCTTTACAGATATTTCATCGGACGTGAGGATCAGTCAGTCAATGAGAAGGTGATGATCAGTAGAATCGACCAGCAGCTTTTCGTAACAAAGAAAATGATCTCCATGTATGAGCTTCGTCTGATCGGAAGCAAGAAGCTGAGAAAATATATGGTGAATTATCTGGCAATCATGATGACAGTTTCTTCTATTTTATGCATTCGCTCTAAGAAGAAAGAGAATTTCGAGAAGAAGAAAGAACTGTGGGCTTATCTGAAGAAAAAAGACTATAGGACTTATATGAAGATCCGTTATGGAATTCTTGGACAGACGATGAATCTTCCGGGAAGATCAGGAAGAAGAGTGTCTTCACTTGCGTATACGGTTGCAAGAAGATTGATCGGGTTTAATTAAAAAAAAAATTCCCATGAATATTTAGGACAGGTGAATTAATAAACCAGTCATGACATATACTGATTTGGATGAATTTAGCTTTTAGAAAAGAGTAGAAGATTTGAAGAAAGGAAGTATATGACATGGCTGTTTTATTTTCAGAAAGCAAGACAAAACAAAATCTGATGCGTGCGTTCGCAGGAGAGGGACAGGCGCGAAACCGTTATACATTTGCGGCGGAGCAGGCACGGAAAGAAGGAAAACCTGCAGTTGCAGACATTTTCCTATACACAGCAGATCAGGAGCGGGCACATGCGGGAAGATACTATGAATTGTTAAAAGAAGCATCAGGAACGAATATCTTTATTGATGGAAGTTATCCGGTAGATGAGACGAAGACTCTGGTTCAGCTGTTGCGTGCGTCAGAACATAATGAGCAGGAAGAGGCGGAGGATGTGTATCCGGCATTTGCAGATGTAGCGAAACAGGAAGGATTCTTTGAGGCAGCAGCAACATTTCAGCAGATTGCAGAGATAGAAGCAGCACATAGCCAAAGATTCCGTAAGATTGCAGATAGCCTGGAGAATAATACGTTTTATATGTGTGAAAATGCGGATGGAACAAAAAAATGGATCTGTACAAATTGCGGTCACATCCACGAAGGAAAAGAAGCACCTGCATTGTGTCCGGTATGTAAGCACCCACAGGGATATTTTCTTCCTGGTTTTCTTGATTTGCACATTGGATTTTAGGCAATGAGGCATTTCAGAAGTTTTTGAAAAAACGGGCAGATTTATAAATGAAGAGGAACAGCAGGTGGCATGTGTATTGCCAATGGGCTTGTTCCTCTTTTATTATCTATATATTATGAAAGTTCCCTGTCCTTCCCAATAAAGAAAAGTGCAATCGTATCCGGTCCGACATGGCTTCCGGTACAGAAATCATAAGAAGTATTTATAAAATCACGCACTTTGATTTTCTGTTGGATCTTGTCCATGATGTAAAGCGAATCTTCATATGCATCTGCATGTGCGATCCCGAGAATCTGCTTTTCTGGCTCTACAATGTTGTCACAGACCAGATTGACCAGTTCGTTCAGTGCGGATTTACGTCCGCGACAGTTCTTGTAAAAAACGATATAGCCATCTTTGTTTCCACGTAAGATTGGTTTGATCTTAAGAACATTTCCGATGGTGGCAACGCTTCCTTTGATTCTTCCGGTGCGAGAAAGATATTTTAAATCCCCGACAGTGAAGACTCCGTTCATTTTTTCAACATAATATTCCAGAGTATCAGCGACCTCATCCACAGACATTCCTTTGGTACGCATCTCGCTTGCATAGACGGCAAGGATTCCCTGGGCAAGTGAGGCATTGAGAGAGTCGACCAGACGAATCTTGTGTTTATCTCCGAATTCATCTAACAGCTCTTCCGAAGCTAATCTTGCAGAATTGTAAGTACCACTGATATTTTTACTCAGTGAGAAATATAACACATCCTGGTCTGCTTCGAGTGCGCTTCGAAATGCTTCCTCAAAGGCAGCAGTGCTGATCAGTCCGGTTTTGATTTCGCAGCCCCTGCTCATGGCCTGATAATATTCGGTTCCTTTCTGACGTTCTTCCTCTGGTGAAAGATTCGGGTCAAAACAGATAATCTCTTTGCCGTCAACAAGATTGACGAAAGAAATCACGTGAATATCGTATTGTTTTGCAGTTACAGCCGGCAGATTGGCTGCCGAGTCAACAAAAATCTGAAACATAGTATCTTTATCCTTTTATCCCTGTTTATTTTTGCAGTAAAAATTTTAGAGCAATAATATAAATTCTAACACTGAATGAAAAGGAATGCAATTAAGAGAAAATAAAATCGATTTGCCTTAGTCTAGTAATAAAATTATAAAATTTTAGAAATAATAATAGAATCTATAAAAGTTAATAGAATGCAAAAACTATTGAATTTTATTGCTTTTTACATTATCATAGGTGAGACGATGTGGAAAATCAATACTATTGGAGATTTATCAGGATTATCTAAAACAGCATGGCGTGGACGAAGAGCAGATTATTGCAATTAATTTTGAAGATCTTGATTATGAGGAACTGACAGAATATAAGTAACTACAGCGACTATATGTAGTCGCTGAAATAAATACCGTAGTTTCGGGGCTTTCAGCCCAGTGACCACGAGTTTTGAGAGGAGAAAAGAACTTATGAAAAGAGGAAAAAAGATTCTGGCATTCTTGCTGATCATTACAATGCTTCTTCCATTTGTAATGAATATTCCGGCAGAAGCGGCAGAAAAAAGCAAACAGTTAGATGTTTTGTTTACGCATGACACACACTCTCATTTAAACAGTTTTTCAACAATTGTAGATGGAGAACAGAAAGAAGTCGGCGGATTTGCGAAGCTAAAGACTCTGATTGACGAGAAGAAGAAAGAGAATCCGGATACACTGATACTGGACGGCGGTGATTTTTCAATGGGGACGCTGATCCAGACAGTTTATGATACCGAAGCAGCGGAACTTAGGATGCTGGGATATCTCGGATGCGATGTGTCAACCTTTGGAAATCATGAATTTGATTATCGTTCCAAGGGACTGGCAGACATGCTGACAGCGGCGAAGGATTCCGGCGAGACGGTACCGAGTCTTGTTGTGTGCAATGTAGACTGGGACAGCATGGAAATGAACGGATTAAGTGAAGGGCAAAAACAGATCCAGTCAGCATTTGAAAACTATGGCGTAAAGGATTATGTGGTTGTTCAGAAAGATGATGTAAAAATCGCCGTAGTGGGCGTGTTTGGAGTAGATGCTCTGAAATGTGCACCGACCTGTGAATTATTATTTAAAGATCCGGTTGAGTCAGTTAAGAAAACGGTAGAAGAGATTAAGAAGAATGAAAAGGTAGATATGATTGCCTGTGTGTCTCACAGCGGAACCTGGGAGGACGAGAAAAAATCAGAAGATGAGATCCTTGCAAAGGAAGTACCGGATCTTGATCTGATCATCAGCGGACATACACATACCGAGTTAAAAGAGCCTATTCAGCACGGAAATACCTACATTGTATCCTGTGGAGAATACGCAAGAAATCTTGGATCACTTTCCATGACACAGAAACAGGATGGTCGCTGGGAGATGACTTCTTACGAGTTGATTCCGGTATCTGAAGATATTGAGCCGGATCAGGCGACACAAGAGCGGATCGATGCGCTGATGGATACAGTAGATACTAATTACCTGACGAATTTCGGATATACAAGAGATGAAGTTCTTGCCGAGAATGATGTCGAATTCAACGGTCTCGGAGAAATGGAGACGAAGCATGAAGAACTGAATCTTGGAGATATTATGTCTGATTCGTATATCTATTCTGTAGAGCATTCAGAAGACTATAATGGAACGCCGGTGGATGTAGCTGTTGTTCCAAGTGGCTGTGTGCGCGACACATATACGAAAGGAAATATCACTGTAGAAGATGTATATAATTCATTTTCACTTGGAATAGGAAAAGACGGATTGGCAGGATATCCGCTGATTGATGTTTATCTGACTGGTAAAGAATTGAAACTGGCAGCAGAAGTAGACGCTTCGGTTTCCGATTTTATGACAACTGCAAGATTATATTGCAGCGGGCTGAATTTCACATTCAATCCGCATCGAATGATCTTGAATAAAGTAACAGACTGTTATCTGACAAGAGAAGATGGAGAGCGAATCGAGATCCAGGATGACCAGTTATACCGAGTTGTGACGGATCTTTATACCGGACAGATGCTTGGCTCTGTAATGGAAATGTCTTATGGTCTGTTGAAGATCGAGCCGAAGGATAAGGATGGTAATCCGATCGAGAATCTGGAAGATCAGGCAATCATGGAAGGCGATAAGGAGCTGAAAGCCTGGGATGCGATCGCAAGATATATGCAGTCTTTTGATGATGCAGATGGAGATGGCATTGCAAATGTATCTGAATACTATGCGACAACCCATGATCGTAAGGTTGTGGATGACAGCAAAAATATACTTGATCTGGTGAAAAAACCGAATAAATTTACCGCAATCATAGTATGTATCGGCCTGATCATTATTATAATAATTGTTCTTGTGGTATCCCTGATTCGAAAGATCGTCCGCAAGTCCAGAAAGAAGAAAAATATACATAACACAAATAGGTGAAATGTATACTTTGTATAAAAAGTATATTTTTATGAAAATTACTCGCAATAATTTGTGCAACATGTTATAGTAAACACACGTTAAACAAGTAATTGGAAAGTGAAGCTGTGAGAGGAGAGCGAATTCATATCAGTCGAAAGGCTGTTATAGAATGCGCTCTTTTTTATTTTTGAAATTGCAAGGAGTGAGAGGGTGAGCAGTTTTTTTATGAAGCAGTTGAGGATAATCCGATTATTGCGGCAGCATTGACATGGTATCGGTAAAGACAAAAGAAGACATTCCGAAAGGAAAAATCTTTGACTGTGTGAAAGCACTGAAAGGAATTGAGGTTCCGGCACCGGTTCATATTGGAGATGTGATTCTCAAAAATGTGGCAGACACAGGCGTAGATATTGTTGCGACAAAGAATGTAGAATAATAGAGAAGCAATAAAAGCGACAGAATATAGATTGTAAGACTGAATATAATAAAAAAGACCGAGAAGCTTCAGAAAATAAGCTTTTTCGGTCTTTTTCATACCATAAGAAATTGACCAAAGTTCATA